>Ga0172382_10011115_pt1 | contig 11943 bp, 9 predicted proteins | sample Leawel138RmetaG_FD_122245 | JGI IMG/M metagenome (GOLD analysis project Ga0172382, IMG submission 122245) | Leachate microbial communities from a municipal landfill in Southern Ontario, Canada - Leachate well 138R metaG | ecosystem: Engineered > Solid waste > Landfill > Unclassified | place...
CTCTTTTTTTAAGTTCTAAAGTAGCCCTTTTGAAATCAGCCTGTTTGTTTACTACCTAAAGGGTTTATAACTAAATTAGCGTTTCAATATGGCTTGGCAACTGAAGACGCAATGATAAAACTAAGAATCGATGTAGATTACCCCTATCCTTCAAGAACAAAAAGCTTTCTATGCGTAGCTCTGAGAATAAAGCAAAAACATAGTAATGATTACTTAAAAAATGCACGTATCATTGCAAAAATGATTAATGAATCAAGTCAGCCGGTGAAGGCTTACTGGTTTTTTACTCCTTACACTATTCCAGACAAACGATTACTCGATCTATTAGATCCCGAAAAGCATGAGGTTGCACTTCATGTTGCAAACAACCCGGTAAAAGAATGGCAAGATTTAGAGAATAGGACAGGTCGCAAAGTCCAATGCTACACCATCCACGGCACCCAACGGTTCTTCGCTAGATTATTATGGGGTCGAAAAATCAGCCAAAGACAAGCTATAATCCCTAAAGATTTCCCCTTAACTTCCTTTCATGACTTGCACACTATGAGTCTTGACCGGGACCGTTATCTTCACGGTTACAAAACAGCAGTAAAAGAAACGCTTGAGTGGATTGAACAAGATATTGTTATGTCTATTCATCCAGAGTGGCTTTTTGTCTCCACCAAAAAAACCATGAGAGGACCATTCTACGATGTCTTAAAAACAATGCTGGACGTTGACAAGGATTTAGAAACCCTCAGTGAGCGCAAAACGTTTTCAGTTAAGGTCGCTCATGACTTTACAGAATACGCCAAAAATATTAATCCAACTGAGACCTTTCTCAAAAAACTTCGATTAAAAAACATAGATATTTTTTCCTTCCTTGATCGAAGTTGGTGTTGCCCCATTGCATATCCTCAAGAGCATTGGGTAAAAGAGGACGATAATGTTGGATTGCTAGAAATAAAAGACTACCCAACGTGGTGGAATGGTGTCGGTAAAAAGACTAGAAATCTCGTGCGTAAAGCCGAAAAAGAAGGCGTGGCAGTTTTGGTTGTTTTCCCTAGCGATAAATTAGCAGAGGGCATATGGAAAATCTACAATGAAACGCCTATCAGACAAGAACGAGCGTTTACTCACTATGGTGAATCACTCAAAACTGTAACCGCTAACATGTATGCGGAGAAGCACTCCACTTTTATCGGCGCTTACCTTGGCAATGAGTTAGCGGGATTTATTCAGATACAGCACGGAGACAATATTAATATACTCTCAAATATTCTGTCGCTTCAGAAACATTGGGATAAATCTGTAAATAATGTGCTCATAGCTAAAGCAGTTGAAGTCTGTGCAGGCAGAGGCGATCGATGGTTGATGTATGGACGTATTGGCAATCATCCGTCTCTTGACAGGTTTAAGGAAAATAATGGCTTTATAAAGTTCCCGATAACTCGGTACTATGTTGCCCTAACTTCCAAGGGTCGTTTAGCAATCAAATTAGGATTGCATAGAGAAGTAAAGGATGCTTTGCCTGATTGGGTTAAATATAGGATCCTTCCAGTGGTTAATTGGGTAAGTCGAACAAAGATTAAACTAAAACTTTGGTTAAAACAAAAAAAGCATTAGCCAAAGATATTATCGAAATCTTGATTAGCCCAATAAAACGATACTCTATAAAGCTGGATAATCCAAATGGCAAAATTCCTCGTCATTCACCCACACCTTGACATTTACGGCGGCGGAGAAAGAGTCTGTCATCACATCATTAAGTCACTAGACGCCCATGGTCAACAGGTAGAACTGTTAACATTTGATTTTGACGAGGATAAATATGCAAGGATAATGGGTGAAAAACTGCCGAGCAGTATTACTGTACATATGTTGGGTAAACGGGAAATCGTAGAAGCCAAACCCCCGCTGTCAGTCTATAAACGGCGACAAAAAATCGTAAAAATACTCAAAGCCTACAAAACCACGGCACAATATGATTATACATTTAGCACTCAAACACTTTCCGCCTTTGAAACCACTCTCTTCGACAAAGCAAAGAAAAACTTTACCTATGTGCACTTCCCAGAAATCCCCTACGACTATGAGCACTCCAAGCGACCTAAACGGATGTATCTGTGGCTCTACAAGAAACTCCTTGAACGATGTATAAACAAGTTAGACCTATTCTTCTGCAACAGCGCTTATACCAAGGACATGACAGAAAAGTACTGGCGCAAATTCGGCATTAAAGAAACAGTAGTTGCTTACCCACCAGTAGAAAATATGTTTTGGTCAAACAAACCCCTTTCCCAGCGAACCAAGCGGGTCTTATGTGTAGCCCGGTTTATCCCTGGAAAAAGACATGAAATCCTAAAGCAGTTAGCCATCAACTTTCCAAACCTTGAATTCGTAAGCGCAGGTCTACTGCACAATAGTGAACAAAGCTGGTTTGAAAATTTCTCAAAGGAACTTCCAGCAAACTATAGCCTCAAACCAAACCTCAGTGAAACAGAACTAATCAAGCTATTCCAAGATTCCACTATCTACTGCCACCTTATGCAGGGCGAACATTTTGGCATCGCCCCGATGGAAGCATTAGCTAGTGGCTGTATAACGATAGTACATGACAGCGGTGGAGCTGGCGAATTTATACCCCCAGAATTTCGATGGAAAACCATTGAAGATCTTAAATCAACTATTGCTAAACTTATGGATTCACCAAACTCCTGGGTCTCTTGGGAAAAGCAAAAAGAGTTACGAGTTAGAATTTCAGTGTTGCGACCAGAGAACTTTGAAGCCTTTGTGTGGTCACATATCAGCAAACATATTGAAAAAAGTTAAACCACTTTCGCTCTATTTTTTAAAAGCGCCTTGTAGATTTGCCAATACTTCTCTGCTTGATTATGCCAGCTATAGTTTAAAGCAAGCTCACGGCTTTTGATAGCCATTTCTTTTAGCAGCTTGGCATCATTTATGATTAGATCTATTTTTTCTTGATAATCTATCGGGTTTCCACTATTTATTATAAAACCTTGGATGCCGTCCTTGATTATTTCTCCTATATTTGACTCTTCTGAGACTAAAGTTGGTAATCCACAAGCAAGCGCTTCCAACGGAACCATCGGGAACCCCTCGTAGACAGTTGGAAAAATTAGTAAATCAGCTGCACTATATGCGGCAATCAAATCTTGCTCGGATATTTTTCCTAGAAAAACCGTTTTACCTATATTTTTACCAGTCATACCAACAACTAGTAATTTTGCGCAATCGGATTTCTCTGTCGCTTTTATCGCTGTTGAAAGTCGCTTTCTCTGAGGATTGCTGCCAACCCACAGGGCATATTTATGGTTTTGCGGTAACGAGATTCGTTTCCGCGCCTCTTGTTTATCGATCGGGGCAAACTTTTCTACGTTAACGCCATTGTGGATAACATGAATTTTTTTAGCTGGGCACCCGTAAAATCGGATGAGTTCATTTTTTACAGCATTCGAACATGCGACGGCTATGTCACATCTAGCAGCAGCAATTTTTTCAGTGTATAAATGAGGTATCTTTCGGGGATCGGATGATTCCTCTAATACTTTTGCCATGGTACCATGGAAGGTCATTAAAAAGGGTGTTTTATTTCTAAATAGAGCAGTGAAGATGCAATTGTCGCCATGCCCATGAATTATGTCATAAGGACCATACCGTTTGGTTTTTCTCCAAACTCTTAGATTATACTCGTATTTTCCATAATGAGGAATTCCAAATCTATGAGGTATAAGGGAGTAAGCGCGGACACCGACCAGTTTACGCTTACGCGTTGATTCTATGAAATCTTGGTTGCTTCGAGCAAATATATCGACTTCTGTGCCATGGGTAACTGCGTAGTTGCTCAATTCATTAACGACATTTTCGACCCCTCCAGAAAAATGGGCTATCCCTGAAATCATGCAGACTTTCATGTTCTCGAGCAACCTAGTAAGTTGTAGCTGGAATACTCTAGAGAGATCGGCATAGGTAACAAATCCTAGTAAACTTCTTTAAAACAAAACTATTACGTCTCATGCTATTAACAGCTACTATTGGCGTCCAAGTCTTAATCGGTTTGCTTTAGAATTTTTTGTAATTCAGCGCGAGCCGAGTAGTAAGTACCACTTTTTTTATAAACAAGCCATTTTAGACCCAGCAATTCGGCATAGAATTTGTTTCTAATCTTGTTTATACGAGCAACATCTTTTTTTAAGCAAATACTCTTGATATCTATGAGTGTCTCAATTGCTAATAATACAAGACGATATGTCAGGGATAGCTCAGGTTCACTACCATAAAGTCTGTAAAACAAAAGTCTATCTTCAGTGTATAGCAGTGCTTGCTTCTTGGCATCTCTGATGTTTCGTGATAAAGATTGCCCATGGTGTATATGGTAAACCTTTATTGTTGGGTCAAAAAGAACGCGATACCCTTTCTTCCATAGATACCATCCCAAGTATTGCTCGAATGTAAAGCCGAGAATCCATGAGTCGGGAAAACTGAAGCCCTCCACTGCTTCCGATAAAAATGACATATTTGCTCCTTTGGCAAGTAACGAATTCACTGTTTGGTTAAGCGCCCGATTTGCAACCCCGAAGTTAATAGAGACAAAACCAGCTTTCGATAAAAACAACAGGTAATCTTCTAATCCAGTTATGGGTCGATTGCTAAGCTTCTGTATTAAAGCGTTCTCTGAATAGAGTTTTTTATTTACTTTTAAAATTTCCGATTGAGTGTTTTCAACTTTTTGGATTCTGTTTTCGCTGACGGAAACTGGTATGACATCCCCAGCAACACCGCCTATTCCAGGTGTTTTGTAAGCCATAATGTATGCTGCTACTAAGTCTGGAAAGGGTATTGCATCATCATCAAGAATAATTATGATTTTTCCTTGTGTGTTTTTTAGCCCAAGATTATATGCATCTATTACATAGCCTTTGGTCTGTTTGATTACTTTCATCTTCAATTTTTTACTGTACGTTTTGATTATTTCTTCGGTTGCATCTTTGCTTGGTTTTACTATTGTTAATACTTCGAAGTCTTGGCTGGTTTGATTTGTCAATGCCTCTAAAACATACTTCAAGAGGCGTCCACCTTTGTATGTCGGTATAATAATTGAGACTGTTGGTGTTTTCATCATCTCTCGTATCTCTTTTGGTTATGCAGTTTTCGAGATGTCCGTTGATACTTTTGCTGAGTTGTACGTATTTAGCTCTTGTCTTTTTATTATTTGAATTTAGTAAAAAACCATTCAACGAAACAGAACACTTGTTAATTAAAATAAAAGTTTTACCAGATAATCCATAAGTTCGGTTTTGGATTTGAACCCTCGAAATATCGCTTTGCCACTGGTGTAGAGCCGAAAAGAAACTCCCTCAAAAGTTAACTCAAAAATTATTCCCGCAACCGTATTCTTCAGGACGGCTCTCTTCATAATGGTTGCTATAACTTCATCCTTTTTCTCATACTTAAAATTCACAATGACATCGCTTTCGGCTCCGCAGGTTCCCTCGATGCGGGAAACATAATCTGTGACTGTGGACATTAGAGTTTATCTATCTCCCCAAGGACTTCTACGAAGCGCTCTATTTCTTCTTTTGTATTGTAGAGGTAAAAGCTTGCTCTAGCAGAAGAAGTTAACTTAAATATTTCATGTAGCGGTTGTGCACAATGATATCCGCTTCGTATCATAATTCCATAATTATCAAAAAACAAAGAGACATCGTGAGAAGACATATTTTTCACGCCGAAAGGAATTATGCCACATTTTTTAGAGGTGTCACTTGGTCCGTACACGGTTGTGGCTTTGGTATGTTTTTTGATGAGTTCCATGGTATGGTTGGTCAGTTCTTTCTCGTGATTAAGCACGTTATCCATACCTATTTTTTGAAGGTATTTTATAGCAGCGCTTAAGCCAATTGCATCTGCTATGTTGGGTGTACCTGCTTCAAATTTGTATGGTAACTCGTTCCATGACACTTTGCATTTGTCTTTTTGAATAGATACTTCTTGTATCATTTCGCCTCCGCCTTGAAATGGAGCCATTTTTTGAAGTATGTCGTTTTTGCCATAGAAAACACCGATACCTGTTGGTCCTAGCATTTTATGTCCGGAGAATGCCAAGAAATCTACGTTGAGATCTTGTACGTCAGTTTTTAAGTGCGGAACGGATTGTGCGCCGTCAACAAGTATTAATGAGCCATTATCGTGAGCTATCGCGGCAATATGTTTGATATCGTTTATTACTCCTGTAACGTTTGAGACGTGACTTAAACAACAGATTTTGGTTTTTTTATTCATTTTGTTTTCAAAATCATGATTGTCTAGTGTACCGTCGTCATTTACTTTTGCGTATTTAATTTTGAAGCCTTTGATTTTAGCGGTGATCTCCCAGGGAATAATGTTGCTGTGGTGTTCCATGAGAGAGACAAGTACTTCATCGTCTTTACTCAAGTTTGGCAGACCCCAAGAGTAAGCAACTAAGTTGATTGCTTCAGTTGTACCTCTAACGAAGACTACTTCATTTATTGATTTAGCGTTGATGAAATCTACTACACACTCACGGGATCTTTCATAGAGGTCGGTTGCTTCTGTGCTAAGTGTGTGTACCCCACGATGGACGTTGCCGTTGTGGTTTTCATAGTAATCACTTATTGCGTTTATTACTTGTTTTGGTTTTTGGGTTGTCGCTGCGTTATCAAGATAGACAAGGGGGTAGCCGTTGATTTTCTTTTCAAGAATAGGAAAGTCTTTGCGTAGAGTTTCAGTTGGTATTATTGTTTTTTTCCTCAGGTTTCAGCCTCTTTGAGAGTGTTTTTGCAAGTTCTTCTTCTTCAAGGGCTTGTTTTTCTTCAAATGTGTGTTCTTTAGATAGCCAAGTTGGATAAGGTATATTTTTTTGGTCGAAGTATAAGCGTATGGCTCGTTTGAGCGCGCCCACTGCTAATACTCCGCAGTGGAATTTAACGCTGGGTAAACCACCAATTTCCTCAGTAACTTTTTTCCAGGAAATATCGATCCAAGCCTTTTCTAATGTTAAACCTCTAATCATTTCGGTTACTATGCTGCTTGTTGCGATGTTTGCTGCACAACCGTAGCTTTCAAACTGGGCTTTCTCTATTGTTTGTTTTGTTTCGTCGATTTTAAGGTATAGAGTAATCATGTCTCCGCATGCAGGGTTACCTGCGACGGCGACAACTGTTGCATCTTCCATTTTCCCCAAGTTTTTTGGGTTACGGAAGAGATCCATAACTTTAGGGTTATATGGTAATGGTATACGTGACATGTTTAATGCACTCCTGTTGAGCCGACTATCCCTCTTATACGATTAACAGCTGTTGGTAAAACGTCTAAAACGTAAGATATATCGTCTTCTGTATGGATGCGTGTGGTTTTCATGAGTATGCTGCCGTGTGCCTCTTCGTATATTCGACCGATGGCTATTAAGACATGACTGGGTTGTAATAAGCGCCGGCTACAAGCGCTACCGCTGGATACGTAGATACCTTTGAGGCTGAGTTCGATTGTTAGTGCTTCACCTTCAGCGCGTAGGATGCTAATGTTAGCATTGTCTGGGCTGCGTTTGTCACCTTTAGGTCCGTTAAATCGTAGGTCTGTTAACTCGTTGAATATGCCGTCTACAAGTTTGTCTCGTAGTTTCCGCATTTTTATTATGTTGGTTTCGAAATTGTTGAATTGTAGTTCTGATGCTTTAGTGAAGCCTACTATAAGTGGCGTGTTTTCAATGCCTGGCCAAAGTTTTTGTGTACCGATTGAACCTTCTATTATACGTTCTAGGTTGACGCCTTCTTTGAGGTACATGGCGCCGAGTCCACGTGGCCCCAAAATTTTAAAGCTGCTAATTGTGGCTATGTCTACTCCTAGGCTTTGAACGTTTAGAGGTATTTTTCCGTATGCGTCTGATGCGTCTGTGTGAAAGAGGATGTTTGGGTTTTTGGCTTTTGTGATGTTGACCGCTTCCTTGATAGGTTGTATTGTGCCGACTTCGTTGTTGACCGAGGCAATGCTGACGAGCACTGTGTCGTTATCGACGGCTGCTTTTAATTTTTCAAGGTCTATGAAACCTTCGCTGTTGACTGGGATTTTTTGTGTGGAGAACCCGAATCGGTTCATGAATTCGGTTACTTGGATGACACTGATTGGTTCTATTTCTGAGATTACAATTTTTTTACCCTTTTCTTTTTGGAGAAAACATCCAGCTTGGATGGCAAGGTTGTTGGCTTCCGTTTCTCCGGGTGTGAATGTGAGTTCTTCTTGATTTTTAGCGCCAAGGTAAGCGCTGATTTTTTGGAAACAGCCCATAAGCGTTTCAAAGGCTTCCCAACCTGGTTTGTGAGTTAGGGTGGGGTTGCCGTAGGCTTTTTGGTTCCAGTAGGGTAGCATAGCATCGATAACTTCTTGGGGTACTCTACAACTATTTTCGTTATCTAAGTAGACTTCATGGGTGATGCCTTCATGCAGTTGAAGAAGGTTTCTAATGTTTTCAACCATACAGTATCCTACCTGTTTTGAGAGATTAGATAAACTTGCACTGTGAATATACTTGTTCAGGTAATAAAATGTAGCTGAAAAGAATTAACGGTGTTATCCTTCTATATTTCATTATCTATTCTTATTTGTTGACTTCTCGGTTATTTGTTGTTGCCAAATCTTGAGGTTCGATTGTATTCTATGAAGACGGCAAGTATTTGTGTTAACATTTTTGGTTTTTCTTGACTGCTTTGCTTTTCACCTATCATTTGCAGGAGAATCTGTTACTGACATGAATTAATAATATAGAGATGGTTAATGAGAGACCTATCATAGCGATGTTGCAGAAGCAACTTAATTACTATTACGCACAATAGAGACTTTGAATTGTAATTTAGTTCATAAAAAGATGTTGCTATGTTCAGGGAAGTGAAGGTGTTAAAGTTAAGAGCACATTTCTATAGTTAACGAGCAAAAAGTGTATTGTGTACTAAAAACTCTAATAACCCCGCTCAACCATACAAACAGAATACTCAGTTTACTGGCGAATCTATTTGAAGATAGCAGAGTTACCCATAGCTGATAGCGTTAAAGAAGTCTTAGCGGGCATAGGCATGTGCGAACTATTCCCTCCGCAGGAAGAATGCATACGCAACGGTGTGCTTGACGGACAGAACATTTTGCTGGCTAGCCCTACGGCTTCGGGTAAGACGTTGATTGCTGAACTCTGCGCTATGAAACATGTTTTGGAAAAGAATGGAAAAGTAATTTACCTCTCACCTCTCCGTGCACTTGCAAGTGAGAAGTTTGAGGAATTTAAAAAGTATACAGAGATCACTAAAAACGACGGTCGAAAAGTCACTGTTGGAATAAGCACTGGCGACTTTGACACCGCCGACAACTGGCTAGCACGATATGATGTAATCATCACTACTAACGAGAAGGCGGATTCACTGCTTCGCCACCGAGCCAAGTGGATGGATAGCATATCTGCAGTAGTCGCCGATGAAGTGCATTTACTCAACGATGCAGGGCGAGGTCCAACACTGGAAATAGTGTTGGCAAGACTGATGCAGTGCAATCCAAGCATCCAAATCCTTGCATTGAGCGCCACCATCAATAACGTAGATGAAATTGCTGGTTGGTTAAACGCTAAACCCATTGTTACTACTTGGCGACCAATCAACCTCAAAGAAGGTATTATTCTCCAAGAGGAAATTAGTTACAAAGACGGGGAATCTAGAAAGATTGAGCGGGAAACTAGCTTTTCCGTCATAAACATAGTTTTAAATACATTGCGTAATGGTGGGCAGGCTTTAATTTTTGCTTCTACACGTAAGAATGCTGTGTCTGCTGCGAAGCAAGTTGCAAGTCACATGGATAAGATACTTGTTCCTAAATCTGGCTCTAGAATAGTTAAAAAAAGCCGCACCGAGCAAACTAAAAGTGCATTGGATAAGGAGGCGTATAGGATTTTGGAGGCTGGTGAACGTACACAGATGAGTGAGGAACTCGCTGACTTGGTCAGGTGTGCTACTGCTTATCATCATGCGGGGTTGCCGGGTGCACATCGTAGTATTATTGAGCAGTTGTTTAAAGATCGAAAAATTAAGGTTTTAACAGCTACTCCGACGTTGGCGTGGGGTGTAAACTTGCCCGCTAGAACAGTTATTATTCAAGATTATCGTCGGTTCGAAGCAGGTTTGGGTAATTATCCTATTCCTGTGCTGGATTACAAGCAAATGGCGGGGCGAGCAGGCAGACCGAAATATGACAAGTTTGGTGAATCCGTTATGATTGCTAAAACTGCAGATGAAGCTGATTTCTTGATGGAGAATTATGTTTTGGCAAAACCTGAGCGGATTTGGTCGCGTCTGGCGGTAGAAAAAATTATCCGTACGCATGTACTATCAACCATTGCTTCAGATTACGCTCACACTGAGGAAGGTATCTATGCATTTTTCCGTAAAACTTTCTACGCTTATCAATACGATGTGAAGGCTATACAGACTGTCATCAATAGAATTCTCCGTTTTCTGCATGATGAAGAAATGATTTGTGTGGTTGGTGACCAAATACTTGCTACCAAGCTGGGTAGGCGTGTCAGTGAACTCTACATAGATCCACTCAGTGGAATAATTATTCGTGACGCGCTTCAAGCTAAACCGTCAATTCTAACAGAGTTCGGTTTACTTCAATTAGTCGCTCACACTCCAGATATGGGGCCTATTATGCGACCATATCAACGTGAAATGGACAAGTTAACCGTTACTGTAGAGGACCACCGTCAGGAGCTTTTTGTTGAAATTCCTGATCAATTGAGAGATCATGTTGGTTATGCGGACTTTCTAGGTGAGGTGAAGACGGCAATGGTTCTTAACAGTTGGATTGAGGAACTTGCTGAAGAGCAAATTTTGCAACGTTTCAGTGTGCAACCGGGCGATTTGTATCGTACAGTTGAGAATACCAAATGGTTGCTACATGCCATGGAGGAGCTTTCGCCAGTTGTAGCCAAGAACAAGGATGTCACTGCCCTTAGTAATGAACTTGTTGAGAGGGTTTCTAAGGGTATTAAACGGGAATTGATGCCGATTGTGGCTTTAGAGGGTGTTGGTAGAGTTCGTGGTCGTATAATCTTCAATTCAGGGTACCAAACTCTTGAAGACCTTAAGCATGCCTCTTTGGCTGAATTAACCGCGCTTCCCTCAGTGGGTTCAAGATTGGCTAAGAAGATTAAGGAGCAAGTTGGGGGTTATGTGAAAAAGGATGAGTGGGAAAATCTAAGGAGAGCCAGCAAAGCCTCTGAAGAACCCCAACAAAAGGGGTTATTTGATTTTTAGGAGTTTTGTGAGAATTTTTCTGCCTGTGTGATAGCTGTGCCTAAGTAGTTCTTGGGGTTTAGGGCTGCTTCGATTTCTTTTTCGTCAAGTTTACTTCTGATGAATGCGTTTTCTTTTAATATCTGTTTGAAGGGCTTTTTTTCGACTGCGCTTTTAATGGTTAGTTGACGGAGCATTTCGTGGGCTTCTTGTCGGTTAACGTCTTTCTTTACTAGTGTCATCATTACCGATTCTGACATGGAATGACCTTCGGTTAAGGACATATTAGCGGTCATTCGTTGTTTGTCTACATGTAGGTTAGCTACGATGTTTATCATGAGATTTATGATGTAGTCGAGCAATATGTTCGATTCTGGTAGTATGAAACGTTCGGTTGATGATTGGGTTAAGTCGCGTTCATGCCAAGTGACCATGTTTTCTAGCGCAGGTATTCCTAGGCTACGTATGATTCTTGCTAGTCCGCATACACGTTCACAAGTTTCAGGGTTTTGTTTATGGGGCATAGTGGAGCTGCCGACTTGTTTTTTGGTTTCAAATCTTTCGAAGACTTCAGCGATTTCGGGACGCTGGAGTTCACGGATTTCAGTTGCAAAGTTTTCTAATGAAGTTGCGATCATTGCGTAAATAC
>Ga0172382_10011116_pt1 | contig 11942 bp, 10 predicted proteins | sample Leawel138RmetaG_FD_122245 | JGI IMG/M metagenome (GOLD analysis project Ga0172382, IMG submission 122245) | Leachate microbial communities from a municipal landfill in Southern Ontario, Canada - Leachate well 138R metaG | ecosystem: Engineered > Solid waste > Landfill > Unclassified | place...
GCAGCCGCTCGGCCGAAAGCACGTTGTGCGGCCGCGCCTCGGTCGTGCCGGTGGTTTCGAGCAGGATGCGCCGCTCGGCCTCCATCTCGGGATAAAGCACGTCGATCTGCATCAGGAAGCGGTCGAGCTGCGCCTCGGGCAGGGGATAGGTGCCTTCCTGCTCCAGCGGGTTCTGGGTGGCGAGCACGTGGAAGGGCGCCGGCAGGTCGTGGCGATGGCCGGCGACGGTGACGTGGTACTCCTGCATGGCCTGCAACAGCGCCGACTGGGTGCGCGGGCTGGCGCGGTTGATCTCGTCGGCCATCAGCAACTGGGCGAAGATCGGCCCGCGGATGAAGCGGAAGGAGCGCCGTCCGGTCTCGTCCTGCTCCATCACTTCCGAGCCGATGATGTCGGAGGGCATCAGGTCGGGCGTGAACTGGATGCGCCGGCCGTCGAGGCCGAGCACGACGCCGAGCGTCTCGACCAGCTTGGTCTTGGCGAGGCCGGGAACGCCGACCAGCAGCGCGTGGCCGCCCGAAAGCAGCGCGACCAGCGTGCGCTCGACCACGCTTTCCTGGCCGAAGATGACCTGGCCGACCGCCTCGCGTACCCGGCCGATGTCGGCGAGCGCGCTTTCGGCCTCGGCCACGATCTGCCGCTCGTCGATGGCCGGTTCCTGGACGATTGCGCTCATGGCCGTTCCGCTCCTTCGTCTGTTGCGACTTTCAGCATCGCGCCTGGCGGTGCGCGTTCGTCGAGCTTAAAACACGTTGCGAGGCTGACAAGCCGAACAACAGTGACTATTTCGTGACGATGGACATTACCACCGACAAAAGCAAACGGGCGATGACGACTTCCGATACGGGTGGCGACACGGCCGGGCTGGAGGCCCTGATCGCGCGCGCCGGCCGCGCCGGCAGGGGGGCAGCCCCGGTCGAGAAATGGAACCCGCCCTTCTGCGGCGACCTCGACATGGAGATCCGGCGCGATGGCACCTGGTTCTATCTCGGCACGCCGATCGGCCGCGCCGCGCTCGTGCAGCTGTTCTCCAGCGTGCTGCGCAAGGACGAGGACGGCAGGACCTATCTCGTCACTCCGGTCGAGAAGGTCGGCATCCGGGTCGAGGACGCGCCCTTCATCGCCGTCGAGGTCGATGCCTCGCTGCGCGGGGGCGAACAGGTGCTGACCTTCCGCACCAATGTCGGCGACGTGGTCGAGGCGGGACCGAAAAATCCGCTGCGCTTCGCCGTCGAGGCCGGGACCGGCGGGCTGAAGCCCTATCTTCTGGTCCGGGGACGGCTGGAGGCGCTGGTCTCGCGCGCCGTCACCTATGAGCTTGCGGCGCTGGGCGAGGAGGTCGAGATCGACGGCGAGCGCATGTTCGCCGTGCGCTCGGGTGGCGAGACGTTCCCGATCATGCCGGCCGAACGACTCGACGAACTGAGCGCGTGACCATGCTCGACCATCCCGCATCCCTCTTCACCGCCGAGGATTTCCGCCGGCGCGCGGCGGCCGAGACCGGGCCGTTCGCGCAGAACGACTATGGCGACCACCTGCTCAATCCCGACCTGCGCGACATGATCGTGCGCGACGGCCTGCGCGATGCCGCGGTGCTGATCGCGATCGTGGACCACCGCGAGGGCGCCAGCGTCATCCTGACCAAGCGCGCCGAGAGGCTGCGCTCGCATTCGGGGCAGATCGCGTTCCCGGGCGGCCGCCTCGATCCCACGGACCCGACGCCGGAATATGCGGCGCTGCGCGAGACCGAGGAGGAGATCGGCCTCGCGCCCGGCCTCATCGAGGTGGTGGGACGGATGCCCGACTACGTCTCCGGCTCGGGCTTCCGCATCGCGCCGATCCTGTCGGTGGTGAAGCCCGGCTTCCGGCTGACCATCAATGCCGACGAGGTCGACGACGCCTTCGAGGTGCCGCTTTCCTTCCTGATGGACCCGGCCAACCACAATCGCGACAGCCGCATCTGGCAGGAGCGGGAACGCTATTTCTACACCATGCCCTTCGGCGACCGCTATATCTGGGGCGTGACAGCGGGCATCATCCGCACGCTTTACGAAAGGCTCTATGAGTGAACGCGCCGTCGCTTTCCGGTCGATCGGAATGGTTGCAAGACAAGGAATTGCAGTGGCTTCTTCAGGTTCTTTGTGAGGATAGAGAGGAAGCACGCGTCGCCGGCGGCGCGGTGCGCGACGCGCTGCTCGGGCGCAAGGTCAGCGACATCGACATCGCCACGACGACCCTGCCTGACGAGACGGAAAGGCGGGCGCAAGCGGCCGGCTTCCGCACCATTCCCACCGGCAGGGAGCACGGCACCGTCACCGTGCTCGCCGGCAAGGCGGCCTATGAGGTGACGACGTTGCGCGCCGATATCGAGACCGACGGGCGCCATGCGCGCGTGGCCTTCGGCCGCGACTGGCAGCAGGATGCGGCACGGCGCGATTTCACCATCAACGCGCTCTATGCGACGCGTGAGGGCGAGGTGATCGACCTCGTCGGCGGGCTGGCCGATCTCGAAACGCGGACGCTGCGCTTCATCGGCGAACCCGAGGCGCGCATCCGCGAGGATTATCTGCGCATCCTGCGTTTCTTCCGTTTCTTTGCCTGGTATGGAGCCGGGCGGCCTGAAGCCGACGGCCTGCGGGCTTGTGCCCGGTTGAAGGAGGGGCTTTCCCGCCTCTCGGCCGAGCGCGTGTGGGCGGAACTGAAGAAGCTGCTTAGCGCTCCCGACCCCGCGCGCGCGCTGCTGTGGATGCGGCAGACGGGCGTGCTTTCCGCCGTGCTGCCCGAGAGCGAGAAATGGGGCATCGACGCGGTTCATGCGCTGGTCGCGACGGAAAGCGATCTCGGCTGGAAGCCCGATCCCTTGTTACGGCTCGAAGCCATCGTCCCGCCCGACGCGGCAAGGATGGCGGCGCTGGCCGCCCGGCTCAAGCTGTCGAAGGCGGAGGCCGCGCGGCTTTCCGCCTGGGCGCTGACACAGCCGGTTTCACCTGCCACCGGCGAGGCGGCGCTGGCCAAGCTCGCCTATCGCGGCGACCGGCAGGCGCTGGAGGACAGGCTGCGGCTCGGCCTCGCTTCCGCCCGGGCGAGGGCGGAGCAGGATTCCGGCGCGCTCGCCGAGGCAGGCGGCTATCTGCGCCTGCTGCGCTTCCTCGAAGGCTGGGAAAAGCCGGTCTTTCCGGTAAAGGGCAACGACCTTGCCGCGTTCGGCATGGCGGCGGGGCCGGAAATGGGCGCGCTGCTTGCGCGGCTGGAAGCGGAATGGGTCGAGGGCGGCTTCAGGCAAACCCGCGACGCGCTTCTGGCGCGCGCCGCTGAAATGGCGAAAACGCCCTGAAGTCAGGCGGTTTTCGGCTTCGTCCCGCCGGGCATGGACGAGCGGCCGGACTGGGCAGGCGGGACGGCGCAGACCGGGCAGGGGATGGTCTTGCCGGGGCAATCCGCGGCGACCGTGCCGTCGGGACAGCCGCATTGCGGCCATTTCGGGCAGTCGAAGACATAGCCCAACGAACCGCAACGGTCGCACATGAACCAGCCCCCCGGCTAGAGTCGGGGAGTTGACAACCCTCTGACAGGAGAGCGCCCGCGCCTTTAGGATTTCTCCCTGGACATACGCGCGGGCCTCCCCGACGCTAATCGGAGAGTGCACTCACGGCTGCACCGAGCCGCTGTCAGAGGGGTTGTCACGCCCCAGCCCTCCTTCGGAGAGCCAAAAACATCTTACCGGATCGGACGGCTCGCTTCAACGGGAATGGAGAACCCGCTCGCGGATCGCGGGCCGTCGTGGCGCGGAGCGAGAAAGGGGGATGGCGTCTTATGCACAAGCCCCGGCGCGCTGCTGGATCGCTTTACCGCTCAACGGCGATGATCCCGCAGCCCGCCGGGGCGATGTCCGCGAGATGCGACGGGATTCAGGCCGCGTGGCGTTTGGTCTCGATGCGCGAGCGGATGGCCTCGACCATGGTTTCGCGGATGATGGTCTCGCCATGGATCTCGCGCATGTGCTCGATCGCGCGGCGCATCACCTCGGCCTCGTCGGCATGGCGCGTGTGCCACGCGCAGCCCGGAACCAGCGAACCGCAATGGAATTCCTTCATGGTGATCCTCCTTGTACGTCTTCTTGTTATAGGGATGCACCATAACACGGAAACGACGGCTTCGGTTGCAAAAGCCGGTCGCGAAGGGCAGGCCAAGGGAAAACCGCTTCCCGAAGCGGCCTGTCCTCAGGGCCATTTCACCTCGGGCGGCATGCTGGACAGGATCGAATCGACATTGCCGCCGGTCTTCAGGCCGAAGATGGTGCCGCGGTCGTAGAGCAGGTTGAACTCGACATAGCGGCCACGCCGGATCAGCTGTTCCTCGCGGTCGGCCTCGGTCCAGTTGTCGTTGAAATTCTTGCGCACGATGTGGTTGTAGACGATGAGGAAGGTGCGGCCGACATCCTGCGTGAAGCGGAAATCGGCGTCCCAGCCGCCTTTTTCCTCCGGGCTTTTCAGCCAGTCGTAGAAGATGCCGCCGACGCCGCGCGGCTCGTTGCGGTGCGGCAGGAAGAAATACTCGTCGCACCACGCCTTGAAGCGGTCGTGATCGGCGACGCCGCCATGCTTGTCGCAGACGAATTTCATCGACTTGTGGAACGCCACCGTGTCGGCGTCCTCCTGCGTGCGGCGGCGGGCCAGCACCGGCGTCAGGTCGGCGCCGCCGCCGAACCACTGGCGCGTCGTCACCACCATGCGCGTGTTCATGTGCACGGCCGGCACGTTGGGATTGACCGGATGGGCGATCAGCGAGATGCCGGAGGCCCAGAAGCGCGGGTCTTCCTCGGCGCCCGGTATCTGCTTGCGGAAGTCGGACGAGAACTCGCCATGGACGGTCGAGACGTGGACGCCGACCTTCTCGAACACGCGGCCCGACATCATCGACATCACGCCGCCGCCGCCGTTGCCGCCGTCGCGCTGCCACGGCGTGCGCTCGAAGCGGCCGGGCGACCAGCTCGATTGCGGGCCGGAAAGATCGTCCTCGATCTTCTCGAAGGCGTCGCAGATCCTGTCGCGCAGCTCCTCGAACCAGGCTTTGGCCGCCGCCTTCTTGTCCTTGATCCCGTCCGGCAGGCCGGCCGGCATGTCTGGGCGCTCCATCGGCATTCTCCTTCGGCGCGCGTGCCGGCTGTCGCGGCAGGCAACGGAAATGACTCGCAAACGATGGCGCCGATCCCTAATCTGTTACCGGCAGGGGTCAAGGTGTCTGAAGCGTGTTTCCGGGGCGTTCGGAGCGCCGAAGGGAGACATTCGAAGGGAGTTCGGTTTTGCGCGTTCCGGCAAGGCCACCATTCGACAGCCTGAAGCGCACGCTGGAGCGGGCGAGGCTCGATGGCGGGCGCAAGGAGGGCGACGGCTTCGTGCGCGAGACCTTCGCGCTGCCGCGCGGGGCGGCCCGCGCCAAGGCGCGCGAATGGTTCGACCGCTGGCCGAAGCAGGCCTACTGGACCGAGATCGAGAGCTGGCGCGAGCGCCCCGACGACGTGATCGAGTTCACCATGCGCAGGCTCTCGACCGCCGATTGAGCGCCCGCGCCGGCAGGCGCACCGGAAAAATATCGTCCACAAAACGTGATCGCCGGGGCATGGAATTTTGCCGCCGGCCGGTCTATAGGGAGCATCCTTTCAACCGAATCACAGGAGGCGTCGATGGATCACCGGCTCGGCTTTGCCACGATGCGCCTGCGCGAGCGGCGTCCCGCCTGACGAGCGTTTCGGTTACACTCTCTTCCTGACAGGCTGAAAATCGGCCCCGATTCCGCCGGAAGCGCCCTCGCGGTCGCCCGGCGATCCGTGATGACCGACGCTGCCGGGAAAGCGCGCCAACCACCCAGTCGGGCAACCGATCTTTCCGCCATGTGAGCCGCGGCGCGCTTCGCGCTGCCGCCGCCGACCAGAGAAGACCCTGTCATGTACCGCTGGTTCGAAACCCTGCTGAACCCGTTTCCGCCCGAGGAGCCGGTGGAGCCGCCGAGAACGCTCGTCGCCTTCTGCCTGCATTATACGCGCGGGTCGTGGCCGCTCATCATCGTCTCCGCGATCCTGACCTCGCTGATCGCGGCGACGGAAGTGTGGATGTTCGGCTTCCTCGGCAACATCGTCGACTGGCTCTCGGCCCAATCGCGGGAAACCTTCCTTCAGACCGAGGGCTGGAAGCTCGCCGGCATGGCCTTCATCGTGCTGGTGTTCCTGCCGGGCATCGTGCTCGGCAACTCGATGCTGAACCACCAGACGCTGTTCGCCAACTATCCGATGCGCATCCGCTGGCAGGTGCACCGCTACCTGCTGAAGCAGTCGATGACCTTCTATCAGGACGAGTTCGCCGGCCGCATCGCCACCAAGCTGATGCAGACGGCGCTCGCCGTGCGCGAATGCGTCATCAAGCTGATCGACGTCCTGAACTATGTCGTCGTCTATTTCCTCGGCGTGCTGGTTCTGGTCGGCGCGTCCGACTGGCGGCTGGCCGTGCCGCTGGGCGTATGGCTGGTCTGCTACCTGTTCCTGCTGCGCCACTACGTGCCGCGGCTGGGCAAGGTGTCGGAAGAGCAGGCCGACGCGCGCTCGATCATGACGGGCCGCGTGGTCGACAGCTACACCAACATCCAGACGGTCAAGCTGTTCAGCCACGCCCAGCGCGAGGCGTCCTATGCGCGCGAGAGCATGGAGGGTTTCCTCGACCCGGCCTATCGCACGATGCGGCTGGTGACGAGCCTCTACGGCACGCTCTATTTCCTCAACTCGCTGCTTCTGGCCGCCGTCGGCGCCATCTCGATCTGGCTGTGGCTCGCCGGGACCGTGTCGATCGGCGCGGTCGCGGTGGCGCTCGGCCTCGTCCTGCGGCTGTGGGGCATGTCGCAATGGATCATGTGGGAGGTCTCGGGCCTGTTCGAGAACATCGGCACGGTGCAGGACGGCATCCGCTCGATCTCGCTGCCCCGGCTGGTCGAGGACCGGCCGGGAGCGAAGGACATCGTCGCCGAGCGCGGCGCGATCGCGTTCGAGAACGTGCGCTTCCACTACGGCAAGAAGAAGAGCGTCATCGAGGACCTGTCGCTGACGATCCGCCCCGGCGAGAAGGTCGGCGTCGTCGGCCGCTCGGGCGCGGGCAAGTCCACGCTCGTCAACATCCTGCTGCGCTTCTACGACGTCGAGGGCGGCAGGGTGCTGATCGACGGGCAGGACATCGCCGGCGTGACGCAGGATTCGCTCCGGGCGCAGATCGGCGTCGTCACGCAGGACACCTCGCTCCTGCACCGCTCCGTGCGCGACAACATCGCCTATGGCCGTCCCGACGCCACCGAGGAGATGATTCTGGAAGCCGCGCGCCGGGCCGAGGCGCTCGACTTCGTCGCCGGGCTTTCCGACGCCAAGGGCCGCAAGGGGCTGGACGCCCATGTCGGCGAGCGCGGGGTGAAACTCTCCGGCGGCCAGCGCCAGCGCATCGCCATCGCCCGCGTCATGCTCAAGGACGCGCCGATCCTGATCCTCGACGAGGCGACCTCGGCGCTCGACTCGGAGGTCGAGGCGGCGATCCAGGAGAATCTCTACCGGCTGATGGAGGGCAAGACGGTGATCGCCATCGCCCACCGGCTCTCCACCATCGCGGCGATGGACCGCCTCGTCGTCATGGACAAGGGCCGCGTTATCGAGGAAGGAACCCATGACGACCTCATTGCCAATGGCGGGCTTTATGCCCAGCTATGGCAGAGGCAGTCGGGCGGGTTCCTGCTCGAGGACGAACAGGGCAGGGAAGCCGCAGCCGAATGAGCAGGATCGAGCAGGAGCAGATAGGGCAACGCAAGGACGACGCCTTCGCCGAGCGTATCTGGCGCAAGGCGGAGGAGGTCATCGAGCCCTTCGCCGACACGGAAAGGGAGGTGCTGCCGCGCGACGCGCGCGCCTTCATTCTCTATTTCGCGCGGCAGGCCAAGGGGCCGTTCGTGCTGCTGCTCATCGCCGGCGGCCTGTCGGGCGCGGTCGATGCCGCCCTCTACTGGTCGCTCGGCTGGCTGATCGACCTGTTGGAAAAGTCTTCGCCGACGCAGCTTCTCGCCGACCACTGGGTCGAGCTTGCCGCCTTCCTCGGGCTGGTGCTCGTCATCCGCGCGCTCGTCATGATCGCCAACGCCGTGGTCGAGCAGCAGGTGATCGTGCCGAGCTTCTACCAGCTGGTGCGCTGGCAGTCGTTCCGGCGCGTCATCGAGCAGCCATACACCTTCTACCAGAACGATTTCGCCGGCCGCATCGCCACCAAGATATTGCAGGGCGGCGAGGCGACCGGCGACTTCATCGTCTCCTCGCTCCAGACGATGTGGAGCTTCCTCGCCTTCCTCGTGCTGGCCGGGACGATCCTGACCATGCTCGACCCCGTCATGGGCCTCGTGCTGGCGCTGTGGCTCGTGGTCTACGGCTTCGTCGCCTGGCGCTACCTGCCGCCGCTGCGCGCTGCCGGGCGGCGCAGCGCCGACGAGCGCTCGATCATGAACGGGCGGTTGGTCGATGCCTTCACCAACATCATGGCGGTCAAGCTGTTCGACACCGGCGCGCGCGAGAACGACTATGTGCGCGAGGCGATGGAGCGGTTCCTCGGCGCGGTCAGGGCGCTGTCGCGGGCCATCACCCGCGTGCGCTCGGCGGTGGCCATCGTCAACGGCTTCATGATGGCGGCGGTGTTCGTGCTCGCCATCCGCGGCTGGATGGCGGGCGCGGCCACGACCGGCGAGATCGCGGCGGCCATGGGCCTCGTCTTCCGGTTGAACCAGATGTCGGGCTACATGATGTTCAACATCAACGGCCTGATCCGCTCCTTTGCCACCGTTCAGGACGCCACCGGCACGATCTCGGTCCGGCCCGAGTTGCGCGACCGGCCGGACGCCGCCGTGCTGCCGCGCGTCGCGGGCGACCTGCGCTTCGAGGATGTCGGCTTCGCCTATGGCAAGGAAGAGGGCGAGGGCGTGATCCACGACCTCACCCTGCATGTGCGGCCGGGCGAGCGGGTGGCGCTGGTCGGGCCGTCGGGCGCGGGCAAGACCACGCTGGTCAACCTCGCGCTGCGCCTGTTCGACGTCGAGAGCGGGCGCATCCTGCTCGACGGCATCGACATCCGCGACGTGACGCAGGCCTCGCTCAGGGCGCAATACGGCGTCGTCGCGCAGGAGCCGCTGCTGATGCACCGCTCGATCCGCGACAACATCGCCTATGGCAGGCCGGGCGCGAGCGATGCCGAGATCATCGAGGCGGCGAAGCGGGCGGCCGCGCACGACTTCATCCTCGGCGTCACCGATCCGAAGGGCCGGCAGGGCTACGACGCCCATGTCGGCGAGCGCGGCGTCAAGCTTTCCGGCGGCCAGCGCCAGCGCATCGCCATCGCCCGCATGATGCTGAAGGACGCGCCGATCCTGATCCTCGACGAGGCGACCTCGGCGCTCGATTCGGAGATCGAGGCGGCGATCCAGGACAATCTCTACCGGCTGATGGAAGGCAAGACCGTAATCGCGGTCGCGCATCGGCTTTCCACCATCGCCGCGCTCGACCGGCTGGTCGTGCTCGACAAAGGCCGAATCGTCGAAGAGGGCACGCATGACGAGCTGGTGGCGCGCGACGGCCTCTATGCCCAGCTCTGGAAGCGCCAGTCGGGCGGCTTTCTTGCTTCCAGCGTTGCCGTGGAGGAAGCGGGGTGAGCCTACGCCCGCCGTCGCGCTACTCGGCATCGGCCCTGTCAGGCGGCACGGGCGAAGGGCTGTTCTCGCCGCTCGACCACGAGATCGCGGCGGAGAAGGCCGCCTCGCTCGGCCGCGCCGGCGAGAAGGTCGAGCAAACGCTGCGCAATCTCCGCGATTGCCCCGCCGACGCGGCCGACCGAGGCGAGCGGCTGAGGGAGGCGACGCAGGCGGTCTACGCCTATTTCATCCAGCGCGAATTGTGCGGTCTGCGCCGCCATCACGACGCGATTCGCGACTTCGCCATCCCTTCCGAGGTGCTGGCGAGGCTCGGCGCGGCGTGATCCACAAGGATACAGCCGCGACAATCTGCCATTGATGGCTCGCCATACTGGACAAGCGCGCTGGTCGCGCATAGAAACCATCGCGAAATGCAGGGGGAATCCGCCAGCCGTCGCCAGCCGCCAGCACATCTGCAAGGAAAGGTGACTAGCGAGTCGGGCAATGGTTATGCGGGTTCCTGCCGGTGAAAATAAGGCGAAAGGACCCGGTTCCCGTGAGCGCGAACGAAGCCACTGAACACAACCGCCGCGATTTCCTCTACATCGCCACCGGCGTTGCCGGCGCCGTGGGCGCGGGCGCGGCCGTCTGGCCCTTCATCGACCAGATGAGGCCCGACGCCTCGACGCTGGCGCTCGCCACCATCGACGTCGACATCTCGGCGATCGAGCCCGGCATGTCGGTGACGGCGAAGTGGCGCGGCAAGCCGATCTTCATCCGCAACCGCACCGACGAGGAAGTCGAGGAAGCCAAGGCCGTGCCGATGGCCGACCTGAAGGATCCCGTCGCGCGCAACGACAACATCGCCGCCGACGCGCCGGCCGACGACCTGTCGCGCTCGGCCGGCGAGGGCAAGGAGAACTGGATCGTCATGATCGGCTCCTGCACCCATCTCGGTTGCGTGCCGCTCGGTCAGGCCGGCGATTTCGGCGGCTGGTTCTGCCCGTGTCACGGCTCGCACTACGATACGGCCGGGCGCATCCGCACCGGCCCCGCGCCCGAGAACCTGCACATACCCAACTATGAATTCGTTTCCGATTCGGTCATCCGGATCGGCTGAGGCAAGCAGAGGGCAACATACCATGAGCGGTGGACATTCGACCTATACGCCCAAGACCGGCCTCGGCCGCTGGATGGACTCGCGCCTGCCGGTGCCGCGTCTCGTCTACGATTCCTTCATTGCCTATCCGGTTCCGCGCAACCTGAACTACGCCTACACCTTCGGCGGCATCCTGGCGCTGATGCTGGTGGTGCAGCTCCTGACCGGCATCGTGCTGGCCATGCACTATGCCGCCTCGACGGAGCTGGCCTTCGGCTCGGTCGAGAAGATCATGCGCGACGTCAACTCCGGCTGGCTGCTTCGCTATCTTCACGCCAACGGCGCCTCGTTCTTCTTCATCGCCGTCTATGTCCACATCTTCCGCGGCCTCTACTATGGCTCCTACAAGGCGCCGCGCGAGGTGGTGTGGATCCTCGGCGTCATCCTCTACCTGCTGATGATGGCCACCGCCTTCATGGGCTACGTGCTGCCGTGGGGCCAGATGAGCTTCTGGGGCGCCACCGTCATCACCGGCTTCTTCACCGCGATCCCGCTGGTCGGCGAGTGGATCCAGCAGCTCCTGCTCGGCGGCTTCGCGGTCGACAACCCGACGCTGAACCGCTTCTTCTCGCTGCACTACCTGCTGCCGTTCATGATCGCCGGCGTCGTCATCCTGCATGTGTGGGCCTTCCACGTCACCGGCCAGACCAACCCGACCGGCATCGAGATCAAGCACAAGACCGACACCGTGCCGTTCACGCCCTATGCGACCATCAAGGACGGGTTCGCCATGGTCGTGTTCCTGGCGGTGTTCGCCTACTTCGTCTTCTACATGCCGAACTATCTCGGCCATCCGGACAACTACATCCCGGCCGACCCGCTGAAGACGCCGGCGCACATCGTGCCCGAATGGTACTATCTGCCGTTCTATGCCATCCTGCGCGCCATCACCTTCAACATCGGGCCGATCGACTCCAAGCTCGGCGGCGTGCTGGCGATGTTCGGCTCGATCCTGGTGCTGTTCTTCGTGCCGTGGCTCGACACCTCCAAGGTGCGCTCGGCGGTCTACCGGCCCTGGTACAAGCTGTTCTTCTGGCTGTTCGCGCTCGACACCATCTTCCTCGGCTGGCTCGGCTCGCGCCCGGCTGAA
>Ga0172382_10011117_pt1 | contig 11941 bp, 6 predicted proteins | sample Leawel138RmetaG_FD_122245 | JGI IMG/M metagenome (GOLD analysis project Ga0172382, IMG submission 122245) | Leachate microbial communities from a municipal landfill in Southern Ontario, Canada - Leachate well 138R metaG | ecosystem: Engineered > Solid waste > Landfill > Unclassified | place...
CAAGATTGTTCATAAATTTTTAACTCATTGCTATTGTGACAGTTACAAGGCCATCTTATGAACAGCTCCAAACCTGAATTTTTATGCCTAATTTTGCCAAAACCTTTTTAGACTGGACTCATACATGGAAAAAATTATAAACGGCCAAAAGTAAAAATTCTCTGCGGAAGCAAAGGGTTTTTATTATTTTTGCCGCCACATTGTGATCGGGACGTTAGCTCAGTTGGTTTAGAGCGTCCCGCTTAAGGGCGGGAAGATCATTGGTTCTTTTTATTATTGGGACGTTAGCTCAGTTGGTTTAGAGCACTTGCTTGACAGGCAAGGGGTCACTGGTTCGATTCCAGTACGCCCCACATGGAAAATAGGGAGTTAGAGTAAAATCTGGCTCCCTGTCTTGTTTTTAAGCAAGAAATAGAGCGTCCCGCTTAAGGGCGGGAAGGTCACTGGTTCGATTCCAGTACGCCCCACAAGGAATAGAGCGTCCCGCTGAAGGGCGGGAAGGTCGTCCCGCACGTGCGGGATACGCCCCACAAGGAAGTTTCAAATACCAAATTCCAAATTCCAAATTCCAACCGTCGGTAGTCGGTGTAAACACTTCCAAAACTCAAGCCCCGGGGCAACCTCGCCCCTGGCGCCCTGCGCCCTTGTTGACATCAAAAAAAATCACTCCATTTTTAAAAAGTACTTTTGCCCGCTTGCTCAAAAATTACAAATCTTAAAATTTATTAGATGATTACAGTTTCGGATCTGGCGATTCAGTTTGGAAAACGCATTTTGTTTCAGGATGTTAACATGAAATTTAACCCTGGCAACTGCTATGGAATAATTGGGGCCAATGGCGCAGGAAAATCCACTTTCCTGAAAATGTTGTATGGCGAAGTTGCCAGCACCCGTGGGAATGTGAGTTTTGGTTCGGGCGAGCGTTTGTCAGTCTTAAAGCAGGATCACTTCGAATTTGATCAGTTTCAGGTCCTGCAAACGGTAATGATGGGTCATACCGCGCTTTGGGATATCATAAACCGAAAAGATGCTTTGTATGCCAAGCCCGATTTTTCGGAAGCTGATGGTTTGCAGGCTGCGGCATTGGAGCAGAAGTTTGAAGATATGGATGGCTGGAATGCCGAAAATGATGCAGCAACGCTTTTGAGCGGCCTGGGAATAAAAGAAGAGCTGCACGACAAACGCATGAAAGAGCTAAATGGTAAGCAGAAAGTGAAAGTGCTGCTGGCTCAGGCGCTTTTTGGCAAGCCCGACAATTTGTTGCTCGATGAGCCAACCAACGATCTCGACCTGGAAACCGTAGATTGGCTGGAGACCTATCTGTCGAATTTGGAGAATACGGTTTTGGTGGTTTCGCACGACAGGCACTTCCTCGATTCGATATGTACGCATACGGTGGACATCGATTTTGGGAAAGTGCAGTTGTTTTCGGGCAACTACAGTTTTTGGTATCAATCCAGCCAACTGGCGCTGAGGCAGCAAGCCAATCACAACAAAAAAGCCGAAGAAAAGAAGAAGGAGTTGCTGGAGTTTATTGCGCGCTTTAGGGCCAACGTGTCCAAGTCGAAACAAACCACCAGCCGCAAAAAGATGATAGAGAAGCTGAATATTGAAGAGATAAAACCATCGACACGCAAATACCCGGGCATTGTTTTTACGCCTGAGCGCGAGGCCGGCAACAGCATCCTTGAAGTACAGGGGATGAGCAAGCGTGCGCAAGGCGAAATGCTTTTCCGCGACCTGAGCTTTAGCATGGAAAAGGAGGATAAAATTGTATTCCTCTCGCGCGACACACGCGCCATGACTGCCCTTTTTGAAATATTGAATGGCAATGATACCGCCGATAGCGGGACTTTTGAGTGGGGACAAACGATTACCCATGCCTATCTGCCACTGGAAAACGAACATTTTTTTAAGTCAAACAAAACCCTGGTCGACTGGCTTGGGCAATACTCCGACGACACCAGCGAGCTTTATCTACGGGGCTACCTCGGCAAAATGCTTTTCGCGGGCGACGAAATATACAAAAAGTGTAAGGTGCTTTCGGGAGGCGAAAAAGTGCGGTGTATGATAGCGCGGATGATGCTGCGAAATGCCAATGTGATGATGTTGGATACGCCCACCAACCACCTCGACCTGGAATCGATACAGGCTTTTAACAATACGCTTGTAAAATTCAAAGGAAGCATTCTCATGTCATCGCACGACCACGAGTTTATACAAACGGTTTGTAACCGCGTCATCGAGCTTACACCCAAAGGCTTTATCGACAAACGCATGGATTACGACGACTACATCCTTAGCGACAAAATAAAAGAACTCCGCAACTCGATGTATTAAAAGAAGGCAGGACGTGGAAGTCTTTCAGACATTGATTGGAACATGAAACTAAAATGATGAGATTCAATCCGTAACCCGAAAGTAGTTTATCCTTTTTAGTAAAAATCTTTTGATATATAATCACCAATATCTTCAAGATCAGAAAGAGCTCTGTCTGTCCAGACTAAATTAGCCATTTATTCAATTTTTTCTCAACTTCTTCAGTTGTGTAAACATTCCCTTTTTCAACGTCATCAAGCCCTTTTTCGATTTTGTCAAGAAGGATAATTCTATTGATTAATTCATCCGCTGTTATCTTCTCAGGTAGCGAATCAATAACCTTCTTTATTTTTCCTTTGTCAGCATAATATGTTTTTTGTACAAATTTCCGATTATTATTAATCTTTGGTTTAAATATCTGGCATTTATGGCTCCCGCCCAACTATTGTAGACAACGGATGGCGGTATGAAATCGTTGGGGATTGCGGGCTACTTTCCTGTCCAGTTACACCGAACTTAATGCGTGGCAGAATAATTAAATAATCACTTAAACCCCAATGTTTTATACCGCGTGTTACCGCCTGGTGTTCTTTGTATTCCGTCATTTTTTCTTTCAATTTGCTACATCGTTTCTGTCTGCCGTGCGTTGGGGTAGGCAAGCTCTTTGGCTGGTTTTGGCAGTGCGGTTGGCTTTTTTGAGCGACCAGCCAATGTGCTTGACTACGAAGCGTGGGCTTGTCATTTCATATCTTTTAATATTTCAATTAATTCTCCAACTGATTTTGCTCCATCAAGTCTTGCATTGTTGAATGCCATAAAATATCTATAATTGTCACCTGCTTTACTTGCCCATTTTTCACCAAGTCGCAGTTTTTTTAAGCTATCTGAATTATCTAAATGGTCTCCTTTTGTTTCTATTAATATTATTTTTCCATTTTTCATTTTTACTATGAAATCAGGGTAATGATTAATAAATCCATTTAGTTGAAATCCTTTACCTCTTTCTAAGTTCCGATGCCAAAATACTACACTGTCAAGATTTGCAACTTCATTAATCACTTTGCGCTCAAAATCATTCATTTCTCCTTCTTCGACATAGAGATTTTTAGTTATGCCTTGCAAGGTATTTTTAGGACTAATTTTTTTGGGAAATTCAAATGAATCCTGACAAACTACTGTTCCTTTATCTAACAGAGTAATAAATTGTTTCTCAGCGTATTTATCTGTAAGTGAATTGATTTTTGATTTAATCAAATTGGAAAAATAATATTCATCGTGTGCTATTTCAGCAATTTTCTCACTGTTTAAATCTTTAATTGAGTTTTTTATGTATTGAATTATTTGTGGCTCAGGAATTTCATCATTCCGTTTTACTTGTTGTGCAAGCCGTCCAGCTAATTGATTGATTTTTCCTTCTGGCGATAATGAAGAAATATATTGCACAAATGCTTCTTTTACTTCATCTGTTACTTTCCTGTATTCAGGCACATATTCATCTTTTCTTCCTTCAACTAAGTCAATACTTGCCATTTCAGAAGAAGTTTTTGTAAAATCAATATTGTGGTCTTCCTTGCTTAAATCGAATCCATCAAGCAACAAGTTTTTAGATAAAGGTAAATAAGTACCTTCAGTTTCAAAAAATGAATTTTGGTTTACTTTCTTAAAAAATGCTGGCAATTTTACTTCTCTTACTTCATCTTTAAATACTTCTTTAACTGGATATGTTTTCACTTTGTCCATTAATTCTGATGGTATTAAACTATCTTCTTTTTCTATTTCTTCGATTTTCTTTTCAAACTCTTGATTCGTATTACGAGCTAAATCAATAATCTCATCAAGTTTTTCGTGGCTCTGTTCAGATGTTTCTAATTGTTTTACGCTTTCAACATCAATTTCAAGGTCTTGTTTTTCAGATTGAGTTTCTGAGTTTTCCTCCGTGTCTTGTTGTGACTGTGAGAACATACTCTCAAAACTTCCTTGTTCAACTTTATTTTTTTGTTCTTCCTGAATTTGAGTTTCTTTTACTCGGTAATCTTTTGAACTAAAACCTGACTTGTTTAGAGCGTGTACTATTTTATCAAGTGTTGCCAAAAAATTATTTGAAGATGTAAAGACATAAGAATAATTTAAAAGCTCTTGTTTGTGTTTTGATACATAAGGTAGTCGAAGAACACGACCTAATATTTGTTCCACATCAACCGCTGAAGATTTATTAGCCAATGATGCCAAAATATAAGCGAATGGACAATCCCATCCTTCTTTTAATGCGTTCACTGTGATTATAAAACGGACTTCACAATCACGACTCATTAAATCTTCGTTTTTTATTTCGTCTTTATCGGCTGTTTTTATTTTGATTTGGTTTTCGGGAATTCCAATCTCTATGAGTTGCTCTTTTATTTTTTCAAAAGTAACATTGTCATTGTCTGTTTTTGGTTGAGCCTGAAATAAAACGATAGGACGAATATATTTCCCGCCATTTTCTTCTTCGGTTTTTGCTTTATTCTCTAACGTTTTTTGAAGTTGAATTGCACTTGTTATTACTTCGTTTGAGTCTTGGTGGTTATAAACAATTACTGGTAATTTTACCATATTGTTCTTTTTTAACCTGATAGCATCAACAAAACTTATGATGTTACTTTTATTGCGTGGCGTGGCTGTTAAATCGAAAATAAAACTTGGATTGATGCTGTTAAGCATATCAATTCGCAAATCAGCCTCAAAGTTGTGGCTTTCGTCAATAATTACAACAGGGTTTAATTGTGCCAAAACCTGTATTAAAGCGGTTTCGTCCGCCCCCTCAATCATTTTATCAGGGAACTTATAAGTCTTTGAAAACTCGGTTAAATTCTCATTTTCACGATAAACACGGCGCCCATCTTTATTATTAGCTGCAAAAGATTGGACACTTAAAACAAGAATACTTAATTGTTCTTTTACTTCAACCGGATTAAAACTTTGCCCAAAAAGCAATGATTCTTTATCATAAACTTTTACTGCACTTCCAAAATGACTATCAATTTTTTGCCTATATGCGTGTGTTGGGTCATTTAAGTTTTTATATGTCTGTTTTAAGATTGTGTCTGAAGGAACAAACCATACTGCAACTTTTGGTTTGTCTGGTGGGAAACTTTCAAATATTGGTTTTAATGCATTACAGGCAATAAAAGTTTTACCACCTGCTGTTGGAACTTTTACTGTTACTCTTGGAACACCCTTGATAGCATTATCATAAGGTTTGAGGAAATTGTCATCTAATGTTTGAAGGGAAATGCCTTTACTTTCCCAAAATCGTGAAAATGCAATATTGAGTTGTTCAGTTTTTTCGAGTTCCTCGATAAACGCAGATAAATCGTTAATTACTTCCTGTTGATATTGTTTAAGTTCCATAATTAGAATCTCTTTATGTCTCTTGGTATTTTCTTAAAAATGATGTTTTTCGCCAACATATACTCTTTGTCGAGGTGGCAAGTGTCGGCATAAATTAAATACTGCTCTGCTTTTTCAGTTACAATATTTAAAGTGTCCAAACTCAATGTAGTTAAACGGTCTTTTTCGTAATAGAAATAATATCCGGTTTCATTGTATGTGTCGAGTAAATATTTATGCTCAGGCGATTGTTCTCTTTCCAGATGTTGTTTCGTTTCAGTATAATAAATGTATTCCCTTATTTTTGCTTCTCCTACTTCTTCATTTAAATTTTTATTGTCTTTGAAAATTGGAGTACCTAATTCGTAAAAATCAAATTCGCCACCAGTGCCTGGTTCCTCACCATAACCAGTCAATACTTTTTTCACTCTAAAAGCTGTAGTTTCATTTGCATAGTCTTCCATTTCGATTAATACAAATTTTCGTTTTCCACCATCTTCTTGGTTTAATTTTATTACCGAATGTGCTGTAGTACCTGAGCCGGCAAAAGAGTCAAGGACAACAGCATCTTTGTCAAAATATAATATAGAATTAATTAAATACTTCACATAATTATATGGTTTTGAATAATCAAACACCTTTTCCCTACCAAATATTTCAATTAAATTTTCATAAGCATCATCATTAGTTGCTGCAAATTCACGACCATCTATAAAAGAAGGGAAACCTTTAAATTTATCATCAGAATTTCGAAATGCTCTTGGTTGAAGGTTTTTAGTGTTCATTACTAATTTGGAACCAATTTCTAATTCATTATTTAAAAAATCCTGTGACCAAATGAATGGACCTTTTAATTTAAATTCTGATTTAACAATGTTATCTGATATTTTGATGTCATTTAACAATTCGACAGAACTTGAACCTTTACCATATTTGCCAGCTGGATAATCTCCGCTGGGCAATTTAGTGTTTACTGTATTTGCAGGGAAGTTCAAAGTACTAATAGCATTAGTTCTTTTTACTAAAGGTTGTGATTCTTCACTATTTGGCTTACCTCCAAATAAATTAAGTCGTTCATTTTTTCGATAACAGATAACATACTCTGTTAGGCTAATGAATTCTTTTGATAAATAAGAGCCTTTTCGTTTTTTAAACCATGAAATTTGTCCAATAAATTTATTTGCACCAAAAATTTCATCAAGTATTAACCGCAATGGAGCCTGTTCATTATCATCAACAGATATAAAAATAGCACCATCGTTTGCAAGTAATTTGTGCAGTAGTTTTAATCTTGGGTACATCATACAAAGCCACTTGTCATGTCTCGTAAAATCTTCTCCAGGCTTACCAACTACTTCACCTAACCATTTTTTAATTTTAGGATGGTTTACATTATCGTTATAGACCCATTTTTCATTACCTGTATTATAAGGTGGGTCTATATAGATGCATTTAATCTTTCCTTCATATTCTGGCAAAAGTGCTTTTAAGGCTTCAAGATTATCACCATGAATAATTTTATTTCCACTTTTTGTTTCTAATTCTTGTTCACCATTTTCGGCAGTAAATCCATATTTATGCTCCAATACTCTGTATGGTACATCCTGATGATGATTTACAACTTTATCTTTTCCTATCCAGTTTAATGTTGGCATATCTTAATTTAGTCTTTTCTTAATTTCTTCAAACCAACCATTTATTTCATCCAGAGCATTTCTCTGTTCTAATATATCGGTTGTTAATAATTTTGCGGTTTCAGTGTTCAAATGTTTTTTCACAAAACCAAGGCATTTTTCTTTGTATCGTTTACCTTGCGATTCCCAAGGTTGGTCAGGACTCCTTACTTCGTGCCTTGCTTTAGCAATAATTTCAGAAATATCTGAAGAATCATCAATTTTTATGTTTATTTCATAACCATCATTCGCTTTAAAGCTTGAAGCCACAATTGATTCATGAAAATAGTTTTCAATCTCTCTTTTGTCAGTCAAAGTTGCAAAATGATTCAAGCCTCGTTCATTTACTTCATTCACAAATTTCTGATATTTGTTGTCAGTGTCTTTATCGTAAATATGAACTTCTGATTTTTTAAGTTTTTTCAGATAATTGTGCGTTACCCATTGCCCTAAAGTCCCACCACCTAAGCTTATTGTCACAATTCTTTTATCATTGATTAAGTCAACTCCAAATAAAGGTGAAATATTATTGAAAAAATCAATGTCGGTTGGTCCTTCTACACACAGAAAAACTTTTACTTCATCTGGTTTTTTATCTAAAGAAGGTAAAACTCCTAAAGTATCTGCAATCTGCTGTAGGTTTTCATTATTACCATGTTCAATCTTGTTTTCTGAATTTTCACGGAAAATGAACCTCAAATCTTCAACATTCACTAAGCTGGCTAAAGCTGGACTGTGAGTAGTCGTAACAATCTGAGCCGTTCCGTTTTCTGAAAGTTCTTTTAATGCATCCATTAACTTTCTTTGCCAGTCAGGATGTTGTGATGTTTCAGGTTCTTCAATAGCATAAATTACATTTGGTGCATTTTTTTCTTTACGTTTTCTTTCTGCTTCTGCTCGGAAAAAATTAATCAATAATAACCGTCTTACACCACTACCACGCTTATTCATGGGGATATCATCACTGGTTAGCGTGGGTTTAAATAAATCAGTCCATTTTAATTCAGCTGGAAAATTAGGTTTAAGTTGCTGTGCAACTTCTTTATTCATTTCTTTAAGTTTATCAATAGTCAAATTGGCTATTTCAGCAACTTCTTCTTCTACTTTTTTCTTAATTTCATTTAAAGCTACAATGTGTTTTTTTAAGGCTTGTTCAGCAGCTACCTTTAAAGGGTCTTGTACTTCTTTATCTTTTTCATCGTTTTTTCTGTCAGATTGAAATAGGGCAAAAACAGGAAGTAATGGAAAAACTTTAATCCAGATATCTTTTACCCCTTCCTGGCTTATTTCTAATTCAGCGTATTCAAAAGTTAAATCCTCATTTAACTGATTCCAAATAGCTTTTCGCATTTCATTTTTAACATTAGCTTTGAAATCACCTTCGATATCGAGGTCTTTTACTCGTTTTTGTAAATCCTTAATTTTCAATGAATGTAAATCATTCGCATTTTCGTTAGATGGGTGATTACAGCAAATGTATGTCTTGGGTTTCGTTAAACTTGTAAAGTCCTTCTTTATCTCCAAAAGAGAGTTTTCATTCAACAAAAACTCTTCTTTCAAGTCGGTTTTAGCTCCTGAATCTAAATCAATTTCGTTAGGCAAATTTGAAAATACAACTGTTAGTTTTACTGTTTCACCATTTGCTTTTGCGTTAATGTTGACATCATCAGAATCAATTTTTCTGTTTTCAAAAAAGATATCTAATGCCTCAAGTATTGTCGATTTTCCAATGTCATTTTTTCCTATCAGAACGGTAAGGTCATTAAATGAAACAGTTACAGGGTTTCTGTAACTTCTAAAATTTTCGATTGTTAAACTAACTATTTTCATATCCTCAAAAATACATTATTTATTCTGGTGCGTTGGCAAGAAAACAGCTCTTTTGCAAATTTGGGTCGTGTGTCGGCTTGTGTGATTTGCAAATGTGCTGTTTTGTGCGTTGGCTGTTCATTTTTATCATTTTTTCTTTTTCTGTCTTTATGTAGCAAATTGTCTGCTGTGTCGTTTTTTTACACTTGCCCCTAACGTTTAAGTATTTTATCAATCGTTCCCCCAAAAGTATTGAAAAAAACTATACTGGAAAGAAAAAAGGAGGAGACTTTTACACGAAGCAGTTGGGGAATGATTGATAAAATAAAGTTGAACTATGCCGATCTGCTATGGGCATCCTTACTACCGCCCATGTTTGAAGCGTGTTAAAACCATTAGGGATTTTTGCAAAGCGACTTGCATTTATCCTTGTAGCTCTTGATTTTGGCTGAAGATCGCTTACGTTTAGGCATACTTTTTCCATGATGATATTTTACCTCATTTGATGATTAAATTTATTTCAAAGATCGGGGCAAAAAATGAAGCCCTTATCCGGGTTCAGCATGTTTATCCATCCATAAACTTATGGCTTGCATCCTGCCTTTTTTGCAATGCGGGCAAACAAAGGGATCGATTCCTGTTACCATCTGTAAAACCTCAATGGCCGGCAATCCCTGCAATTGTGGATAATAAGCCGCCTTTTCCAGCAGTTCGAAGCACAGTGCCAGCTTGGTAGTCATATTGCACTGTGCCATAATACCGAAGTACCTGATCTTGTAAAACCCGCAGGGAAGCACATGGCGGAAAAACCGCTTAATGAACTCACTGGCATCCAGCGACATCGACCTTATTACCCCACCCATGCTGTAATCTTTGTAACTGAAAGAAATTTTGCCGCCTTCGTCGGCCACAAGACGACTGTTGGTAAAGGCAACCCTGTTGGTGTATCTGCCCAGATATTTGACAACCCTTTGGGGGCCGGCAAGTGGTTTTTCGGCAAAGACTACCCAGTTTTTCGCATACATTTTCGTTTTGAGTTGATCAAAATCCTCCAAATCATCAGGCAGCTTGATCTGCTGTTTTGAAATGGCCTGCTGCAAGAGTCTTGAAAAAACCGCCCTAAACACTCCGCTGAGTATTTTTACCGGAAGCAGGTATTTTTGGTTTGAACGAACCCATTCCATTTCATCGCTCGAAAGTCCGCCTGCCGGGACAATCATGTGGATGTGCGGGTGATAGGTGAGAGTTTGCCCCCACGTATGCAAAACTGCAACAGCACCGGTTTGTGCTCCAAGGTACTTCGGGTTTGCCAGGCATTGCTTCAAAGCTTCCCATGCCGATTTAAACAGGATTGAATACCCGCTTGACTGGTTGATATAAAGTGTTTTGTGCAAACACTGTGGGATGGTAAAAACCAAATGGAAGTATTTGATGGGGGGAAGCGAAGCCTTCAACCTGTCGATCCATTGCACTTGTTTTATGAACTGGCACTTTGGACAGTGCCGGTTGCGACATGAATTATAAGCCTGCTGCGTGTGCCCACAAGTATCGCATATTGATGCATGCCCGCCCAACACCGATGTACGGCAAGTGATGATGGCATTGAAAGCTTTGATCTGCTCGGGACACAGCTGATTTTTTGAGAGAAATTCTTCGCCATGGTTTGCCAGCACTTGTGCCAACTCCATGCCTTGACGTGTATTTTCCATTTCACCTCCATTGAGTTAAATATCCAAATCGTCCAGCGGAGATGAAATACTACCCGGCTCAACGTTGGCGATGTGCAGATAGATCATGGTGGTTTTGATAGAGCTATGACCCAAGAACTTTTGAATCAACTTTATGTTTACTCCTGCTTCCAGCAAATGGGTGGCAAAAGTATGGCGCAGGGTGTGAAAAGAAATCTTTTTTTGGATACCTGCTTTTTCCGCACTGCGCTTTACAATCTTATCAAGGGTAGAGCCAGAAAGATATCCTCCCTTTTTCTGATTTGATTCAAACAAATAAACCGACGGCTTTACGGCTTTGTAGTAAGTCCTGAGCAGCTCCAGTGCTTTTTTTGAGAGTATGGTACGTCTGTCTTTTCGGCCTTTGCCGTTGGTAACATTCACACACATGCGTGATGAATCAATGTTTGAGGGCTTCATCTGCTGGGCTTCTTCACGCCTTACCCCGGACGAATAGGCCAGTGCCAGCAGGGCTTTGTGCTTGAGGTTTAGAGTGGCTGAAATCAGCTTCTCAACTTCTTCCAATGACAGGACAACGGGCAACTTTTGGTTGCGTCTTGGCCTCTTGATCTTTATGGTTTCCCATTCCCTGCCCAACACATCTTCGTGTAAGATCTTAAATGCGCTGATGGTTTGGTTTATCGCGGATGTTGAAACCTTTTCCACTACAACGCGGTGGTGCAAATAATCTTTTACCTGATTTCCACTAATTTGATCCAGAGGAATGCCAAAATGTTTTACTATTTTTGACAAGAGTGAAGTGTAAGATTTGATGCTTCTTTCGCTGTAATTACGAACTTGCATCTCGCGGGTCATCCGCTGGGTGAGCATTGAATCTGAACTTTTCATTTTGTTATATTTTAGATTAATAAGCCTAAAATTAACAAAAATTCACCGCCTCCGATAGGGGCGGTTTAGTTCAACTTGTTTTTATGACCCCTTTGTATCTTTTAAATGTTCCCATTAGGTACAATATGAAGACATTTTGTCTTTTCATCGTAGTTACCATTTACTGTCTGTTTTTGTTTCATTCCACAAAAATAA
>Ga0172382_10011118_pt1 | contig 11940 bp, 7 predicted proteins | sample Leawel138RmetaG_FD_122245 | JGI IMG/M metagenome (GOLD analysis project Ga0172382, IMG submission 122245) | Leachate microbial communities from a municipal landfill in Southern Ontario, Canada - Leachate well 138R metaG | ecosystem: Engineered > Solid waste > Landfill > Unclassified | place...
CGCCCGAGGTGCTGGCCCGGGCGGGGATCGAGCTGCCGTTCGGCCCCGCCCCCGGGGCCGGGCCGGCCGCCGCGGGCGCCCCCGGCCCCGGCCGCGCGGGCCGGCCGGGCGGGCAGGCCACCAATGTCGTGACCGCCGCCGTGACCATGTCGCGGATCAACGACACCCTCACCACCATCGGCGAGGGGACGCCCGCGCGCTCGGTCACCGTCGCCGCGGCCAGTGCCGGCACGCTTGCCGAGGTGCTGGTGCGGCCGGGCCAGCGGATCGAGGCCGGCGCCATCATCGCCCGCTTCGACTCCGAGGCCGAGCAGATCGACACCGACCGCGCCCGGCTCGCGGCCGAGAATGCCGCCGCGACCCTGCAACGGGTGCGCGGCCTCGCCAGTTCCAACGTGGTCGCCGGCAGCACCCTGGCCGAGGCCGAGCTTGCCGATGCCAACGCCCGCCTCGCGCTGCGCGATGCCGAGCTCGCGCTCGGGCGGCGCACGATCACCAGCCCGATCGCCGGCTCGGTCGGCCTCATCCAGGTCACCCCGGGCAATCACGTCCCGGCCCAGACCACGATCACCACCGTGGACGACATGTCCTCGGTCCTGATCGACTTCTGGGTGCCGGAACGCTACGCCGCCCAGATCACCCCCGGCATGGAGGTGGTGGTGAGCGCCGTCGCCCTGCCCGGCCGCAGCTTGCGCGGCAATGTCTCGGTGATCGACAACCGCATCGACCCGGCCAGCCGCACCATGCAGGTGCAGGCCGAAATCCCCAACGACGACAACACCCTGCGCGCCGGCATGAGCCTTGCGGTCACGCTCGACTTTCCCGGCGAGGAATATCCGGCGGTCAACCCGCTCGCGATCCTGTGGTCGGCCGAGGGCTCCTATGTCTGGAAATACGAGGACGGGCACGCCACGCGGGTCATGGCCGAGATCGTGCAGCGCAACAGCGACGGCGTGCTGGTGCGCGCCGACCTTGCGCCCGGCGATGCGGTGATCACCGAGGGCATCCTGCAACTGGGCGAGGGCGATGCCGTCACCGTCCTCGACGGCCCCGGCCGCGAGGGCGCGCCGGTGGCGGGGGGCTGAGGCATGTCGATCGCCAGCCAGAACCGGCGCGGCGGCCTGCTGAGCAGCCTGTTCGTGCGCCGCCCGGTGATGGCGGTGGTGGTCAACGCGCTGATCATGGTGGCCGGGCTTGCCGCGCTGCTTGCCATCGAGGTGCGCGAGCTGCCGAGCGTGGAGCGCCCGGTGCTCTCGATCTCGACCTCGTTCTCCGGCGCCGCGGCCGAGACCGTGGACCGCGAGGTGACCGCCGTGGTCGAGGGCGCGGTGGCGCGGGTGCAGGGGGTGGCCGGGATCTCGTCCTCGTCCTCGGTCGGCAGCAGCCGGGTCACGCTCGAGTTCAGCCAGTCCACCGATCTCGACATCGCCACCTCGGACGTGCGCGACGCGCTCGGCCGCGTCACCCGCAGCCTGCCCGAGGGCGCCGACGACCCGGTGATCTTCAAGCAGGACAGCGACGCGCAGGCGGTGATGCAGCTCGCCGTGACCTCGGACAGCCTGAGCGTGGCCGAGCTGAGCGAACTGGTCGAGGATATCGTCGCCGAGCGCCTTGCCGCCATCGACGGCGTGGCCGAGGTGCAGGTCTACGGCACCCGGGCCTCGAGCTTCGAGATCGACGTCGATCCGGTCAAGCTCGCCAGCCACGGCCTCACGGTGGCCGATGTGCGCAATGCGGTGGCGACCATCGCCTTCGACGCGCCGGCCGGATCGCTGAACGCGCCCAACCAGAACATCTCGGTGCGGGCGCTGTCCGAAGTGACCAGCCCCGCCGATTTCGAGCGCCTGCCCCTGACGGGCCGGGTGCTGCTCGGCGATGTCGCCACGGTGGTTTTCGATGCCGCCGCCAGCACCTCGGCGATCCGTGCCGACGGGCGTCCGGCGATCGGCCTCGGCATCGTGCGGCAGGCGCAGTCGAACACGATCGCGATCTCGGCCGCGGTCCATGCCGCGGTCGCGACCCTGAACCAGACCCTGCCGCCCGGCGTGAACCTGAAGATCTCGAGCGACGACGCCGTGTTCATCGAGGGCGCGCTGCACGAGGTCGAGACCGCGCTGGTCGTGGCGCTGATGGCGGTGATCGTCATCATCTGGCTGTTCCTGCTCGACTGGCGGGCGGTGGTGGTGCCGGCGCTGTCGATCCCGGTCGCGCTGCTGGGCGCGGTGGCGGGGATGTATGTGCTGGGCTTCTCGCTCAACATCATCACGCTGCTGGCGCTGGTGCTGGCCACCGGCCTTGTCGTCGACGATGCCATCGTGGTGCTGGAAAACATCGTGCGGCGCAAGCACATGGGCGCCGGGCCGCGCGCGGCGGCGGTGCTGGGCACGCAGGAGGTGTTCTTCGCCGTGGTCGCCACCACGCTGACGCTGGTGGCGGTGTTCGTGCCGCTGTCGTTCCTCGAGGGCCAGACCGGCCAGTTGTTCCGCGAGTTCGGCTTCACCCTCGCGGTGGCGGTGCTGCTGTCCTCGGTGGTGGCGCTCTCGCTCGGGCCGATGGTGGCCTCGCGGCTGCTGCGCGACAGCGGCGGCGGCCATGGCGGCCCGGTCGCCGCCTTCGGGCGCGCGGCGGGGCGGCTCTACCGGGTGGCGCTGCGGGTGGCGCTGCACAATCCGGTGGTGGTGCTGCTGGTCGCCGGGCTGTTCGCGGCCTCGGCCGTCTTTGTCTACGAGCGGCTGCCGCAGGAGATCACCCCGCCCGAGGACCGCTCGATGATCAGCGTGATGGTCTCGGCGCCCTCGACCGTGAGCCTCGATTTCGTGCGCACCCGGATGGGGCAGGTGGAAGCCATGCTCCAGCCCTATCTCGACAGCGGCGAGGCGACGTCGCTGTTCGTGCTCTCGGGCTGGGGCAACGGCGGGTTCATGACCCTCACCCTCGCCCCCTGGGAGGAGCGCGCCCGCAACCAGGCCGAGATCGCGGCCGAGGTCACCGGCCTCATGGCCGGGGTGCCCGGGGTGCGCGCCTTCATCCGCCAGGGCAACAGCCTCGGGATCCGCGGCGGCGGCTCGGGGTTGCAGTTCGCGGTCGCCGGGTCGGATTACGCGGTGCTGGCCGAGACCGCGCGCGAGATCGCCGCCGCGCTCGAGGCCGATGGCCGCTTCGGGCGGGCGAGCGTCAATTTCGACACCACCCAGCCGCAGATGACCCTGACCATCGACCGCACCCGCGCCGATGCGCTGGGCATCGACGTCGGCGGCCTTGCCACCACCATGCAGGCGATGATCGACGGCGCCCGGGTCGGCAACGTGTTCATCGAGGACACGTCCTATGCGGTGCGGATCGTCTCGACCACCCATCCGGTGAACGATCCGCGCGACCTCGAGACCCTGTTCCTGCGCACCGGCGACGGCCGCTATGTGCCGATGTCCACCATCGCCACGCTGACCGAATCCGCCGTGCCGCCCAGCCTGCGCCGCGAGGGGCAGCGCCGCGCCGTCACCGCCTCGGCAAGCCTCGAGGGCGGGCTGGCGCTGGGCGATGCCTGGGCCGAGCTGCAGCGCATCGCCGCGCCGCTCCTGCCCGAGGGCACCTCGCTCCTGCCGATGGCCGAGGCCAGGACGCTGGGCGATTCCACCAATGCGCTGTTCGTGACCTTCGGCTTCGCGCTGGTCATCATCCTGCTGGTGCTCGCCGCCCAGTTCGAGAGCTTCTGGTCGGCGATCATCGTCATGACCACGGTGCCGTTCGGGATCGCCGCCGGGCTCTATGCCATTCTCCTGACCGGGGGCAGCCTCAACATCTTCTCGCAGATCGGGCTGGTGCTGGTGGTCGGGATCATGGCCAAGAACGGCATCCTGATCGTCGAGTTCGCCAACCAGCTCCGCGACCGCGGCCTTGCCGTGCGCGAGGCGATCGAGGAGGCCGCCAACATCCGCCTGCGCCCGGTGATGATGACCATGATCGCCACGATCATCGGCGGGGTGCCGCTGGTGCTGGCCGCCGGCGCGGGGGCCGAGGCGCGGGCCGCGCTCGGCTGGGTGATCGTCGGCGGGCTGTCCTTCGCCGCGGTCTCGACCCTGTTCCTCACGCCGGTGGCCTATCTCCTGCTCGCCCGCTTCTCGAACCCGCGGGTCGAGGAGGAGGCGCGGCTCGAGAGCGAACTGGATGCGGCGCTGGACGCGGCCGGGCCCGGCTGAACGGGCGGCTCAGCAGCGCACGACATGCTCGTGCACGCGGGTGATGCGCTCGAGCTCGTCCTCGAGCAGGGCGAGAAACTCGCCGGCGGCATTCGAGAGCGGCGCATCGGGCGAGGAGACCACGCAGGTCTCGAACGGGATCTCGGCCTCGAGCGGGCGCACCACCACCCCGGAGGCGGCGAAATGGCCGGCGGTGAACGGATCGACGATGGCGATCCCAACCCCCTCGGCCACGAGGGCGCAGGCGGTCACCGACTGCTGGACCTGGAGCCGCAGCGAATCGGCCAGCGCGTCATGCAGCGCCGCCCCGGCCGGGAAGCGCGACAGGAATTCGCGCTCGAGCGCGATCACGTTCTGGCCGGCAAGATCGCCGGTCCCCAGCGCCTCGCGCCCGGCCAGCGGGTGCCCGGCCGGCAGCGCGCAGACGCAGCGGAAGCGCCACAGCCGCTCGACCCGCAGCGCGCCGCTGCGGGCCTCGGGGTCGATGATGCCGAGATCGGCAAAGCGCGAGGCCACCAGATCGGCGATCTGCCGCGACTGGCCGGCGGTGCAGGAGACATGCATCTGCGGATGCGCGGCATGGAAACGGCGGATGACCGCCGGCGTCACCATGATCGAGAGCGCGGCGAAGGCGCCGATCCGCAACTGGCCGCGGGCCAGCGCGCGGATGTCGCTCGCGGTATGGGTGAGCCGGCGCATGGTGCGGAAGTATTTCTGCACCTCGTCGTGGAACAGCCGCGCCTCGGCGGTGGGGACCAGCCGCCCCTTGCGGCGCAGGAACAGCGGAAAGCCGACCGCATGTTCGAGATCGCGCAGCAGCCGGCTCACCCCCGGCTGCGAGATGCGCATCGCCTCGGCGGCGGCGGTCACCGAGGTCGATTCCATCACCGCCTTGAACGCCTCGATCTGGCGCAGGCTGAGCACGTCCGAACCGGGCATGGCCGCATCTCCCCTCACCAAGCCATAACATTCATGCATGAAGTGCGCAATTCTTGGTCTTTGACTTTATCGGATGCGGTTTTGATAGTCGGGATACAGCCCCCCGGCGGCATCGTCTTCCGGGGCAGCGTGGAGAGGGAGGGGAGAAGATGAACCACTTGCGAACCGGAACGAAGCGGGCCCTGCTGCTGTCCGCCTTCGTCATGGCCTCGGGCCTTGCCGCCCCTGCGGTGCAGGCCGAGGAACTCACCGTCTACAGCGCCCATGCCAAGGAGCATTTCGCCGAGCTGATCGCGGCCTTCCAGGAGCGCGAGCCCGACCTGACGATCAACCAGATCCTCGAGTCGACCGGGCCGATCACCGCCCGCCTGCTGGCCGAGGCCGAGAACCCGCGCGCCGACGTGATCCTCGGCCTGTCGGTGACCGCGCTGGTCGAGCTCGAGGCCCGCGACATGCTGGCGACCTATGCGCCCGAGGGGCTCGACCAGATCAAGCCGATGTTCCGCGACAGCGCCGATCCGCCGCACTGGGTGGGGTCGGACGCATGGGCCTCGGCGCTGTGCTACAACACCGTCGAGGGCGAGCGGAACGGCGTGCCCGAGCCCTCCTCGTGGGCGGACCTGATCCAGCCCGAATACCGCGGCCAGGTCACGATGCCGAACCCCAATTCCTCGGCCGCCGGCCTGCTGGCGGTGGTCGCGTGGATGGAGCTCTGGGGTGAGGACGCCGCCTGGGACTACATGGACGCGCTGCACGAGAACATCTCGCAATATGTCCATTCCGGCTCCAAGCCCTGCCGCATGGCCGCGACCGGCGAGGCCGTGGTCGGCATCTCCTATCCGGTGCCCGGCGTCACCGCGATCAACGAGGGCGCGCCGCTCACCGTGGTGATCCCCTCGGAGGGGATCGGCTCGGACATCGAGGGCGTGGCGATCCTCGCCGGGGCGCGCAACATGGATGCGGCGCAGCGGCTCATGGATTTCGCCGCCAGCGAGGAAGGCGCGCAGATCCACAGCCATTACTATGCGCTGGTCGGGCGCGAGGGGGTCTCGAACCCGGTGCCCAACTATCCCGAGGGCGAGGAAGAGGCGCTGATCGAGATCGACTACTACTGGGTGGCCGAGAACCGCGACCGCATCCTCGCGGAATGGCAGAGCCGCTACGGCATCAAGGACGAATAGTCCCTGACAGGTGCGGCGGGCGGTGCGCACTCCCGGCACCGCCCGCCGCCGATCGCCGCAGGCGCGCCGCCCGGCGGCGGCAGGCGCCCGGAGGAGCCCGATGACCAGCCTGACCGATCCCGCTCCGGCGGCCGGCGCCCCGCGCAGCCGCCGCACCCCCGACCGCGAGCGGCTGGGCCTCGCGGTCCTGCTGCTGGCGCTGGGCCTGTTCTTCGTGATCGGGCTGGTGCTGCCGGTCTGGACCCTGCTTTCCAAGGGGTTGCAGGACGCGCAGGGCAATTTCGTCGGCCTCGCCAATTTCCGCGCCTATTTCAGCGAGCCGCAGGTCTCGCGGGTGTTCTTCAACAGCCTGAAGATCGCGCTGGGCTCGACGGTGCTGACGCTGGTGCTGGCGGGCATCTACGCCTTCGCGCTGACCCATTCGCGGATGCCGGGGCGGGCGTTCTTCCGGGCGGTGGCGCTGGTGCCGCTGCTCACGCCCTCGCTCCTGCCGGGGATCGCGCTGATCTACCTGTTCGGCACCCAGGGCTTCTTTCGCGACCTGCTGATGGGGCACCGGCTCTACGGCCCGATCGGGATCGTGATCGGCGAGGTGTTCTTCACCTTCCCGATCGCGCTGATGATCATCCTCACCTCGCTGCTGACCATCGACCGCCGGCTCTACGAATCGGCCGAGGCGCTGGGCGCCGGGCGGCTGCGCCGCTTCGCCACCGTGACCCTGCCGGCGATGCGCTACGGGCTGAGCGCCGCCTTCTTCGCGGTCTTTACCATCGTCTTTACCGATTTCGGGGTGCCGGTCGTGGTCGGCGGCAATTACCCGGTGCTGGCGACCGACCTTTACCAGAAGGTCATCGGCGGCTTCGACTTCCAGATGGGCGCGGTGGTGGGCGTGCTGCTGTTCATCCCCGCCGCCATCGCCTTTCTCGGCGGGCAGCTGCTGCAACGGGGCCGCAATGCCGGGCTCGACGGGCGCACGGTGGTCTATGTCCCGCACCCCTCGGCCGGGCGCGACCTCGCCTGCCTGGCCTTCAGCGCGCTGGTCGCGGTGGCGATCCTCGGGATGCTGGTCATGGCCGGGCTCGGCTCGCTGTTCCGCTACTGGCCCTATGATCTGAGCCTGTCGCTGCGCAGCTACAACTTCGCCGAGTTCGAGCCCGCCGGCTGGGGCGCCTATCGCAACAGCCTGAAGCTCGCCTTCGGGGTGGCGGGGTTCGGGACCGCGATCATCTTCCTCGGCGCCTGGCTGCTCGAGCGGGTGCCGGCGATCCCCTGGCTGCGGCGCACCATCAACCTGATGTGCATGGCCCCGCTCGCCCTGCCGGGGATGGTGCTCGGCCTGTCCTACATCTTCTTCTTCAACAACCCGGCCAACCCGCTGGAAGGCATCTACGGCACCATGACCATCCTGGTGCTGAGCACCATCGTCCACCTTTATACCGTGCCGCATCTGACCGCGCTCACCGCGCTCAAGCAGATCGACCCGGGGCTGGAAGCGGTGGGCGCCTCGATGAAGGTGCCGCAGCTCGCCACCTTCGCGCGGGTGATCCTGCCGGTCTCGCTGCCCACGGTGCTGAGGATCGCCAGCTACCTGTTCATGAACGCGATGACGACGATCTCGGCGCTGGTGTTCCTCTATTCCGCCAACACCAAGGTGCTGACGGTGAGCATCGTGCTGCTCAACGACAATGCCATGCTCGGGCCCGCCGCGGCGATGAGCGTCATGGTCGTCGCCACCTCGGGCGCCGTGGTCGGGCTGCAATGGCTGCTGATGCGCGGCCTGCTGCGGCGCAGCCAGGGCTGGCGCGGCAGCGAGGGCCAATGACCATGCGCCTTTCCGCTCCAGGGCAGCCGGGCGAACCGCCTTTTCCGTCATTGCGAGGCGCAGCCGAAGCAATCCACGCCGGGCGCGAGGTTGCGTCATGGATTGCCACGTCGGCTTCGCCTCCTCGCAATGACGAGGTCTGCGGGCGGCGACACCGTGCCAACCCGCGCCGGGCCGTTCGCCCGATTGCCCCGCATTCCGATCCCGCACCGAACCAAGACATGAAGGCCCGCCGATGACAGCGCCACTTTCGACCGAATTCATCACCTTCGCCGAGGGGATGGCCGATGCGGCCCGGGCGCTGATCCGCGCGCGCTTCCGCGCCCCGCCGGATATCGAGATGAAGCCCGACAATTCCCCGGTCACCCCCACCGATCTCGAGGTCGAGCGGCTGATCCGCGGCATGATCTCGGACCGCTACCCGTCGCACGGCATCGTCGGCGAGGAATATCCCGCCACCGCCCGCGATGCCGAATGCGTCTGGGTGATCGACCCGATCGACGGCACCCGCGCCTTCATCGCAGGGCGGCCGGTGTTCGGCAGCCTCATCACCCTGACCATCGGCGGCACGCCGGTGCTGGGCGTGGTCGACATCCCGATCATGCAGGAACGCTGGGTCGGCGCCGCCGGCCATCCGACCCGCCTCAACGGCACCGAGACCCGCACCCGGCGCTGCCCCGGCCTGTCGCAGGCGATCCTGCTGGCCTGTTCGCCCGAATATCTCGACGGCGACGCGGCCGAGCCCTTTGCGCGGCTGGCCCGGTCGGTGCGCTTCGCCACCTACGACACCGGCACCCAGGGCTACGGGCTCATCGCCAGCGGCCACGGCGACATCATGATCGCCGCGCGCTACTACTCCATCGTCGACTATCTTGCCGCCGTGCCGGTGATCGAGGGGGCCGGCGGCATGATCCGCGACTGGAGCGGCGCGCCGCTGACGCTCGACTCCAAGGACCGTTTCGTGGCCGTCGGCGATCCGGCGCTGCTGCCGGTGGTTCTCGACACGCTCGCCCATCCGCAGACAGGAGAGCCCGCCCATGCCCAACCCGGCTGATCCCGCACCGCCGGCGCTGGCCGTTCGCGGCCTCGCGAAATCCTTCGGCAGCTTCCGGGCGCTCGAGGGCATCGACCTCGACATCCGCCGCGGCGAGTTCATCTGCTTCCTCGGCCCCTCGGGCTGCGGCAAGACCACGCTCCTGCGCGCCATCGCCGGGCTCGATCCGCAGGACGAAGGCACCATCCACCAGAACGGCCGCGACATCACCCGCGCCCCGGTCGCCGGGCGCGATTTCGGCATCGTGTTCCAGTCCTATGCGCTGTTCCCCAATCTCACCGTCGCGGCGAATATCGGCTACGGCCTGCGCGGCGCCGGCATGACCCGGGCCCGGCGGCAGGAACGAGTGCGCGAATTGCTCGAGCTGGTCAATCTTGCCGGGCAGGAGCGCAAGTATCCCTCGCAGATCTCGGGCGGCCAGCAGCAGCGCGTCGCCCTCGCCCGGGCGCTGGCGCCCGAGCCGCAGCTCCTGCTTCTGGACGAGCCGCTGAGCGCGCTCGACGCGCAGGTGCGCCTGCATCTGCGCGAGCAGCTTCGCCAGCTCCAGCAGGAGCTGGGCGTGACCACGATCATGGTGACCCACGACCAGGACGAGGCGCTGTCGCTCGCCGACCGGATCGTGGTGATGAACCAGGGCGTGATCGAGCAGACCGGCACCCCGGAGGAGGTGTTCCTGCATCCCGCCTCGCCCTTCGTGGCCGGGTTCCTCGGCGACATGAACTTCCTCACCGGCACCGCGGGCGGCGACGGCCGGGTGGTGATCGCCGCCCCGGACGCGGCCGGGCCGGGCACCGCCCTCGCCCTGCCCGCCACCCGCCTGCCGGAGGCGGGCGGCCGGGTGCGGATCGGCATCCGCCCCTCGGACATCGAGGCGCGGCTGCCCGGTGACGGCGCCGGGGAGATCGAGGCGGTGATCGAAACCGTGTTCTTCCGCGGCAATACCCATGTCCTCGCCCTGCGCTGCCCCGCGCTCGGCACCATGCTGAATGTCGAGCTGACCCGGGACGCCTGGCACGCCCTCGGCCGCGAGCGCGGCGGCACGCTCGCCCTCACGCTGCCGCCCGACCGGCTGCACGTCTTTCCCGAGCCCTGAGGCGCGATAACGCGCATCTGCCGCCGTCATTGCGAGGCGGCGCCGCCGCCGTGGCAATCCATGCCCTGCGCTCGATACCCGGCATCGCAATGACGGGTCCGCCCGCCCCGCCCTCGACCCCGGGCCGGCAAGCTGACACTCTGGCCCGGCCCGACCGGAGAGACGCCATGCCCGACGACATCCTGCTGCCCGAGATCGAGGTGCATGACCTCGCCTTCGCCTTCCTGCGCCACCACGGCCTGTCCGCGGCCCAGTCCGAAGCCATGGCCCGGGTGCTGACCCGGGCGCAGCGCGACGGCTGCCTCTCGCACGGCCTGCAACGGCTGCCCGGCACGCTCGAGACCATGGCGCATCCGGCCTTCAACCGCGAGGCCGAGCCGAAGCTCGCGCGGGTCACGCCCGCGGTGGTGAGCGTGGATGCCGACCACGGCTTCTCGATCCTCGCCAGTTCCGCCGGCATCCCCGCGCTGGTGGACAGCGCCCGGCGCCTGGGAATCGGGGTGCTGGCCGGGCGCAACGGCTTCCATTCGACCGCGCTCTGGCCGCAGGTCGAGGATATCGCCGCACAGGGGCTGGCGGCGCTGTCGATGAACCCGACCCATGACTGGGTCGCCCCCGCCGGCGGGGTCCGGCCGGTGCTGGGCACCAACCCGCTCGCCTTCGCCTGGCCGCGGCCGGGGCGGCGGCCCTATGTGTTCGACTTCGCCACCAGCGCCGCCTCGCGCGCCGACATCGCCCTGCACCGGCAGCAGGGGCGCGCCCTGCCCGAGGGCTGGGGCCTCGATCCCGGGGGCAGGCCGTCCACCGATCCGGCCGCGGTGCTGGACGGGGCGATGCTGCCCTTCGGCGGGCACAAGGGCTCGGCGCTGGCGACGATGATCGAGCTGCTGGCCGGCCCCTTCCTCGGCGACCGCACCAGCCGCCAGTCGGCCGCCTTCGATGCCGGCCACCGCGCCGCGCCCTGCCATGGCGAGCTGATCCTCGCCTTCGATCCCGGCCTGCTCGGCGGGCCGGAGCATCACGCCGCCGCCGAGGAGATGCTCGACGCGATCACGGATCAGGGCGCCCGCCTGCCCGGCGCGCGCCGCCACGCCGCCCGCGACAAGGCCGGGCGCGAAGGCATCCCGGTCAGCCGCGCCCTGCACCGGCGGATCCTCGCGATGATGGCGGGCTGACGGGGCGGCCGCTCTGGACTCCGCCCCGGCGCCGCCCCAGGCTGGCGGCCGGGAACCCTGCGGAGGAGGCCGAGATGCGTATCGCCCGGCGGCTCGGAATCATCGGTGGCAACGGCTGGCTCGGCAATGCCATCGCCAGCGCCGCGGTCGCGCGCGGGGTGATCGCGGGCGAGGATATTCTCGTCTCCGGCCGTTCCTCGCGGCCGGGGCGGCTGCCGGTGCCGGGGGTGGGCTTCACCCATGACAATGCGCTGCTGGCGCGCGAGGCGGATGTCGTCATCCTCTCGGTGCGGCCGCAGGACTTTCCGGCGATCCGCATCGACGCGGGCGGAAAGCCGGTGATCTCGGTCATGGCCGGGGTGACGGTGGCGCAGATCGCGGCGCAGACCGGGGCCCGCGTCGTCATCCGCGCGATCCCCAATGCCGCCGACGTCACCGGCCGGTCGTTCACGTCGTGGTTTGCTGTTACCGGAACCACCG
>Ga0172382_10011119_pt1 | contig 11940 bp, 8 predicted proteins | sample Leawel138RmetaG_FD_122245 | JGI IMG/M metagenome (GOLD analysis project Ga0172382, IMG submission 122245) | Leachate microbial communities from a municipal landfill in Southern Ontario, Canada - Leachate well 138R metaG | ecosystem: Engineered > Solid waste > Landfill > Unclassified | place...
CCCTATGTTGAGCATAACCGTCTCCGCGCCACCCTGCCCAAGACCATGGACAAGGACGCCGTGACGCTGGAACAGGCCGTCGAGATTCTGACCGCCAAGGCTGGAAAGAGTCCCGCAGCCAAGACCGGCCCGGCGGCAAAGAAGGCTCCGGCGGCAAAGAAGAAGGCGGCGACCGAGAAAAAGGCCCCGGCTGCCAAAAAGGTACCTGCCGCGAAGAAAGCGCCTGCCGCCAAGAAGACCACCACCACGACTGCAAAAAAGAGTCCGGCGAAAAAGAGCACAGTGTGAGCAAAAAACACCCAAAGCACGTTCCCTTGCCCACCCGTCAGCAGGTCCTGGAGTTCATTCAGGACAGTCCTGGGCGGGTGGGGAAACGTGAGATCGCACGTGCCTTTAACCTGACCGCAGACCAGCGGCCGTTCCTGCGCCAGATCATGAAGGATCTGGAAACCGAGGGCCTCGTCCAGCGCGGCCACAAGCGCCGCCTCAGCCGTCCGGGCGCCCTGCCCGATGTCACCGTGGTCGAAGTCACCGGCACTGATGTGAACGGTGAGTTGATCGGCAAGCCGATGTCTTGGCAGGACAAGGACCTGCCGCCGCCGCGCATCTTCCTGCTGCCGGTTCGCAAGGGCCAGCCGACCGTGGGGATTGGCGACAAGGTTCTGTGCAAGCTGGTTCCGTCGGGCGATCACGCCTATGAAGGCCGCGTCGTCAAGAAGCTGGGCGACACCCCGGCCCATGTGCTGGGAATTCTTGAGGTCGGCGTCAACGGCACGTTCCTGCGCGCCACCAACCGCCGCGACAAGCAGGACTACGTGGTGGCCCGTGGCGATCTGGGTGGGGCGGAACCGGGCACGCTGGTCGAGGCCGAGATCCTGCCGGGCCGCACCTATGGTCTGCGCCAGGCCCGCGTGATAACGGTCCTCGGCGACATGGCCAACCCGCGTTCGGTCAGCCTGATCGCCATCCACGCCAACGGCATCCCCACCGACTTCCCGCAAGGCGCACTGGACCAAGCCGCCGGGACCAAGGCAGCGCCCATGGGCAAGCGCGTGGACCTGCGCGACATCCCGCTCGTCACCATCGACGGCGAGGACGCCCGCGACTTCGACGATGCCGTCTGGGCCGAGGCCGACGGCGACGGCTGGCACGCCATCGTCGCCATTGCCGACGTGGCCCACTACGTGCGCGCGGGCGATGCCCTGGATACGTCGGCGTTCGAGCGCGGTAACTCGGTCTATTTCCCCGACCGCGTGGTTCCGATGCTGCCGGAGGCGCTGTCCAACGGATGGTGCTCGCTGGTGCCCGAGGAGGACCGCCCGTGCATGGCCGTGCGCATGTGGTTCGACAGCCAGGGCCGCAAGCACAAGCACGAATTCCTGCGCGGCATGATGCGCTCCGCAGCCCGCCTGACCTATACCCAGGTCCAGGCCGCCGTGGACGGAGCGCCCGACGACGTCACCGGGCCGCTGGTCGAGACGGTCCTGACGCCTCTGTATGGCGTCTACCGCGCCCTGCGCGAAGCACGGGACCGGCGCGGCGCCCTGAACATCGAATTGCCCGAACGCAAGGTCATCATCGGCGAGGACGGCTCGGTCGTCGGCGTGCAGCCCCGGCCGCGCTACGACAGCCACATGCTGATCGAAGAACTGATGATCGCCGCCAACGTCTGCGCCGCCGAAACGCTGGAGGCCGTCAAGCAGCCGTGCATGTACCGCGTGCACGACGAACCCGCGCTGGAACGCCTGGACGGACTGCGCGAGTTCCTGCAATCCATGGACCTCAACCTGGCACGCGGCGCAATCAGCCCGCACCACTTCAACCACATCCTCGACAAGGTCAAGGACACGCCGCACGAACACTTGGTCAACCAAGTCGTGCTGCGCAGTCAGGCCCAAGCCATCTACAGCCCGGAAAACCGGGGCCACTTCGGGTTGGGCCTGAAGCGGTACGCACACTTCACGTCGCCCATACGGCGCTATTCGGACCTTTTGGTCCACCGGGCGCTCATCAGCGGCATGAAGTTCGGGCCGGACGGTCTGCCGAGCGACCAGGGCATCGAACAGTTCGCCACCATGGGCGAGCACATCTCCATGACCGAACGCCGCGCCGCCACCGCCGAGCGCGAGGCCGTGGACCGCTTCACCGCCGCGTTCCTGGCCGACCGCGTGGGCGCGAGCTTCAGCGGACGAGTGACGGGCGTCAACCGCTTCGGGCTGTTCGTCGAACTGGACGACAGCGGGGCCAACGGGCTTATCCCGATTTCCACCTTGCCCAAGGACTACTACGTCCACGACGAAACCCACCACGCGCTGGTCGGGTCGGCCAGCGGCGCAATGCACCGCCTGGGCGATGCCGTGATGGTGCGTCTGCGGGAAGCCGATGTCGCCACCGGCGGCATGATCTTCGAGTTCATGGAGACAATCGGCCACGCCAGCGCCGAGGCGACCGAAATCGGCAGCCGCCTCGCCGCCGCTGCGCGCGCGAAGGGCGGCGGCTTCCGGCCAGCGAAACGCAGCACCGGAGGCTCCAAGGGGGCGCGCAATGGTGTCCGAGCCAAGGCTGCAAGCAAGGCCAAGCAGCCCCGTTAATCTCTTTCTAATTCCCCTATACGAATGCACCCCTACCCTAAGGTATGGATTGCCTTCGCTTGGCTGCGATTCTGCTTTCCCGGCACGACCATTACCTCTAAATTTCTAAACAAGCAGCGGCAGGAACTTGCCGACATCGAATGCGTGAAAGTGCCGAGAACGTCGCTTCGAGTATTAAAACAGTTTTCGTCGTCTTACCCGTTCGTACAGGCAAGGTATTAGCCTCTTGTTAAGGCACATGCAGTCATGCTGTCTTCGGTTCGCAGATGTCGAACCATCAGGATACAGGACGGCTAACCTTACAGAGTCCGGGGGTTTCTCGTGACAGATCGCCTACAGGCCATGAAGCGCGGCGCACTTGCCGCAGCACTCCTCGCCAGCCTTTCGCTGGGCGCGCTGCCAACGTCCCCGGCTGTCGCCAGCCAGGAGGCATTGAACGTCGCCGCCTTCCCCTCGACCGAGGCCGAGAAGGTCCTGTCTTACGGGTTCGACGTAATCTCCGAACGCTACTTGGAGCCGGTCACCGTCGAGCAGCTAGCTCTGGGCGGCTTGCGCGGCCTGGGTGCACTGGATCCGGGGCTGGCCTTCTCACTGCGCGATGACAGCATTGAGCTGTCCACTGCCGAGCGCGTGGTTGCCTCCTTCAAGACCCCGCGCAGCGATAACGCCGACGCCTGGGCTGACATCGCGGTCAAGCTGACCGTCGCCGCCCGCTCCGTCTCCCCGGCGCTGGCCAAAGCATCTGCCGAAGATGTCTACGCGGCGGTGTTCGATGCCATTCTGTCGGACCTCGACCACTTCTCCCGCTACGCCAGCGCCGCCGAGGCGCGCAGCAACCGGGCGCGGCGTAATGGCTTTGGCGGCGTCGGCATTCGCTACACGCTCGACGACGGCCGCTTGAACATTCACGAAGTGCTGCCGGAAACCCCTGCCTCGCGCATCGGGCTGCGTAGCGGCGACGTCATCACCCACATCGACGGCGCCCCCGTGGCGGGCCTCGGCGACCGCGACGCCATCTCCGAGCGGATGCGCGGCCCCATGAACTCTGCCCTGCGCCTGACTATCCTGCGCAGCGGTGAAACAACCGGCAACGAGCTTGTCGTGAAGCGCGGCCTCGTGGTGCCCCAGACGGTGACGCTGGAAAGCACCACCGATGGCGTCGTCCACCTGCGCATCAGCAGCTTCAACCAGCGTACCGCCAAAGGCGTTCAGGAGCAGGTCGACAAGGCCAAGCGCCTGCTTGGCCGCGACATGCGCGGGGTTCTGCTGGACCTGCGCGGCAACCCCGGCGGCTTGCTCGATCAGGCGGTCAGCGTCAGCGATCTGTTCGTCAACCAGGGCCGCATCGTGTTTACCCGTGGCCGCCACCCCGAGGCCATGCAGAGCTATTCGGCACGGACCGGCGACGCCATCAACGGCCTGCCCATCGTCGTCATGCTGGATGGCCGCTCGGCCTCGGCAGCCGAGATCGTCGGCGCCGCCCTCCAGGACAGCGGCCGCGCCGTGGTCATCGGCTCGTCCTCCTACGGCAAGGGCACCGTGCAGACGGTCATCCGCATGCCCAACGACGGCGAAATGACCCTGACGTGGTCGCGCTTCCACAGCCCCTCGGGCTATGCGCTGCACGGTCTGGGCGTCATGCCGACGGTGTGCGTGACAGAAGCATCCGCCTCGGCCGACACGGTGCTCGCTAGCGTCGCCCTGAGCAGCAACCCGATCGCCAACCAGCTCGCCCAGTGGCGTTCCACGCCGCTGGAGGACAAGGAAGGTCGCCAGAACCTGCGTACCCTGTGCCCGCCGACCAACCAAGCCGACTGGACCTCGGATACCGAGGTTGCCCATCGCCTTTTGGCGGACCACGCCCTCTATGCCCGCGCCCTGTCGATCAACGGCGAGAAGTCGGCCTCGGCGGCCGGTGGACGCTACTGAACGAACTGAAACCGCTTGACTCTGTGGGCCGGGGCATTAAGGTGCCCCACTCATTCAGGACACTCTTCGTACCAGGATTACGGCAATGGCCAAACCGACGACCATTCAGATTAAGCTCGAGAGCACCGAGGGCACGGGCTACTTCTATATCGCCAAGAAGAACCCGCGCAACACGACCCAGAAGCTCGAGTTCCGCAAGTATGATCCGGTCGCCCGCAAGCATGTCGTCTTCCGCGAAACGAAGATGAAGTAAGGCTGACCAGCCTACTGCTTCCGGGTTCCCAACGCAGGGCCGCCGAGAAATCGGCGGCCCCGTTGCTTTGTGCGCTTCGATCCTCCACACTGGCAACCACGGGTGCCCTGCCGATCCTGTCGGTGGGGTTAAAAGGGAACACGGTAGGGCCGGTCAGGCCTCATCCGTGGCTGCCCCCGCAACTGTGAACGGTTGGTCATCCCAGGACGCCACTGGACGGTTTTGTCCGGGAAGGTGGGATGTCCTTCATGCCGTGAGCCAGGAAACCTGCCCGTGACGTAGAACCCTCAGGCCCCGGACGGCGTCCGGCGGCCCCAACTGCACGGTGGGTGCAAGGAGAAGCAATGCATATCGAACCCGGTTTCGTTACTCCGGCCAAGGTCATCCTGGCCAACGCCAGCGCCATCGGCGTCGTCGCCTGGGGCGCCAAGGAGCAGGTCAAGACCCTCCTCCGCGAGCCATGGATGCCGCTCAAGACCGTGGCAGCCGCCGCCTTCTTTTCCCTGTTCATGCAAAGTTACAGCATCCCGTCCGGTCCGTCGGAATTGCATTTCGTCGGCGCCATGGCCATGTACTTGACCTTTGGGTTCCTGCCCACCCTGTTGGGGTTTGCAGCGGGCCTGCTGTTTCAGGGCCTCGTCTTCAACCCGGCCGACCTGATGCATCTGGGCGTCAACAGCCTGACGCTCATGCTGCCGCTAATCGCCGTGCACGCGGCAACCGGCCGCACCCTGTTCACCGAAGGCGCGGCAAGGCGCCTGACGTGGGCGCGCATCGTGCAGCTTGATGCGATGTACTATGCGGGCGTGACCGGCATGGTCGGGTTCTGGCTGCTCATGGGCACCAGCCAGACGCCGCTGGCTTCCTGGCTGACCTTCGCCGGCAGCTACCTGGCCCTTATCGCGGTGGAGCCTCTGGTAACGTGGGGTATCGTCAAGGGCCTCAAGCGGTTCGAAGGCAACGCCCTGGTAGACCGCCTGTTCGTGGTGAGCCGCCTGCGCGTGGCGTAGGCATACCCCGCAGATAAACGAAAACGGCGTGGCCCAGTGGGTCACGCCGTTTTTCGTTCCGGACACCGGAACCCGCCTAGGCGAGGAACTTGCTGACCGTCTGGAGGAAACTGGCCACCGAAATGGGCTTGGCAATGTAGCCCTCGCAGCCGCCTTCCCGGATCTTTTCCTCGTCGCCCTTCATGGCGAAGGCGGTGACGGCGATCACGGGAATGGATTTCAGGTCCGGGTCATCTTTGAGCATCTTGGTTATTTCAAGGCCCGACACCTCGGGAAGCTGGATGTCCATAAGGATGAGGTCGGGGCGGGTCTGCCGCGCGATCCCTAGAACTTCGCGACCGTCCTTGGTCTGCAAGGTTGCGTAGCCGTGGGCCTCTAGAAGATCGTTGAACAGCTTCATATTCAGTTCGTTGTCTTCAACGATCAGAATGGTCTTTGCCATATCCCCACCCGTCTTTCAAATCCCTTGCACCCTCATGCCCCCTGCGGATGGCACTTTCGAGGTACGCCGTTCTGATGCCAACGCATCTTGGGCAATCCCTCCACGGAAGTCAAACGAACCCCCACAAGATTATTTTCCCGCAACCCTCGCAGATACCATAAAACCCGCCCCACCGAGGCAAAGCCACCCCGTCACGAACGCGAACCCGCCGACCGGGGCCATCCCAGCAAACCGCCACGCGTCGAGGGCGAGGCCATACAGCGCACCGCAGAACAAGACGATCCCCGCCATCATCAACCCCCCGGACAGCGCCGCCAGCCACCCCGCAAACCTACTGCGGTCCCGCAGCACTGTGATGAGCACCGCGATGACGGCCAATGCCACCGCATGAACCAATTGATACGTCGACGCCAGTTCCATCCACCGCACGGCCTGAGCGCCAGCCGAGGTTAACCCATGGGCCGCATAGGCGCCTCCGGCCACCGCCATGGCACCGTTCACTCCAGCGAGAATAAGCCAAATGCGCATGGCATCCCTTTCATGGTCTGAGCCAAAAAAATGGCGGGACCAGACGGCCCCGCCAGAAGGTGCGCTCTTGAGGGAAAGAGGATACCGAATAACCATCGGAATCCGGGCACAACCCGTAATCCTCAGGCGCCCTTACTTTCGCACCGCAACATACCCCTGGCTGTGACGACGATCACTCGCCGCGCACACTTTCCACCATGTCCTCTAGTTTGCCGATATCAAGCACCAACAACGCGTCGCGGTCGCGCCGCACGATGCCCGCGCGGGCCAAGTCATTCATCACGCGGGCCACGGTCTCGCGCGTGGTGCTCACGCGGCTGGCAACGTCGCCGTGTACGGGAATGGGCTTGATGACTGCCACACCCTCCTCGTCCGCTTCGGCAGCGCGCGCCTGACGGAGCAGTTCGGCGTGGACCCTGTTGTTGGCCCCCAACGTGGACAGGTCGATAATCCGCTCCGTCGCGGTGCGCACGATAGCTGCCAGCCTCCGCATGACGCGGGTGGCCATTTCGGGGTAATCGTGCAGAAGGCGCAGGAACTGGTCTGCCGGCAACGAGGCGATCACCGTCTCCTGCACGGCCATGACGCTGGCCGAACGCGGCAATCCGTCGATCGCCGCCAGCTCTCCGAAAAAGGCGCCGGTGAGCAGGTCATCCAGGGTCAACTCGCGACCGCTGGCCGAATAGATGACGATACGGACACAGCCCTGAACGACGAAATAGACATCGCGACTTTCGCTCTCGCGGTCGATGATCTGTTCGTTGGGAGCATACCGCTTCCACCGGCACAAGCGCACCACGTCGGCCCGCAGTTCTTCAGGAAGACCGCGCAGCATCTCGATGTGATCGAGGGTATGGAACGGCGTTTCGCTCATGGTGGGTGGGTGTCTCCATGGGGCGGCAGGAAAATGCAGGAAAATTCACGCGCATTCTAGCTCCAAGGCGTGAACGAAATCTTTACCCATCCCATGCAGTTTCGTTCAGTCCCTACCCCTTTCGGACCATAATCCATGTGCGATCAAGCTAATCCTTCCCTGGACCTGCGCACGACCCGCGTCCTGGCCGTCGGCGAGGTACTGTTCCGCGAAGGCGACTGCGGTGACAACGCCTACATCATTGATACCGGTCTTCTGGAAATTAGCCGTCAGGCTGGACGGGCCGAGATGATTATCGGCACCGCAAAGGCGGGGGAAATGGTGGGTGAAATGGCGCTGATCGACAGCCAGCCCCGCAGCGCCACGGCCAAGGCGTTGAAGCCGACCACTCTGACGGTCATCCCCAAGACCTATTTCGACGAGGCGCTGGCATCGACCGATCCGGCGGTGCGTCACCTGCTGGAGCGGTTCGTGACCATCATCCGCTCGATGACCGACCGCAACGTCCGCCTGACGCTCGGGCTTCGGTAGCAAAAAGAAGGGCCGGGAGATTTCTCTCCCGACCCTCAAGGCACGAGGTCAGATGTAACGCTTAGAACAGGCTGCCGTCGTCAGTCGAAGCGACAGACATATCGACGACATCCGGCATTTCGTTGTCCAGGGCGTACAGGCCAAGGTCGTTGGCATCGTCCGCCGTGACATCGATCATCGCCGCCTTGGTCGTGGTCGCGGTTGCAGCCGGCTTCAACATGCCCTTGGCGACGTAATCCTGCGGGTTCGAAACGTAGTTGAACTTGCCGGTCTTCTCGATCGGGCTGGTGGGAATGTACTCGCCCGTGAACCACTTGCCGTTCCAGGTGAACTGAAGCGTTTGCGGGGTTTTGGCAACGTAGGTGTTGCCGTCCCACTTGTTGCTGCCGTTGTACATCAGTTCGGTGTCACCGCTGGCGGCGAAGCCGTTCTGCCCGGCGGTCAGCATGACGATGGTGTTGCCGTGCACGTTGTTGTCGAGCGTGTAGTGCGGACCGAACGACCCACCGCCACGCACGTCATACACCATACCCAAGCCCTGGCCGATTTCAGCGGCAATATGGTTGCCGGTCGCTTCGACCTTGGACGAGTTCTGGATGAGCATTTCCGAACCCCAGTAGCCGACCTTATAGCCGTCCTGGTTGTTCATGGTGGCGACGTTGCCCTTGATGAGGGCTTCGCGGGAGGCTTCGTACTGCAACCCCATGCCGTGGTTCTTGGTCATGTAGTTGTTTTCGATCAGGACCTTGTTGTTGTCCCAGTCGAACCACAAGCCGGTGCCGTAGTTGTGACTCATCTCCGAGTTCTTCACGGTAACGTTGTCGGAGGTGAGGATCTTGACCCCGCCGGCTTCCCACCAGGTGCTGAACCCGGCGTAGTTGTTGCCGACCGCCTTGATGCCGTCGATGTACAGGCCCGAGGTGTCGTGGGCATGAATGCCGAGCTGGCCGTTGTGGCTGAAGTTGCCGCCCAGGATCTTCATGCCGTCGCCGGCCATGACGCCCGCGCCATGGTTCTTGATGGCGTCAACGTTGATGAGGGTCCAGTTCTTGGTGGTGTGGCCTTCGACCGCGCCATGCTGCGCCATGCTGGCATAGTGCTTCATGGTGATGTTTTCGATGGTCACGCCCTGGGTGGTGCCACCATCGAACGCGGAGGTGGTCTTCATGGCCTGGGTGACCTTCCCGGAGGGGTCATCCTTCATGTAGACCTTGCCGTTTGAATAGTAGAACTTGCCCTGGCCCACTTCACCCAGGCTGCCCACTCGGACATAGGGGGTGTCGTTGACGATCAGGTCTTCCTTGTAACGGGCCATGCCGTCACGGCCTTCGCCGTGACTGTAGCCCGGTGCCGGGAAACCGTCGGCAACCCAGTAGCCATTGCTGTAGGCCCAACCCTTGATGTCGATCGCACCGCTCATCACGGCACCGTCTTCACCAATAAAGGTCTGGAAGTTCTTGGGCGCGATCTTGGCTTCCTTGTAGACGCCCGCCTTGAGGACAAAGGTGGTGCCCTCGGGGTTGGCGTTGACGATGGCCTGAAGATTGTCGCCCGGCTTCAAGTACACGACGTTGGTGCCGTAGTCAGGGTCGCTGGCTTCCACCGTCAGACTGACCGAGGCCGTTCCGGTCGAGCCGTTGGCATCCGTCACCTTGTAGATGAACGAGTCCGAACCGGCAAAGCCGTCCTTCTTGGTATAGGTCACGGTGCCGTCAGCATTGACCTTGGCCGTGCCGTTGGCAGCCTGTTGGTCGATGGTGACGACCGGCCCGCCATCGGGAATGCTGTCATTGCCAAGCACATTGACCTTCACCGAGGCCTGATCCTTGGCCACCGTGGCGGTATCATTGACCAGTACCACCGGGTGGTTGATGTCGGACACGTCCACCGTCACGGTGCCGGTGGCGGTGCGGCCCGAGGCGTCCTCGATGGTGTAGGTGAACGTATCGGTGCCCTTGAAATCGGCGGTCGGGATATAGTCCACAGTGCCGTCCCCGTTGACCTTCGCGGTGCCATTCGCACCGTTCGACACGTCAACCACCTTCAGGCCCTGCACGGTCCCGCTGTTATACTGATACGCGATCGACTTCACGAAGTAGTCGGAAGAGTCGGCGGCATAGGTGGTACCGTCTACCGCTGCCGTGCGGGCTTCCAGGCCGTTTACGTCGTTTTCGTAGGACGTCGCCTTGAATTCGATGCTGGCGAAACCAGCCGACTTGACGACCAGCTTGCCACCATTGGCGGCAACCTGCGACGCGGTAAAGGTCACGGCAGACCCCACGGCCTTTCCGGCAGCATCATAAAGCTGATACGTGCCACGCTCGTTGCCTTCGGGGCTGCCCGCGTTGAAGGCCGAGAACTCGACGTCGGCCTGGGTAACGGTCTTGCCGAAGTTGACCTTGAGGCCCTGGCTCGCCTTGGTGATGGGGTTATAGCCCATTTCCTGGGTCGCCATCTGGGTGCCGTTGGTGCGGCCTTCAACGCCGAACCCGCTGCCCCAGATGGTCGCGCCCTTGAACAGGGTGCCGCCCGACGCGGTGACGCTCACGCCGGTCGGAAGCGGGGCATCCCAAGATACGGTGCCGGTTCCGGTACCACCGGTGCCGGAGGCGTCGCCATCGTTGGCCAACACGTTGATGGTCACGGCCTGGCCCTTGGTGGTGGTGGCCTTGTCGGCAGCGGCGACAAGGGCGGGCTTGGTCGGGTCGGCCGCCACGGTGACGGTCGCCGTCGCAGTGGCTTCCCCACCCTTCCCGTCCGTGACGGTGTAGGTGAAGCTGTCGGTGCCGCTGAACCCGGCGTTGGGGGTATAGGTCACGCTTCCGTCGGCGTTCTTGGCAACGGTGCCGTTCTTGGCAACGCCAAGGTCCTTGATCGACAGGGTATCGCCATCGACGTCCGTGTCGTTGGCCAGAACCTTGACGATCACCGGCTTGGCATAGTCGGTCGTCGCAGCATCGGCCTTGGCAACCGGGGCATCGTTGACGGACTCAACGGTCACGGCGACGTCGCGGGTGACGGTGGTGCCGTCAGACCCCTTGATGGTGGTCGTGAACGTGTCCGCGCCATGCCAATCCTGCTTGGGCGTATAGGTCACGGTGCCGTCGGCGTTCACCTTGACGGTGCCATTGGCTCCATTGGTGGCGGTCACGGCATAGGTGGGGCCGGCCGGAGCCGCCGTGTAATCGTAGGAAATAGACTTGATCAGATAGTCGGAGCTGTCCGTGGCATAGGACACGCCATCAACCGTCGCCCGTCCGGTTTCCGCCCAATGGTTGGCGGTGGCATAGCTGGTAGCCGTGAACTTGACGGCAGCAAAGCCTTCGGAGGCGATGACTAGCGTTCCGCCGGCAGCGGCGACCTGGCTGGCCGAGAACGTGACCGGCGCGCCAATGGCTTTGCCTTCGGCGTCAAGCAACTGATAGACGCCGCGCTCATTGCCCTCGTTCGAGGCCGCGTTGAAGGCCGAGAAGGACACTTCGGCGCGCGTGACGGTCTTGCCGCCGAAATCGAACGTCAGGCCCTGGCTCGCCTTGGTCACTGGGTTGTAGCCCAGTTCGACCGTGGTGCCCTGGCTGGAATTGGTGCGGCCATCGACGCCGAAGCCGTTGCCCCACGCCGTGGCGCCCTTGAACAGCGTGCCGCCGGCGGCGGTCACGGTGACGCCTTCGGGAAGGGCCGTGTCAAAGGAAACGATGCCTTCCCCCTTGGTCGGGACCGTCGGTTCGCTCGGCTCGCCGGTTACGCCGGCCAGCACGTCGATGGTGACGGCGACGTCTTCC
>Ga0172382_10011120_pt1 | contig 11940 bp, 10 predicted proteins | sample Leawel138RmetaG_FD_122245 | JGI IMG/M metagenome (GOLD analysis project Ga0172382, IMG submission 122245) | Leachate microbial communities from a municipal landfill in Southern Ontario, Canada - Leachate well 138R metaG | ecosystem: Engineered > Solid waste > Landfill > Unclassified | place...
TCGCAGATGATGAAGTCGAAGCCGTCTTCCTCCAGCTCCTTCAGCACCTTGCCGACGCCGTCCTTGTCCAGCGCGTCCTTGTCGCGGGTCTGCGAGGCGGCCAGCACGAACAGGTTGTCAAAGCGCTTGTCCTTGATCAGCGCCTGCTTCAGCGTGCACTCGCCGTTGACGACATTGACGAAGTCGTACACCACGCGCCGCTCGCAGCCCATGATCAGGTCCAGGTTGCGCAGGCCGACGTCGAAATCGATCACGACGGTCTTCTTGCCGTGCCGCGCCAGGCCACAGGCCAGGCTCGCGCTGGTGGTGGTCTTGCCTACCCCGCCCTTGCCGGACGTGACGACGATGATCTGGGTCAAAGCTGTGTTCTCCGAATGGGTTGCCCGGTGAAACGGCGTGCCCGCCGGGCCGGAAAGGGAGTCGCGGGAAACAGGCCCGCGCAACTGTGATCGTAACGGGTATGCGGGCCGGAACGGGAAAGCACAGGCCCGCGCATTCAGGCGATCTCGGCCATGCGCAGGCTGTCGTCTTCCAGCCAGACCTGCACCGCCTTGCCGCGCAACTCCTGCGGAACTTCCTCGATCACCTTGTAACGACCGGCGATCGCGACCAGTTCCGCATGGAACTCGCGGCAGAATATACGTGCTTTTTCATTGCCTTGCGCACCGGCCAGGGCGCGACCGCGGAGCGGGCCGTAGACGTGGATCGAACCGTCGGCGATCACCTCGGCACCGGCACCGACATTGGCCGCGACCACCAGATCCCGGCCCTGGGCATAGACCTGCTGGCCCGAGCGCACCGGCGTGGTGTGCATCAGCGATACCGCCGCCGGTGCTGCCGCAACTGGCAATTCAGGCGGTGCCGCGGCCGCAGCGGGCGGCGCGGCAGGTGTGGCTTCAACCACCGGCGCGGCCACCGCCTCGCTGCCGGGGCTGGTTTCATATTGCGCGCGGAACCGCGCCAACAGCGGCAGCCCCAGTTCCTGCGCCAGCGCATCGTTGTCGCGGGTACCGTAGGCCAGCGCCACCGGCAGCACGCCAGCATGGCGCAATTCGTCCAGCAGTTGCCGTGCGATGGCGGCATCGGGCACCTGCGACAGGCCGCCGAAATCCACGATCACCGCCGCCCGGGCAAACAGGTTCGGCGCGCGCGTCACCCGTTCACGCATTTCCGCGCCCAGGCGCGCCACGTCCAGGGTGCGGATGCGCAGGTTGGCAATGCCGACCTGACCGACCTTGAGTTCGCCCGCCTGTTCGAAATCCGGCATCGAAGCACTCATCATCAGCCCTCGGCCACGGCGCGGGTATCGTGTTCACGCGACGCCAGCCACGGCACATCCGGCAACCCGGGGCCATCGAGCCAACGCGATTTCACCCACGGATAACTGGTCAGCTCCTTGGCCAGCATCGACACCCGCAGGCCGGTTTCGTCCATCACCCGCTGCCCGACTTCCTGGAAGCCGTAGGTGCCGTGGAACACCAGCGCGACATCGTTACGTGGCTCCAGGAACACCTCGCAGGCCAGCAGCGGCGCGCGCACTTCGGCAAAACTGGTGATGTCGGCATAGAACACCCGGCCCACGCCGGCGCCGCGCTGGGCGCTGGCGATCACCACCCGGTCGATGTAGAGGAAGGCCGGATAGTGCTGCTTGAACCACAGGTAATTGCTGCTGCGGTAACTGCTGTCCTGGTCGAAGGCGATCAGGAAACCGACCACCGCGCCATCGACCTCGGCCACGCGGAAATAGGCGGCCTCGTCATGGCAGAACGCCAGCTGGGCCTGGTCCAGTTTCAGGATCGTGGGGCCGGCGGCGTTGTTCAGTGCAAGGATGGAATCCAGCTCGTGCTCACGCACGTCGCGGATGAGGATCGACATTCCACTCTCCGAAAATAGCGGGCGGCCGGACCCTGCTGCCCGCCCGTCCGCGTAGCAGACAAGTATCGCATGCAGGCGCCGATTTTCGGTAAGGCGACGGTTCTGGCACGATAGCGTAGGCGGATTTCCTGCATCCGCACGGACTTCATCCCGAATGAGCGAAAGCGTCGTCCTCGACCTGGCCCGCCTGCGCCGCAGTTGCGCGCAGTGTTCGCTGCAGCAGCTCTGCCTTCCGGCCGGCATCGGCCCGAACGACATGGAGCAGCTGGACAGCATCGTGCACCGCCGGCGCCCGCTGGCCCGGCGCGAACGCCTGTTCCGCATCGGCATGCCGCTGGAGGCGCTATACGTGGCGCGCGAGGGCGCATTCAAGACCGTGGCCATCAGCAGTGATGGCGAGGAACAGATCATCGGCTTCCACCTGCCCGGAGAACTGATCGGCCTGGACGCGCTGGGCAGCGGCCGCCACCGCTGCGAAGCCGAAGCGCTGGGCGCAGCATTGGTGTGCGAGGTGCCGCTGGATGCACTGGACGACATCAGCCGCCAGGTGCCGGGCCTGCAAACCCAGCTGCTGCGCGTGATCGGGCGCAGCGTGGGGCGCGATCAGGATCATCTGGAAATGCTCGGCCGGCGCCAGGCGCAGGAGCGCATCGCGATGTTCCTGCACGGCCTGTCCGAGCGCTATCAGCAGCTGGGCCATACCGGCACCGATTTCAGCCTGCCGATGAGCCGCGAGGACATCGCGCGTTATCTGGGGCTGGTGATCGAAACCGTCAGCCGCGGCTTCACCCGCCTGCAGGATGAAGGCGTGATCAAGGTGCGCGGGCGCCAGTTGCGGATCCTCGACCCGGCAGTGCTGGCCACGATCGCGCACAGCAGCAGTGCCGTTCCAGCTGAAAGCACGCAACGTTTTTCGCACTGACACGCGGCGCCTGGGCCCGTGTCCCGTTCCAGCCAATTTCCTCGATTCCCGACACCATGCCGCACCGCCCGAGCCGACCTTCCCTGAGCCTGCTGTCCGCGCTGCCGCTGCCGCTGCTGGTGGTGAGTGGCGCCCTTCACGCTGAAACCGGCGGCGCCGCGCATTGCGCCGCGATCGCCACCGCCGCCGACCGCCTGGCCTGCTATGACGCGGTCTATCAGCGCGGCCCGGACGATACCCGCGCCGCCGATGCCGCCGCGCGCGTGGCCGCCGCGCTGCAACAGGCGCAGGCGCAGGCGGAACTGGAAATCGGGGTCGGGTCCACGGACACCGATGTCGAAACTGCGGTGGCAGCAAGCACCGATGCCGGCGACATGCAAAGCAGCGATCCGCGCCGCTGGGGCGCGCTGCGCAACCGCATCATGCAATGGCTGCCGGCCGGGCTGAACCCGGATACAGGGCAACTGGTGCCGCTGGACGACCCGGCCGCCGCGCTGGCCAATGCCGGGCGCGGCTCGCAGCTGGACCGGCGCTGGGAGTTGGCGCGCGATTCCAAACTCGGCGTATTCAACCTGCGCTCGTACAAGCCGATCTACGCGCTGCCGCTGTTCTGGGCCTCGGACACCAACCCGGCCCCGACTTCGTCCAATCCGAACAACACCGTCACCGAGCCGGTCCACACCCAATCGCTGGAAGGCAAGTTCCAGATCAGCTTCAAGACCAAGATTGTGGAGAACCTGTTCGGCGACAACGGCGACCTGTGGGGCGGCTACACCCAGACCTCGCGCTGGCAGATGTTCAACGGTGACGAATCACGCCCGTTCCGCGAAACCAATTACGAGCCGGAGCTGATGCTGCTGTTCCGCAACCGCTACCACATCGGCGAATGGAGCGGCCGCATGGCCGGCATCGGCATCAACCACCAGTCCAACGGGCGCGGCGATCCGCAATCACGCAGCTGGAACCGGATTGTCGGCACGATCGGGCTGGACCGCGAGAACTGGGCGCTGGTGGTACGGCCGTGGTGGCGCGTGCCGGAAGGTTCGCGCGAAGACAACAACCCGGACATCGAAGACTACATCGGACGCGGCGACGCGATGCTGGTCTGGCGTCACGGCGATCACGAACTGGCCGCGATCGCGCGCCACTCGCTGCGCACCGGCGACCGTTCGCGCGGTTCGCTGCAGCTGGACTGGGGCTTTCCGCTCGACGGACCGCTGCGCGGCCATGTGCAGGTGTTCAGTGGCTATGGCGAGAGCCTGATCGATTACAACCACAAATCGACCTACGTCGGGCTGGGTATCTCGCTGGTGGAATGGTTCTGAAGCTCGCCACCTGATGTGCGCCATGGCGTCATGTGCTGGGCGGCAGCAGCCCGCAAGGCCACGCCCGCCGAGGTCAACGCCGTTTCAGACGTTGCCGCAGTGACGCCAGCCGCGCCTTTTCGGCCTGCTGCGCGTTAGCGCCCGCGGCAAGTGCCGTGTCGGCCTCGGCCAACGCCACTACCGCCGCGGCATGATCGGCCCGGTTCAGATGGATTTCGGCCTGCACCAGCGCAGCCCGCAAACGCAACGATGCAGGCAGCGCCGCCTCCGCCTGCGCCCCGAATCCCTGCACTCGTTCCAGCGCCTGCGTATCCCTGCCCATCGCCAGCAGGGCTTCAGCCGCCGTCACCCGCTGCGCCTGGGTCAGGACACTCGCTTCGCCGGCATGCGCCAGAGCCATTTCCCGCGCCTCTTCGGCCTGCTCCAAGGCTTCCTGGAAACGCCCCAATCCATTCAGCACCCGGGCATGGTTGCCAAGCAGTGCCGCGGTGGCCGCCGACGGGCCATGCAACTGCTGGCGCAGCCCCAGGGCTTCGGCAAACGCCACCTCGGCCTGCGCCAATTCACCCTTGCGGAACTGCGCCGCGGCCAGGTTGTTGAGCGTATTCAGCGCATCGTTGCCGGCACCCAGATTCAGCGCACGCCACAACTCCAGTGCCTGCTCCGAGGCCGCAATGCCATCGTCGATGCGGCCGGCCTGCATATAGGCGGCCCCCAGATTGGTGTAGAGCGCGGCGGTTTCGAAATGCTCGCGGCCGGATTGGCGCAAGCGCAGCGGCAGCGCGGCTTCCAATGTGGCCAGCGCGGCTTCCACATCGCCGGCCTCGCGCTGCAGCCGGGCCTGCAACATGCGCGAGGTGAGCAGTACATCGGCGTGACGCTGCGGGTCGGTATTCCAGAATTCCTGCGCTTCGGCCAGCAGGCGCGCGGCTTCTTCACGCTGACCCATGCGATGCAGGGTTTCCGCCAGGGTGAAGCGCACATCGGCGGCGGCGACCGGGTCCTGGATCTGCACTTCGTGCGTCAACCAGCGTTGCAGCAGCGGCTCGGCGCCGGCGTAGTCGTTGATATGGAAGTGCAGCTCGCCCAGCGCCTTCAGCACCTCGGCATTGGTGGCCGGGGCGTCGGAAAAACTGGCCTGCACCCGTGCCGCCGCCTGGTCCAGCACCTGCTTGGCGGTCAGGCTGTCGCCCTGCCCGGCGTGCTGCCCGGCATCGCGGAACATATGGGCCAGATAATCACGCACCGCCTTGCTGCGACGTGCTTCGGTCTGCGCGATGTCGCGTTCGCGCACGGCCTCGTTGCGCGCCAGCGAGATCGCGGTCAGTGCCGCCGCCATCGCAGCGAAGGCCAGCAGGGTCAGGCCGGCGGCCAGCCAGTAGCGCCGCAACAGGCGGCGCAGGCGGTATCCGAAAGCATCGCCACGCGCGTGCACCGGCGCATGCGCCAGATGGCGGCGAATGTCCTGCGCCAGCGCCTCGACCGAGGCGTATCGCGCCGCCATTTCCGGCCGCAGCGCCTTGTGCACGATCGCGTCCAGATCGCCGCGCAGGCGCCGCGCCAGCGCCGCCGTGTCCGCCTGGCTGGCCGGGCTGGGCGGCGGGCCGGCACGCGCGCGTTGCAGCAACGCGATCGGCCCGGAGCCGATCAGCGTCCCCCAGGGCGATTTCCCGGTCAGCAATTCATGCAGCAGCAGGCCCAGCGCATAGACATCGGTCTGCGTGTTCTGTTCTTCGCCGGCCAGCTGTTCGGGCGCAGCGTACTGCGGAGTCAGGCGAAGTTCGCGCGTGGTGCCGGTATGGCCATCGAGCAGGCGCGCAATGCCGAAGTCCAGCAGCACGGCCTGCCCGTTCTCGCGCACCAGGATGTTTTCGGGCTTCAGGTCGCGGTGCACGATCAGATGCCGGTGGGCGAACGCGACTGCATCGCAGACTTGCAGGAACAGGCCCAGCTTCGCCTCGACCGGACGCCCTTGCGCATACTGCATCAGGGTCGTGCCGCGCACGCATTCCATCACCATGTAGGGCGCGCCATCGGGCAGGCTGCCGGCGTCGATCAGACGGGCGATGTTGGGGTGTTGCAGGCGCGCCAGCAGACGCTGTTCGCGCAGCAGGCGCTGCACATCATCGCCGTCGTGGTAGCGCAGCAACTTGACCGCGACCTGTTGCTCGAAGCGCCCGTCGGCGCGCTGCGCCAGCCAGACCTCACCCATGCCGCCGCGCCCCAGGCGCCGTTCCAGTCGCCACGGCCCAAGCTCGCGGCCACTGTGGTCTTCACCCAGCGCGGGGGCTTCCAGAAAGCCTTCGGATGCAGTCACCGCATCCAGCAGCCCCAGCACCTCGGCGCGCAGTTCCGCGTCGTCGCATTCGCGTTCGAGAAATTCGCCGCGTTGCGACGGCGGCAGATCCAGCGCTGCATCCAGCAGGGCCTCGACCCGGATGAAGCGCTGCGTCCCGGCACCCCCACCGGACGAGCCACTGTTCATGCGGTATCGGCGTCCATCGTGGCGGGTGCAGCCTCGCCAAGCTCGCGGTAGAGCCAGGCGCGGGCCTTGACCCAGTCACGCCGCACGGTGCGGTCGGTGACGCCCAGCGCGCGGGCGGTTTCGACTTCGCTGTAGCCGGCGAAAAAGCGGCATTCCACCACCTGCGCCAGGCGTGGACTCAATTGCGCGAGCTGCTCCAGCGCGTCGTTGATCTGAAGGATCTGGTCGTCGGCGGCATCGGGCGCATCCAGCCCTTCTTCAAGACTCAGCGGTGCCTGCCCACGGTTGCGCTTGGCGGTATGGCGCGTGATCGCATCGCCCACCAGCACCTGGCGCATCGCCAATGCGGCGGTGGCGAGGAAGTGCTGTTCGTTCTCCCAGGTGGCGGTGCGCTGCAACTTCAACCAGGCCTCGCTGATCAGCGCCGTGGTGCACAACGTCGCCCCGGCACCGACACGGAAACGCTCACGCCGCGCAATGCGGCGCAGGTCGCCATAGAACACATCCACCAGGGTTTGCAGCAGCTCCTCGTTGGCGGCGGTCTGATGGGGAGCAACAGGTGGCGGCGGAGCGGAGGTCATGCATCCGAGTCTAACCGCTGCGCCCACGCTTGATAACGGGTGAGCATGTCCGCTTTCGTTGCGTTATCAGGTATCAGCGGGGCTGCACGGTGTATTCCCGACCGGGATCAACGCCCGCTTGGCAGGCAGCCCAGCGCTTCGAGCACGCCATGCAGCGCCGGCACCTGCATCAGCCACGGCGCGGCCAATGTCAGCACACCGGCGAACAGCATCAGCCCACCCAGCATCCGGCGCTGCCCCGGCCGCGCCAGCCAGCGCGCACCGCTGTAAGAAAGTGGCAGCATCGTGACCAGCGTGCCGCTGCCGAATACCGCCATCAGCGCCGCACCAGCGGGCGCGCTGGCCTGCAACCAGGCCGCCACCAGCATCGTGCTGGACAGCCCGCAGGGCAGCCAGCCCCACAGCATTCCGAGCCCGAAACGACGCGGAAAGGTATTGGCCGGCAGCAAGCGTGTTTGCAGCGGTCGCAGCCGCGCCCACAGCGCCTGCCCAATCCGGCCCAGCATGCCGAAGCCACCACGCACGCCGAGCGTACGCAGCGCGACAATGATCAGCACCACGCCGGCAAGAGCGCGCAGCCCGAACATCAGGTGTTCGGCCCGGAACAGCGCCACCAGCCCATGGCCGAATCCGCCGACGATGGCACCGGCCAGCGCATAGCCGCAGACCCGGCCCAGGTTCGTGGTCAGCGCCACCTTCCACGCCGCGCCCGGCTCATTGCCGCCATGCGCGGCAAAGCCGGTGGCGATCCCGCCGCACATCGCCACGCAATGCACGCTGCCGAGCAGGCCAGCCATCAGCGCCGCGCCAAGTGCGATCAGGTCAATCGGCATTGCGGATCGGACGTGGCGGATCGGCGGAAGCGTCGGATTCAGCCGATGGCACATCGCTGGCCACTGCATCGTCGGCTGGTGGCGGGGTGTCGATCAGGCTGCTGCCGGCAGCATCACCTGACGTAGCGGCAGCAGCCTTCGGCAGCGGATCATCGGCCAGAATGTCCAGCGCCGGCGTATCCAGATCATCGAACTGGCCCTTGCGCACCGCCCAGGCGAAGGCCCAGATCGCCACGCCCAGCAGCACGATGCTGATCGGCACCAGCACCAGCAGAACCTTCATCGCAGCACCGTGGCCACAGCCGGGGGAGCAGCAGTGTCGCGCGCCGGTGCGCGCCGCACCAGACGCAGTGCGTTCATCGTCACGATCAGCGAGGACGCCGCCATGCCCAGCGCCGCCAGCCATGGCGCCACCCAGCCGGCTGCGGCAAACGGCAATGCCAGCGCGTTGTAGCCCAGCGCCCAGGCCAGGTTCTGGCGCATCGTCGCGCGCGCCTTGCGTGCCAGAGCGAGCGCCTGCGGCACCCGCGTCAGTGATTGCGCGGTCAGCACGAAATCCGCTGCGCCATGCGCCAGCGCGGCACCGGAATGCAGCGCCACCGAAACATCGGCGCCACCAAGTACCGGCGCATCGTTGATGCCGTCGCCGACCATCAGCACCCGATGGCCCTGCTGCTGGAGTTCGCGAATGCGGGCCAGTTTATGTTCCGGCGTGCGGCGTGCGGCATGACGTTCGATGCCCAGCGCCGCCGCCACTTCGGCCACGGCTTCGGGGCCATCGCCACTGAGCAGTTCGCACGTCAGATCCAAGCCACGGCAGGCCTGGATGGTCGCCGCGGCTTCCGGACGCAGGCTGTCACGCACCTGGAAGCGGGCCCAGGCGCGCTCACCATCGCCGAGCCAGATCGCGCCGTCGTCGGCCGCACCGGCCGCAAACATCGCGTGCCCGAGACGCCAGCGCCGGCCCTGCCACTGCGCCTCGACACCGGCACCGGCAATGTGTTGAACCGGCACCTCGGAACCGAAGGCCCGGTCCTCGTCGTCGCCATGACCCCGGAACACCTGCGCCAGTGGATGCCGACTGTCATGCTCCAGGGCGCGCGCCAACGCCAGCGCGTGAGACTGCGTGATGCCGTCGAACACTTCCACCGCCGCCAGCGTCGGCGTTCCGCACGTCAGCGTGCCGGTCTTGTCGAACACCACGGTATCGACCCGTGCCAGCGCATCCAGCGCATCCGGCCGGACCGCCAGAACGCCGATCCGTGCCAGTGCGCCGTGGGCGCTGGCCAGCGCCGTCGGGATCGCCAGCGACAAGGCGCAGGGACAGGCCACCACCAGCACCGCCAGCGTGACTTCGAAGGCGCGCGAGGGATCGTGCCGCAGCCACCAGATGCAGGTCAGCGCCGCCGCCACGAACAGCGCCAGCACGAAACGCGAGGCCACCACATCGGCCAGCCGCGCCATCGCCGGGCGCTCCTCCTGGGCGCGTTCGATCAGGCGGGAAAGTTGCGAAATCCACGTTTCCTGGCCGGTGCGCAGCACCCGCAGCCGCGCCGTACTGCCGATCGCGATGCTGCCGGCGCGCAGTTCCTCGCCTTCGCTGCGCGCCACCGGCACCGATTCGCCGGTCAGCAGCGACTCGTCGAAGCTGCCGGCTTCCAGCGCGATGCCGTCGGCCGGCAGCGCTTCGCCCGGTGCCACCCGCACGATATCGCCCTGCTCCAGCATCGCCACCGGCACCTGGATCGCACGGCCGGCGTCGGTTTCCCGCAGCGCGAAGGCCGGCCGCGCACGTGCCAGGGTATCGACGTGATCGGTGGCACGCCCGCGCGCAGCGGTCTCGATTTCGCGCGCGATCAGCAGGAACAGCACGAACATCACCGCCGCGTCGAACCACACATGGGTGCCACCGCGGATGGTCTCGAACAGGCTGGCGAAATAGGCCAGCAGCACCGATGTGGCGACCAGCGTGTCCATGCCGAAACGGCGCAGACGCAGCTCGTTCCACATGCCGGAAATGAACGGCCAGCCGGAATAGAACACCACCGGCGTGGACAGCAGGAAGGTCACCCAGCGCAGGAAATCGCGCGTGGGGATCGTCATTTCCCGGGCGAAATCCAGATACTCCGCCTCGGCGTACATCATCGCCTGCATCGCGCCCAGCCCGGCCACGCCCAGGCGCATGATCGAAGCGCGACGGGCGCGGCGGCGGGCATCCTCGCGCGCCTGACCCGGGGCCAGATGGGCGCGGTAGCCGAGCGCGGCAAGATCGCCCAGCACCTCGGAAAGCTTCGTGACTTCAGGGTTCCAGTCGATCCGGATACGGCCGGTGACGGCATTGGCGACCACATCGGCCACACCTTCGCGGCGGCGCAGGGCACGGTCGATCAGCCAGGCGCAGGCGGCGCAGCGCATGCCGTCGGTCAGCACCGTGATCTGGCGGTTTTCCCCAACCCGGCGCACGTGCTCGGCCTGCACTTCGGGCCGGTCCCACAAGCCCAGGTCTTCGTCCTGTTCCGCATCGACCCGCTGGCCCTGGCTCTGGCGCAGGCGGTAGTAGTCACCGAGGCCGGCGGTGGCGATCCATTCGGCCGCACCGGCGCAACCGCTGCAACAGAAATCGTGCGACTCGCCATCGATCCTCAGCGATACGGCATCGCCGCCAAGCGCCTCGCCACAATGGAAACAGGTGGTGGCGGACACCGGAACGACACGGGCGTCCATCAGCACACCGGTCAAGAATCTTCCGAGAACGCCGGTGCCAGCATGGTGGCGCCGTAGCCGGATTCGTAGCGTCCGGTAACGCGCCATGTGCCTTCAGGGTCACTGACCTGCACCGCCCAGACCGGCGCCAGCGGCAACGGCAGGCGGCCGAGGAAGCGTTCGCCACTGCGCACCAGCTCAACACTGGCATCGCCGGCGGCGCGGGCCGGATGGATCAGGTCCAGATGCAGTTGCAGGGTCTGCGGCGGAACATTGTCCAGTTCCACCTGCACCGCGCCGGTATCGGCATTGATCGCCAGCGTGCCGCGCAACTGCATCGTGATCGCGGCACGATCCGCGCGCATGTCTTCGACCTGCACCTGCGCGGTACGCCGCACCTGCGCCGGCCAGGCATCGGTGCCGCCGGCACGCAGCGCGACCGTCACCATCACGATGGTCGCCACCACCACGGCCGCAGGCAGCCCCAGCACCAGCCACATCATCGGCTCGCGGTACCAGCGGCGGGGAGAGTTCCCGGTAGTCATCGCACTCACCTCACAGGCCCGAAGAAGGCAGCTTCCTCCACCACCTTCACCGGTGGTGCGTCCGCACTTTGCCCCTCACCCTGCACGATGAATTCCACCGTGACCCGCCCCTTCACCGCGCCGCCCGGCGCCTGCAACGTCACCGGCAGGCTCACCACCTGTTCGGCCGGCAATTCGATCACCAGCGGCGCATCGCTCAGGCTCACATCCGCCTCGGACTGCACCTGCACGCTATAGGTGGCCGCCTGGCCGGTCTTGTTGACCAGCTTCAGGCCGTAGCCGTTCTCGATGCTGCCATCAGCCAGCTCGCGGTACAGCGCGTTGCGGTCGTGCAGCACTTCCACGATCAGCGGCGAGCGCATCGCCACGCCCACACCCCAGCCTACCAGCAGCGCCAGCAGCAGGAAACCGTAGACCAGCACGCGCGGACGCAGGATGCGGCTGGGCTTGCCTTCCAGCGCATTGTGCGTGGTGAAACGCACCAGCCCGCGCGGATAGCCGATCTTGTCCATCACATCGTTGCAGGCGTCGACGCAGGCACCACAGGCGATGCACTCGTATTGCAGGCCGTTGCGGATGTCGATGCCGGTCGGGCAGACCTGCACGCACAGGGTGCAGTCGATGCAGTCGCCCAGCACTTCGCGGTTCTGCGCCGCCAGCTCGAACAGCGA
>Ga0172382_10011121_pt1 | contig 11940 bp, 23 predicted proteins | sample Leawel138RmetaG_FD_122245 | JGI IMG/M metagenome (GOLD analysis project Ga0172382, IMG submission 122245) | Leachate microbial communities from a municipal landfill in Southern Ontario, Canada - Leachate well 138R metaG | ecosystem: Engineered > Solid waste > Landfill > Unclassified | place...
GAGCCTCGGCACCTGGGGCGATCGCCCGCTCTACACCGGCGACGCGCCGCGCAGGGGGGTGTGAGATGGCCGTCATGTTCGTTTGGCGCTCTGGCCGAGTTGGAATCGACTTCGCGACCCCTGACGGCGCCATCCAAGTTGCCCATGGTGACGTCATGCACCTGTTCAAGATCGCCGTAGATCGCGGCCGCTTGAACATCGCTCACGGCTACATGGAAGTCGAGGCGGTCGCCGACGCCAAGGATGGAAAGGCTGCCGTCCGCGCGCTGCTCGACTACCAGAACGATGTGGAAGCCGATCTCGCCAGTTTTGCGGGAGGCGCCGCTCATGCCGCGTAAGCCCGTCGCCGAACTCCGCGGCGGGGTCTCCCCGCGCCAGCGGATCTGGACTGCCATCCGCGCCCGCGGCATCGGCCAGCCTTGGACCCTGGAAGAGATCGTCGCCGCCACCCGGTTCGATCGCGACCTCGCCGGCACGGTTGATCTGGCTACGTTGCGCTCCTACGTCATCTGCCTCGTCGCGGCCGGCGTCGTCCGCGAGATGGGCGGCGAGCGCGTACGCGGCAGCACCGTGCGCAAGACCTACGCCCTGACTTGCGACGAGGGGGTCGATGCCCCTCGTGTGCGCAAGAACGGCACTCGCGTCACCCAGGGCCTGGCGCAAGAGCAGATGTGGCGCGCGCTGCGAATGCTCGCCGGCGCCGACATCAATGCGCGTGAGCTGGCTGCCCACGCCACCAGCAGCGCCGCGAAGGTGACCGTCGTCGCAGCAGGCGACTACCTCTACACGCTCGAGACGGCCGGCTACCTCGACCTGGTGCGGCGTGGCCGTAGCGGAGTGATGAATCGCTACCGCCTGCGACCGAACTGGAACACCGGCCCCAAGCCGCCAATGGTCTGCCGCGCGAAAGTCGTTTTCGACCCGAACCTGAGCGAGGTCGTCTGGGCTCCCACCGTTACCGAGGAGGACGCCGACCATGGCCGATAACGCCATCGACTGGCGCGCGCTGCTCGAGCAGGCCGTGGAAGCGGCTGGGCGCGGAGGCGTCTCGCGCATCGCTGGCCGGCTCGGGGTGTCGCGCTCCTACGTCAGTCAGGTGCTCAACAACCTCCGGCCCAACGTGCCGCAGCAGTTCGTGGATCGCGTCATCGACCGCCTGCACGTCGTCAGCGAATGCCCGGCCACGCTGCAGGCCCAGCCGCGGTCCGAATGCCGCCGCATCGCGCTCGGAACGCCCCCCACGCACAACCCCCTTTCATTGCGGATCTGGCAGGCCTGCCAGCGCTGCGCCCACAAGCCGGAGGAAAAACGATGAATGACTTCATGGCCTGGCTGCACGACGCGGCCGAAGGCGCCCTGCCCTTCGTGTGTGCGTTCGGTCTGGGCGTGGTGATTGCCCTGCACGCCACCGACGCCGAGATCGATTCGCTGAGGACTGCAGTCGTCGCGCTCGCCGACCAGGTCGATCACGCACGCATTGCCTGCGGCGCGCAGCCCGACCCCGAGGCCGTCGCCGCAACCCTGGCCGCACACCTTGCCGAGGCTCAGCCATGAGCGACGCCCCCACTGTCGCCGATCGCATCCTCGGCATGCTGGCTGCGCACACCAGCAAGCAGCCCGCACGAGACGCAGACCTGCTCGCGCGCGTCGGTGGCGACGAGACCGAGTTCTGGACGGCCATCGAGGCGCTCAAGGCGTCTCGGCAGATCAACGTCGCCCACATCAAGCGCGCCAGCGACCCCGCTGCCTGGCTTGCCCTCTGGCCCACCGGCGCCCGCGTCGGCATGGATCCCTGGAAAACCCTCAACGCGAACGGCCACTTCTCGCCGCGCCGCACCCACACCCCCAGGCACTTTCCGCAATCCCCCGCGGAGCGCCGCGAACAGGAGGAAAAGCAGATGAAAGGTCGTACCACCGAACGTGCCGACGATCGACGCAAAGCCATCGCCGAACTCGTCGCCGGGAAGCCCATCGCAGAGGGCTATCGCATCAAGCAGGTCGCCGCAGAGCTCCACATCAGCCACCAAGCGGTCGATTACCTGGTGAAGAGCATGGCCGACGGCAACCAGGTCGCCCGCGGCCGCCTGCCGGGCGAGGGCTCCGATCGCATCTATGACCCCAAGGCCGGCCAGACCAGCCTCCAGCGGCCAACGCCTGCCGCTGCGCCTGATGTAGATGGGCAGGCGAAGGGCGTGGCTGACCCGGAGCCCATCGAGTTCGCGCTGTGGGACGACGGCCGGCTGAGCATCTACGACGGGGGCCTGCTCGTACAGCTTGCCAGCAGGGATACGGCGCGGCTCGCGCGCCTCCTCGGCGTGCCCGGTGCACAACAAGCCGCGCACGAGGTGCGCGCATGACGCCGGCCACCATCCCCAACATGGCACAGCAGGCACAAGCGCTCGCCGCCGCAGCGGCCGAGCGATTTCGCGAAGAGTGCATCCGTGTCGGCCGCGACACCTCGGCCAACAACCCGGCGGTGAAGCGGGCCGCGTTGCATCGCCGCGTCATCCTCGGGCTGCTGTCGCGCGGCACCTATCTCACCGTCCGCGAACTTCGCGAAGGCATCGCCGCCTCGCCGCTCGACGGCATCGACCGGCACATCAGCCGCAACGCCGTCTATCACCTCGCCGACGACATTCGCCAGCGCGGGTGGGCCGCCTATGAGGTGCCGGGCCGCGCCGGCCTTCCCGTGGGCACCGGCCGCACGGGCGCTTACCGCATCACCGATCTTGGCATGGCTGCACTGGCCGCCATGCGCGAGAACGAACCCACCCCCGCCACCACTGGAGACCACTGACATGGCCCGCAAACGCCTATCTGGCACCACCCTCGAATCCTGGGACGAAGTCGACCGCTGCCTGGCCGAGATCGGCCGCATCGACCGTGAGCTCGCACTCCTCGAGGCTGCGCAGCAAGAGAGCATTGACAAGGTCAAGGCCGACACCAAGGCCGCAGCCGAGCCCCTGCAGAACAAGAAGCTCGGCCTTGAGATGGCGATCAAGGAGTACGCCGAATCCAACCGCGCGGAGTTCATCAAGGTCAAGACGCGCGAGCTCACGTTCGGCACCGTCGGCTTTCGCCTCTCGACCAGCGTCGTCATCAAGCGCGTGGCCGACACTGTCCAGGCGCTGAAGGATCTCGGCCTGCGCGAGTGCCTCCTGGTGAAGGAGACGCCGAACAAGGAAGCCATGCGCTGCCTCCCGCTGGAGACCCTGCACGCAGTGGGCGCATCGCTCAAGCAAGAGGATGCGTTCGGTTACGAGATCAAGCGCGAGCAGCTGGCGGAGGTGGCGTGATGTGGTTCCGCGATCTTCAAATTTACCGCCTGCCCGCCGGTTGGGACATCACGGCCGAGCAGCTCGAGCAGCAGCTCGCAAAGAAGCCCTTCCACCCCTGCGGCAGCCAGGACACCGAAAGCCGCGGCTGGCTGTCGCCGCTGAACAATGACGTACTGGTGCACACCGTCGGTGACCAGTGGCTGGTTTCGCTCGGCTTCGAGCACCGTCTGCTGCCCTCGGCGGTGGTCAAGCAGGAAGCCGATGCGCGCGCCGAGGAACTCGCCGAGCAGCAGGGTTACAGGCTGGGCCGCGCCCAGATGAAGGAACTGCGCGAGCAGGTGATGCGGGAGTTCCTGCCGCGCGCCTTCACCCGTCGTCGCCGCATGTTCGCCTGGATCGACCCGGTCAATGGCTGGCTGGTCATCGACGCCGCCAGCCAGAGCAAGGCCGAGGACATGCTCGAGCAGCTGCGCCACACCCTCGACAGCTTCCCGCTGACCTTGCTGCGCACCGGACTGTCGCCGATATCGGCGATGGCCAACTGGCTTGATCGTGGCTGCGCTCCAGACGGCTTCACCATCGATCAGGACTGCGAGCTGCGCTCGGTCAGCGAGGACAAGGCCGCCGTGCGCTACGTCCGCCACCCCCTGGAAGGCGAGGAGGTGAAGGGCCACCTGGAGGCCGGCAAGCTGCCGACCCGGCTGGCGCTGACCTTCGACGACCGCGTCAGCTTCGTGCTGACCGAGCGGATGGAGATCAAGAAGGTCGAGTTCCTCGATGTCGTGCGCGACCAGGTCGATGGCGAGAAGGAAGACGCCGAGGCGCTCTTCAACGCCGAGTTCGCCCTGATGACGGGCGAGCTGCAGCGGCTGCTCGGCGCCCTCGTGTGGGCCTTGGGCGGTGAGCTTGCTACGGGAGGTGCGTGATGGCCTCCGCAACCATCGTTATCAGCGATCTCCCCGACGGCGAGCACGTGAACGTCAAGGTCAACTTCGAGCCCGCCCTCGATGACGAAAGCCTTGCCCACCACGTGGCGGCCATCTTCATGGAGCACATGGGGCCGGGCGTCGAGAACGGCACCGTTCAGATCGACGAGGAAAGCGAATGAACACCCTGCACCTCAAGGCCAAGTCGCGCGGCAGCTGGACCAACGTCTGCCCGTTCCCGGAGGACGAGATCAGCTACGTGCAGGCCGGCGCCGAAGGCATCGCCCGAGCAGCGGCGGGCGCCGTGTCTTTCAAGATCACCGACGACAAGGGCGTGACTCTTCACAGCCTCGACCCGCGGCACGGCAGCTACGCCTGGCATGCCCGTGTCGCCTCCTGAATAGCGACAGAACACCGCAGGAAACCGACGGGCACATATCGGACCCAGCCGGCACGGAAAAAGCAAAGGCCCGCCTTGGCGAAAGCCGCAAAGGGCGCCGGGAACCGGCAACCCCCTATAACCAATGGAGCATCACAGCATGAACAAAGCCGAACTGATCGCAGCCGTCGCCGCCGACATCAACCTGCAGAAGGTCGTCGTCGAATCCGTCCTCGAGGCCACTGGCCGCGTCATCACGAGCCACTTTGCCGGCGCTGACCCGCACTCCGATACCGAGGTCACCCTGCCCGGCCTGGGCAAGCTGAAGGCCACAACCCGCGCCGCGCGTACCGGCCGAAACCCGGCCACCGGTGCGGCCATCGAGATCCCCGAGCGTGTCGCCGTCAAGTTCAGTGCAAGCAAGGCGCTGAGTGATGCGCTGAACGTTGAAGGAGCCTGAGCAATGGCCCCGTCAAAAGACCAGATCTACGAAGTCATCGACACCTGCATGCAGCGTGAAGATGAAGGCACGACCGCATGGCCCGGCATGACCTACGAGCAGGGTGTTGCGAATGCGCTCCGTTGGGCACTCGGTGAGGGCGAAACCCCGCTCGAAGATTAACCCGCCTTGCCCGAGGGCCTGCCTGCCACCGAGCGGGCCCTCCAACAAGTCTGGTAACGCAACCCCGCCCAGGAGGCCGCCATGCTGCATCGAATCGCCGAACACCTCGCCGACCTGTTGCAGCGCGCTCTGCTGTGGCTCATGCCCATCGAGGAGGAATGACCCCATGACCCCGCAAGACTGGAAGCAAGTCGAAGCCGACCTTTCAAGCCCGTTCGGCCATGTTCGCCTTAGCGCAGACGGCCACGAAATTGTTCTAAGTGTCGAGCGCGTAAAGGGCCTGCGCTACGCGATCGGCGTCTTCATCGACGGCTACATTCATTGGAGCAGGTGTTCGCGCCCGGAGCCTGATGCCATCGAGCGAAAGTTCTGGCGGTTGAAAAGGACGTTCCTGTACTCGGCCAAGAAGCGTACGGAGTTCGCCGAACAAGCGAAAAAGCGTGGCATGCCTGCCGAACTCAAGGCGCATTACAAGCGGATGGCGGAAGGCTTCTACGAGACCCTCGACCCGACATGGCCAACCGCAAAGGCCCTTTGCCGCCACCTGCGGAAGTCCTGCTCGAAGATCGAGCGCATGCCGAACTGGAAGACTGGCGCGGAGATCCGGCCCGCTGAAAGTCTGGAGCATACGAAATGAGCGCCCAGGCCACCTCCGCAGCGCAGCGCATCGTGCTGCGCAAGCGCGCCATCTTCGCCGCCTGCAAGGCCGCAGGCCTGGACAACGACGCCCGCCGCGACATGGTTCGACAGCTCACCGGCTGCAAGAGCATGGCCGACTGCACCCTTGCGCAACTCGGCGACATCCTCGACCACCTCAACCGGGGCAAACAAGGCTACGCCGGCCGCAAGCGCGTCACGCCGTCCGAAGACCGTGCTCCGCTGCTGTCCAAGATCGATGCCCTGCTCGCCGAGCTGCACCGCGTCACCGGCGAAGTCCACACGCTCAAGTACGCCGACGCTATTGCCAAGCGCAACGGCTGGGCCGAGTGCGTCGACTTCGCCGACCCGCGCGCCTTGCGCAACATCGTCGCGGCGCTCAACCGTACCCTGCAGTTCAAGCAGGCTGGCAACTGAGGGCATCGTCATGGCTCGCAGACCTGCGCCCCCCATCCTCGAAAGCGACCTTCCCGAGACCGCGCGCGACCTCGTGCGCCTCGTCGGCTGGGCCAAGGCCGAGGCGCTGATCCGGGAGCTGGGCGGCATCCCGTTTCCAGTGCCCAAGGGGGCAAACAACAACCCCGCCGGCGCCGCCCGCTTCGAGCGCCTGGCGGAGATCGTCGGCCAGCGTGGCGCCGAGCGCATCGTGGCCGAGTACGGTGACGACGTCCTCAACATCCCGAACTGCAAGCAGGCCATTGCCCGCGCCCGCATGCGTGCCATGCGCGCCCGCTGCGACGCCGGCGCCACCCTTGAGGACATCGCCCTGGAGTTCGGCTGCACCACCCGCTGGGTCAGCATTGTCCTCAAGCGCGCAGACGACGGCTCCGGCCAAGTGCTGGAGATGGGCGGACAGATGGGCTTGTTCTAGGGCAAAATTGATCTCGAATGCAAAGGAGATATGCCATGAAGCGCGCCATCATCGTTATCGCTTTCGCGCTTGCACTGCCGGCGCACGCCCAGGTCTATAAGTGCGCCGAAGGCGGCAAGACGATCTATTCGCAGACGCCGTGTGCCGCCAACGCGAAGCCCATCGAGCTGAAAGTGCATCACCCATCCGAAGAGGATCTGCAGCGAGCGCGCAGGCAGGCAGCCATCAATGCAGAGGCTCAAGCCATTCGCAACGAATACCAGCAGCGCGCCGATGAGCGCCGCGAAATGGCGCGCGCTCGTGCAGCATCCGAGCCAGACGAATGTGATCGCATGCTGCAAGAGCATGCAGAAGCGAAGCGCCTGGCGGGTGAATACCAGCACCCGGCGAACATCCGGCGTGAGCAGGAGCGCGCCAAGAAGATCGCGTCGAACAGCTTCTTTCGGTGCGGGCCGGGTAGGCGGGTTTCGGAATGATTGCATCGCAAGATGCATAAGGCCTACGCGTAGAACATGGCAAACTGAAGCTGCCCCCTGCGCGCAATCAACGCCCCGCCTCTCCAGCGGGGCGTTTTCTTTCCAGCCCCCGAACAGCTTCACCGCCTGCCGCCCGTCATGATCGCCGCATGATGCGGCCATGGAAAACGGTCGCCAAGCCTGTGGAGTCTGCACCCATTTCACCCGACCAGCCGATGACAGGCTGGTCGGCGTGTCTGACTTCGGCCGCTGTGCGCTGATGCCCGTGGGGCATTACGTCTCGCCGCACATCACCTGCCGCCTCTCGCCCTCCAGCTGGAGCCCTCGCCGTGCGTAAGGCTGCGATCGGCCTCACCGCGTCGGCGCTGCTCGTGGGCTCCCTTGCGGGCTACGAGGGCTACCGCGAACACGCTTACCGCGACGGCGTGGGCGTGCCCACCATCGGCTTCGGCACAACCGTCGGCGTGCGCATGGGCCAGCGCACCGACCCGGTACGCGCCGTGCAGCGTCTCGCCGCAGATGCAGACGCCTACGCGCGCGAGGTGGGCGCCTGCATTGGCGAGGTGCCTCTCGCCCAGCATGAATTCGACGCCTACGTCTCACTTGCATACAACGTGGGCACGACCGCCTTCTGCGGCTCCACCCTCGTTCGAAAGCTGCGCCAGACGCCGCCCGACTACGCCGGCGCCTGCGCGCAGATCCTGCGCTGGACGTACGCCGGCGGCCGAGTCGAGCCCGGTCTCGTCACCCGTCGCAAGGCGGAGTATCGCCAGTGCATGGGGGTGCCTCAGTGATCGCGGCTCGCATCCTCCCTTCGTGGGTCATCGCCGTTACCGCGCTCGTGCTGGGGGCCCTTGGCGGCGTCGCAGTAACGCTCCTGGTCAAGGATCTGGAGATCTCCCAGCTGCGCGAGACGCAGGCCAACGCGCGCCTCACCGCCACCGTCCAGCACCTGGTGCAGCTAAAGGCCGCCATCGAACGTGGCGACCAGCTCACGCGCGACCTGCACCAGGCCAACGCTTCCACGCTCGCCCTTCAGGACCGTCTCGACCATGAAATCGAAAAAGCGACCACTGGCCGTGCCTGCCTTGGCACTGATGCTCTCCGCCTGCTCGACCGTGCCGCCGCCGGAGCCGACGCCAGCGCCCCTGCCCCCGGCAAGCCTGCTGCAACGCATGCCGGCGAGCCTGCCGCCCATGCCACGGGGCATGACCAAGCCGACGCCGTCGTCGCCAGCGACACCGACGTCGCCCGCTGGGCAAACGCCGCCTACGCCCAATACGCCCAGTGCGCACAGCGCCTCAACGCCCTGATCGACTGGCACACGCCCACCGAAGACCAGGACGCCCGCCCATGATCATTGAAATCAACTATCTCTCCATTGCGCTGCTGGCCGGCATCGCCAGCGCCCTCATCGCTGGCGTCTGGGCTATCGGTCGCACCTTCTTGCAGCAGTACGGCGCCATGCTCGCCGACCAGCTGGCCGCGCACCGAGACTCAGAGGCGGCCCGTTCCGCAGCGGTCGAGCGCCGGCTCGAGGCGATCGAATCGGATCTCGATTCGCGGATGGCCGACCACGCCACCCGCATCTCGCGCCTGGAGGGGATCGTCAGCAAGGCGCCCACGCACGACGACCTCAGCAAGCTCTACGAGAAGCAGAACGAAACCGCCCGCACCCTCGCCACGCTGCTCGGCGAGGTCAAGGGCCAGGGCGACACGCTGCGCCTGATCCTCAACCAGATCGCCCAGAAGGGCATGCAATAAGGGGCCGCACATGAGCACCACCGCCCAGCGCGAAGCCGAGCGCCTGCGACGCCACGGCATCCTCAGCCTGCTGTTTTTCGTGCCAGGCCAGTCGATGACGGCCCGGCGCCTGCGCGACGAGCTCGAGGCCGTCCACGGCCAGGTCGTCACTGTCGACCGCGTGCGCGCCGATCTGCTGTGGCTCGCCGACGTGGGGCTGGTCACCGGCCTGGCCGACGCCGCCACCCTCACCGAGGGCGGGCGGGATGTGGTGCTGCAGCGTGCTCAGATGCCTGGGGTGGCGTGATGGCCATCTTCGATCGCCTGACCGAGGCCGAGATCGCCCGCGACTACACCCACTATGGTTGGTTCTGCGGCTTGGTCCCGGTGTACATCGGCAAGACCTACAGCGGCTGCCCGGATCTGTGCACGCGTAACTGGGTGCCGGAATGGTGCTTCACCTTCGTCGCGGCCCTGTTCGGCGCCTTCGCCTGGATGGTTGAGACGATCGACCCCGATCGTACGGTCGCATGGCCGATCACCATCAGCGGCACCATCGAGCTCGAGGCCGACCATGGCGCACCCTGACGAGACCCGCCGGGCGGTCCGCGCTGCCTTCGTCTTCGATCAGCTCGGGCTGGAGGTGGCCGCGCTCAAGCACGAGGTGCCGATCGCCACCGCACGCCGCTGGAAGGCCGAGGCCAAGAAGGCCGGCGACGACTGGGACAAGGCCCGCGGCGCGCAGATGATCGCCGGCGGCGGCATCGAGGACGTGGTGCGCCAGACGCTGGCCGTGGTCGTGCAGCAGGTGCAGGCCACCGTCGAGAGCATCCAGGCCGCGCCCGACATGGACCCGGCCACCAAGGTGCAGATGCTCGCCAGCCTGGCCGACGCCTACCACAAGCTCATGGCTGTCTCGAAGCGCCTGATGCCCGAGACCGACAAGCTGGCGATCGCCATGGACGTGCTCAAGCGCTTCGGCGAGTTCATCGCCAAGAGAAAGCCGGCGCTGGCCGGGGAGTTCGTCGAGCAGCTGGAGAGCTTCGGCGATGAGATTGCGAGGGCGTATGGCTGATCTCGAGAAAAAGGCATTACGCAACGCCAGGCGCCAGTCCTATCCGAAAGTTCTTCCTGCATTTCTTGCAGAGCCCAAGGCCGTCACCGTCGGTGGCCTGGAGGACAGTCACCACCCCTTCTTCTTTGCAGAGCGGGCAGATGTAGTGCATCGGCTCGTCCGGCAAGCGCGCGTCGGATCTGAGCTTCCACACGTACGAGCCTGGGTATGGCTCCGCCAGCGCGTATCGGTCAAAGTCAGCGCGCTTCGCAAGGGCATCTCTGGCGTCGCGCAGTTGAGCCTGCAATTCGTAGATTCGCGCCTGCGCCTCATTAAGGCTTCCTTGGGCGTCGGCAATGATCGTCAGAAGCTCTGCCGCCTTGATCTGAACAGCTACATCTTCCTTCAGCCCCGCGATGCCTTTGGTGATGTCTCGAGCAGCCGTCAGCGCCGTAAGGCCAGTTGCAATGATGTCCAGCATGGCATGAACCCTCTGAAAAGGAATACAAGGCTTTGAAGTCTAGCCGCAAATCCTTCCTCACCGACCTGGCTAACCTCGCCGCCTCGTTCCGTGCGCGGATCGAGGCCGAGGTGGCCGGGTTCGACCCGGATCCGGTCGAGTGCCAAAAGCGGCGCAAACTGGCGTGGGATGATTTCGAGTACTTCATCGGCACGTACTTTCCGCACTACGTGCGCAGCCCGCACAAGAGCGCGCTGCACCGATACCTTTTCACCCGCCTGCCCGAGATCGTGGCCAGTGAGAAGAGCGAGACCGACGCGATCGCGGCGCCCCGCGGCGAGGCCAAGTCCACGCTCGTCTCGCAGCTCTTCGTGGTGTGGTGCCTGGTCACCGGCCGCAAGCGCTACCCGGTGATCGTGATGGACAGCATCGACCAGGCGTATCCGATGCTGGAGGCGATCAAGGCGGAGCTGGAGTTCAACCCGCGGCTGCAGATGGACTTCCCCGACGCGACTGGCCAGGGGCGCGTGTGGCAGGCGGGCACGATCGTTACCGCGAACAATGCCAAGGTGCAGGTGGCGGGCTCGGGCAAGAAGCTGCGCGGCCTGCGTCACGGCCCGTACCGGCCCGACCTGGCCGTGCTCGACGATATCGAGAACGATGAGCAGGTGCGCAACCCAGACCAGCGCGACAAGCTGCAGAGCTGGCTCACGAAGACGGTGCTGCCGCTGGGCGGCGCAGGGGCCAAGTTCGACGTGGTCTATATCGGCACCATCCTGCACTACGATTCGGTGCTCAACCGCACGCTCGGAAACAAGCTGTGGCGCGCGGCCAAGTTCAAGGCGCTGTTGCGCTGGCCCGATCGCATGGACCTGTGGGATCGCTGGGAAGAGACGCTGCGCAACAGCGGCGAAGAGGCCGCCGACGCCTTCTACGCCGAGCACCAGGTAGAGATGGAGCGCGGCGCCGAGTGCAGCTGGGCCGCGCGCCCGCTGCTGGCGCTAATGCGCATCCGCGCCCGCGACGGCCACGACACCTTCGACAGCGAATACCAGAACGATCCGGTGGCCGGCGACAACGCCCCGTTCGCCGGCATCGTCCAGTTCTGGGTCAATCGCCTGGCCGACTGGATCTTCTTCGGCTCCTGCGATCCTTCGCTCGGCAAGGCCGGCGCCAGCCGCGACCCATCGGCCATCCTGGTGGGCGGGCTCAACCGGCAGACGGGCATCCTCGACGTGGTCGAGGCCGCCATCCGCAAGCGCCTGCCCGACCGCATCATCGAAGACGTGATCGCCTACCAGGCGGAGTACCGCGCCCTGCTGTGGGTGATCGAGACCGTACAGTTCCAAGCCTTCCTGTACTCGGAGCTGGTCAAGCGCGCGGCGGCCCGTGGTGTCCCGGTACCGGCGCGCGGCGTGCAGCCGATCAGCGACAAGTTGCTGCGCATCGAGTCGATCCAGCCGCACGTGAAGAA
>Ga0172382_10011122_pt1 | contig 11939 bp, 10 predicted proteins | sample Leawel138RmetaG_FD_122245 | JGI IMG/M metagenome (GOLD analysis project Ga0172382, IMG submission 122245) | Leachate microbial communities from a municipal landfill in Southern Ontario, Canada - Leachate well 138R metaG | ecosystem: Engineered > Solid waste > Landfill > Unclassified | place...
AACATGGTAAGGACAAGATTCCTCGACCAAAATAACAGCCCGCCAAATCCGCAAAAATTCAAGAGAAACCCCACGAAAAACAATAATAAAAACCCCACGAAAAACAACACTGAGAAAAGTGCTGGAGGCCGCCCCTCTAAGTATAAACCAGAGTATGTGGAATTGGCTTATAACTATACCTTGTTGGGCGCCATCAATAAAGAGCTGGCCAAGTTTTTTGATACGAACACGCAAACTATAAATGATTGGATGGAAAGACATCCCGAGTTTTCTGATGCTATAAAAAGGGGAAAGGCAATAGCAGATTCCCAGGTGGCCAAAAAACTATATACCCGTGCTAAAGGATATGAGTATGAAGAAACTACATATGAAACTGTATCAAGGAAAGATAAGAAGGATCCCCCCATACTTAAAACCAAGACAACCATAAAGCATATGGCCCCGGATGTTACCGCATGTATCTTCTGGCTGAAGAACCGCCGCCCGGACCTCTGGCGTGATCGCCGCTATACAGAGATCGCAGGTAAAGACGGGGGCCCGATTGAAACCAGTCAGAAAGTAGATTTATCTTCCCTATCCGATAAGGAGTTGAAGACCCTTGAACGAATTATTGGAAAAGCTTCCAGCGATAAGTGAAGTTAGGGCTGAAATAGCTAGGCGCTCTCTTATCGAGTTTACCCGATACACATTCCCAGGCTTCCTGGAGAACTGGCACCACACGTATTATGCTTCTGTCCTGGATCGGTTTATCTCTGGGGGGATAAAGAAGTTGATGGTGTTTCTGCCCCCACAGCACTCCAAGTCCGAATTCTCTTCCCGCCGCGCCCCTGCGAAAATGTTCGGGGATAATCCCGATCTTAAAATAGGCATAGCTGCATACAACCATACCGTAGCGGCCCGCTTTAACCGCGACATCCAGCGTATTATTGATTCTCCATCATACCGAGAGCTTTACCCCAACACATGTCTTAATGTTCAGAACGTGAGAACGGCCGGCGGCACGTGGTTGAGGAACTCCGATGAATTCGAAATCGTCGGCCATGAAGGATCACTCGTGTCGGTAGGAATAGGCGGGGGCTTGACCTCTAGAAAACTGGATGTAGCCATTATTGACGACCCGTATAAGGATGCTGCAGAAGCATGGAGTCATACTGTTCGAGAATCGATTCGGACATGGTATCAGGCCGTGTTAAAGACCCGCCTGCATAATGAATCACAGCAACTTTTAGTTTTTACCCGCTGGCATGAAGAGGATCTGGCGGGGGATCTGTTGGCGAATGAGCCTGATGAATGGACTGTGGTCACATTCGAGGCCCTGAAAACAGATCGGATTAATGACCCCAATGACCCACGCAAGATAGGGGAAGCCCTCTGGCCTCATCAGCTCACTCGCACGAATCTAGAGAAGATACAGCGAAGTAGCGATCTAATCTTTGAATGTCTATACCAGCAGAACCCCACACCGAAGGAAGGGCTGCTGATGCCGGCGGGAGAGATGAAGAGATTTTCCTTGTCCCAGATCCAGGATAATCAGCCTGATGGTATTATTAGTGTCTGTGATATTGCAGATGAAGGGGATGATTCCCTGTCCCATCCCGTCGGCTTTCTTTTCGGGGATGATGTTTATATTACCGATGTGATCTTCACGAAGGATCCAATCGAGGCCACGCAGCCCCGCGTAGCTGAAATGATGAATAGGTATAACATAGATCGGAGCCGCTTTGAGAGTAATGCTGGTGGTAGAGGGTATGCCTTGAAGGTGAAAGAATTAGTTAAAGAATCCGGTGGCCGGACGGATATTGTCTGGAAGCCGACTACAGCCAATAAACACACCCGCATCGTGATGAAGTCTGGTGATATAAAAGAACGATTCTATTTCCTGAACGATGACGAGCAGTCAGAGGAATACCGCCGTTATTTCTATGAATTGACCCATTACCCGAAGAATGGAAAAGTGAAGCACGATGATGCGGCTGATTCTACTACTATGATGGTGGAATTCATCCATGAAAGTTCCTTACGCCCCAAGATTCGCGCGAGAAGTATTAGAAAGAAAAATAACTTGAAAAGGAGGCGGGCATCATGAAGCAATTCACTCGGACCCGAAGCAATAAAAGAGCGCACCGGCGGCCGTTCTGTTACGTTACGAAGACAGGCCGGGTGGTGGCTAGTAGCGTTTTGAATGGGTATGCGATAAAAGAGAATGAGGCATCCCAACAGATCACAGCGGATCGCTTCGCAAATAAATACGTAGACATGGGCCTGGTCCAACCGTTATACGATCCAGACCATCTGGCACGAATCCCCGAAATCAATACTTACCACGCCAGGGCATGCCGCGTGAAAGCTCTGGACACAGCCGGCCTGGGGTGGGATCTGATCCCCAAGGTGAGTGATCCGGCGGAAGATGTGAAAGGGGAAATCGAAGAATTCCTAACATCCCAGATCCTACCGCTGATGGTGACTTTCTACCGCCATCAGTATGACGTGGAAGTGATTGGACAAGGCGGAATAGAAGTGGTGCGATTGGGTTATGTCCCCACAGCCCGACCGGCCGTCCTCGCCCATATTCCAGGGCATACCCTCCGCGTGCATGAAGATGATAACAAGTACGCCCAAAAACGGGGCAGGAAGATACGTTGGTTTAAGCGGATCGGGTATGAGATGGACGTGGATAAGGATACAGGGAAAGAGTACCCGTTGGGCAGCTTGTCACCTGAGCGTCGCGCTTCGGAAATCATCTGGAATTCCTTGTATTCTCAGCGGTCTGATTATTATGGTGTGCCTGACATCATCCCCGCATTAGGGGCGGTTCACGGTGACCTTGCTCGCCGAGATTACAATATTGCCTTCTTCGATAATTATGGTATTCCTGCGTATGCAGTGTTTATCACTGGGGACTTTGACGAGGGCGAGGAAGATGAAGACGGCCGGACAGAGTTGGAAAAGACAATCGAAAGTCATTTTCAGGAGCTGTCAAAGAATCCACACAGTACTCTAATCCTTTCTGTACCATCCCGTGAGGATGGCGGAGATGTGAAGATTCAATTTGAGCCCCTGTCCCTGGATGTGAAAGATGCTAGCTTCCGGCTTTACCGAAGGGATAATCGGGACGAGGTTATTTCAGCCCATGGTGTCCCGCCTTACCGCCTCGGTATTGCTGAGACCGGTAGCCTGGGCGGAAGTACTGCCGAAGAAAGCACGAAGATTTACAAGAACAGCGTGATCAACCCCCGTCAAGAAATCCTGGAGGCGCTTATCAACCAGTGGATTGTCTCCCATGAGTGGGGATTCAATACGAAGGATTGGGAATTTAAGTTCCGGGAGATTGACCTGGAAGACGAAGCCCATGATATTGATATGGTATCGAAATTGTTTGATATGGGGGCTGTTCGGATCCGGGATCTGATCCGATACTTCGGTGGACGATTCAGCCTGGAAGATGATCCAGATGACCCCCTGCTGGATCTGAGATTCGTGGACGGCAAGCCATTAACAGAAGATGCAGGCACCAGTCAGCAGGCAATCGATATTATGAAAAGCCTGCAGGAAAAGTTGTTAAAGGTGGCGATAAAATATGGCGATGGCAGTCAACATGGTGCTGGAGATGGCAGTGGCAGTCGAACGGCACTTGCGCTGGTTGACAGCTTTAAAAACCTGGGAAAAGTGGACTGAGCAAGCAGAAGATCGCCTCAACGCTAAGTTGCAGGGTATGTTCGGTGAGGTGATGGAGAAGACTGTGGACCAGCTCATTGCGTCCGGGCGCGTTCCGAGTAATGATGTGGCCGTTCGGATGTTGCTGAAGGACTTTACTCAGTTGAAGGACCCCTTTCAGCAGGTCATATCTGAAGCCGCTGTTGAAGCCGCCGGACAGGGCCGCCTCAGAGCTTTTAATGACCTAGCTAGGCAAGGAATGGTTTTGTCCTTTAGTGAATTCAGCCCTCTGGTTTCTGCCCTGATTGCAACGCAGGCTTTTACAGCGAGTGCTAGCACGATAAATAGGATGATCGGGGATGTGATGGGCAACCTGAACGATAGCTATGAAAAAGGTATAGGTATAGATGAGGCGGCCGAAGCCTTGCGCGGTGCCTTCCAGGGAATGCAGGATTGGGAATTACGCCGGGTGGCACGTACGGAGATCAATTCAAATCAGAACCTAGGGGCTTATCGAACTGTGCGTGAATTGCGTACTGATTACCTGCAATGGTGGTCAGCAGCGGATGAACGCGTACGCGCCACCCATGCTGAATTACATGGGCAGATCGTTCATTCTGGTACTCCTTTTAGCAACGGCCTAAATTTCCCTGGGGATCGCGACAATGGGCCAATAGAGGAGTGGGTCAACTGCCGGTGTGTTCTGGTTCCGTTCCTAATGCCGGAAGGATACATGGCGCCGATAGGGGCTGCCTATTTCTACGAAGGGGATCTGGTGCCGGTTACAATCGACGATATTGAAAAGATCCCGGACATCACTGAAGAAGCGTTCGTGGAAGAGCTCAGGGCTATGATAGCGACTATAGAGGGTGACGGGAAATATGCTAGGATGTATGATACAGTACAGGAAGCAATGGAAAGAGGCATAGTCCAGCATCTTAAAGACGGAAGGTCCATATTCGAACTACTGCCCAATTACGACCTTAATGAGGCCCCAATGTTTGTCACCCGTAAGAAGATGCAAAACTTGCTTGAGGGAATATTAAGGCTGCCCGAACGCGTCCAGGCCATTATACGGAGGAACCTAGATGCTGCTACCGATTGGTTGGCGCAGCATGTGAACCCCAGCGTCCTGCGGAATGCTAAGGGACTGAAGGCGCTAAAGTTTGAGTCCAAGGTACGATCTAACTACAACCGGAGCCTGAAGCTGATAACGTGGAATGGAGGGCAGGGGACCTTCATCCATGAATATGGGCACCACATCCATGACCATGGTAACGTCAATATAAAGAGCCTAACTAAAACCTTCATCCGCCGCCGTTCTGAAGGAGAAAAGTTGGAGATAATATACGTAGGAGGAGGAAAAAAAGAGGAAGGCTACCGGGATAAGTTTATTGACCACTATGTTGGGAAGGTCTACCCCTGGGAGAGCAAGACCGCCCCGTACGGGACCGAAGTGATTTCCACAGGCCTGCAATATATGTATGATGATCCGACGAATTTCTACACCAAGGATCCGGAGCATTTTAGCCTAATACTTGCTATAATAAGAGGCGTGCTGTGAAATGGTTTTGGGTACTTGTTAGATGAGGTATATTTATTTTAATACCTGCGATTTATTGGTTGGGAAATCATTATATAATATAAATATATGAGCCTAACTTTAAAACGCCTTAGACGTGATGATAGCCGTCTTAGAATTGATTTTAGAAGAAGGAAAAGGGAAGATTCCCTGGAGGTCAAAACAAAGATGAAAAAATGCACGCTTAAAATTGGATCAGCCGTTTACGCGGAACTGATTTGGGAAGATGGGAAGAAGGTGTCTGTGAAAGAATCCGAAAAAGCAGAAAAAGACGGCTTTCTCAGATCCTTTTATGAAGACAAGATGATCACATATGATCCCCGCACCGGCGAAATTAAGGAGGCCAATCCTAATCAAGATGAATATTCTTTGTTCTTATGGTGCAGCCAATGGGTTCAGGAACGCTCGCGGGCGGGTAAATCAGCCAGCGTGATAGCGGAAGGGATTGACTTTTCTGAAATTTTACCGGAGCCGGAATCTGGTGTGGTATATTAACAGGGTAGGTAGATAATAAACATGGAAACCCGGTGGGGTGTATAAAGATATGCCCTGCCCCCTCAAAACGCCTTAGACGCAATGCTAGGCGGCTTAGAATCGATTTTAGAAGGAGAGGAGGCTTGCAGAAATGCCTTTCGGGCCTTACAGGGATTCAAGCAATAAGAAAGGAGGTGGAAATGTGGGACGAACCAAGGATGACTCTATTGAAGCCATGCTGGAGAAGATAGCGAGAGCTGTCTGGCAGGCATATGGCTGGGATGGGGATTCGGAAACAAAGCCGAAGTATGACATGGGCGTGGTGTACACATTCGATGATGCCGTTATTACGAAAGACTATAATGACGGCAAGCTGTACGAAATCTCCTATAACTTCGTAGGCGAGGATGTTGTTCTGGTTGGTGAGCCGAAGGAAGTGGAAAGCGTGTATATCCTGAAGCGACTGACGGATCAAAAACCGGACATCTCCCTCAAGCAAGGCCGGGAACTGCTGGAAGGCATGATGAACGCGGTGAAGAACCGGGGAGCTGAACTCACTGGCCCGATCATCTTCAAGAATGACGCCCAACGAATCGCCTTTGCCGCAGTGCTGGTGCCCGGAGAACCTGACCTGGACTACAACAAAGGCGAGAAGATCCTGACGGAAGAAGAAGTGGAAAGAGTGGCCAATCAGTGGCTGGCTGACTACTCCAACATCGACCTGCTGCACAGCCTCAACAATGTGGCCGTACCAGTCCAGAGTTACACCACGTATTCGGAGCGCACAGTCAAGGTAGGCGATGATGATTTGATCCTGCCCAAAGGCACATGGATCCTCGGGTCACGGATTGGAGATGATGCAGTCTGGGAGAAGGTTCAGAAAGGGGAACTGACCGGCTATAGTATTATGGGCATCAAGAAGGCTGCCCTGAAGAATCTGCTGGGGGCGCTGAAAAGCGGAGAGGCAGACTTCAACGCTAGCCTGAAAAAGACGCTGCTCAAAGACCTGGGCGATGAATGGATTGCTCCCTTCGTGTCATTGGTGGACAGTCCATGCGTGCCCAAGTCAAAGTTTTTTGTATTGAAATCGGAAGCGCCTGAAAATCCTGTAGAACCTGAAAACACGGATGAAAAGCCCGGCGCTTGGATCAGGTTTTTGAAGAGTTTGGCGGGGCTGAGTGATACTGTATTGGCCCCAGCCAAAAAATCGACGAAGGGAAAGGAGGCTGATGATATGACCTCTGAGGAAATCAAGGAACTGGTTTCCGGGACGATGGCCGGAGTGGTGGAAGAGGCGTTGAAAAGCGTGAAGGAGCAGCTGAAGGAATTAAAGGAATCCTTCAAGCAAGCCCCGGCAGAACCCACGGAACCTACAGAACCGAAGCCTGCTCCGGAAGCATCCCCCGATCCGAAGCTAGAAGGCACAGCGCCGGAAGAAAATCCCGATGCTAATGAAGAACTGGAGGCTTTCAAGACGGAAATAAGCTCCCGGCTGGATGAGCTAGGCAAGAAGTTGGGGGTGGGCAGTTCCGCGCTGAAGGGTCAGGATGGCAAGGGGAATGATGAAGATGCATCCCCGAAGTACGAACGGATTCCCAGGGATCTACATGGCCGCCGCTTGCGGAATGTTGATTCAAAATAAGATAAAAGGAAAGGAGTGATATCATGCTGACGAATGATGAACTTTTGGAACGTCTGAACAGCGCATTCAAGGCTATTACTGTTGGGGATCTGAGTGAAGGGATTCTGGTACCTGAGCAACTCGATCGTTTCGTTCAGAGCATGCAGCACCGCACCGTTATTCTCCAGGAAGCTCGGTTTATTCGTATGAACAGCCGACAGGTGAACATTGATCGGACGGGCTTTGCGGACTGGATCCTGCGGAGTGGAAAGGATGGCGATGGGGCATACAGGACCCTGCCTGACGGGGAGCGTGTCAAGCCGATATTCGCCACTAACAAGCTGGTTGCGGAAGAACTTCAGGCCATCACTGGTATGAAGGATCAGGCCCTGCGCCGGAACATCGAACGGGGCAATTTTGAAAATTCTCTAATCGAGATGTTCGGGGAGGCCGCTGGACGGGATATGGAAGCGTGGTTTATCCTGGCTGATAAGAGCCTTGTCTGGGGCGAGGATCCTGTCATAAACGTTTTGCGGCTGACTGATGGCTGGGCCAAACTCGCCGTGCAGAAGATCTACGGCGGTGTGGGGGGATCCTTCAATCCAGAGGCAGACACTTGGCCGGAGAACATGTTTGAAGCCTTGTTAGCAGCTTTGCCTAAGCAGTACCTGCTGGACGAATCCGAATGGCGGCTCTACGTGGATTGGGAAACCCGGAACGACTACCGGGAGCTGCTGAAAAAGCGGCAGACCGCTTTGGGGGATGCCGCCACGACCACCGCTTCGGAGTTGTTCTACAAGGGCATTCCGGTTCGTTACGTTCCCATGTTAAGCCGTAGTGTGGCGGTCGAAGAAGGCGGTTCAGGAAAGCTCGCCATGCTGCAACACCCCGACAATATGGTCTGGGGAATCTTTCATGAGGTCACCATCGAACGGGATCGGATCGCGAAGGCCCGCCAGACCGATTTCGTACTCACTATGGAAGGCGATGCGGGTTATGAGGATGAGAATGCAGCCGTGGTTGCCTACATTGATCAGGACACCATCGGCTCCTAAGAGCGGTTACAGAAGAGAAGGGGGCGGTGATGTCTGCCGCCCTCCTACCAAAGAAAAGAGAGGAAGGCATGAGTAAGATGGCCGATGAAAATCTGGTGGTGCGTGAAATACTAGACAGTCAGATGCTTCTTCGGAAAGATGATCCCGGCATCAGTCGGGACTTGTTAGAAAGAGGCATCCGTGAAGCTGCTGTGGTGGAAGTTCTTGAACATGAAATCCACTCAGGAGATACTGTTATTGATATCGGTTCAAATATAGGTTATTATGTTTTGCTGGAAGCGCGGCTAGTCGGGCCGCAAGGAACGGTGTATGCGATTGAGCCCGTGCCAGAGAATTATGAACTGCTTTGTAAAAACATAGAACTAAATGGTCTAACAAATGTCAAGCCCTATCTTCTAGCAATCGGCAGCCACACCGGAAAGGAAAAATTGCACCTCACCCATCAGTCCAATTGCGGCGTGATCATGGGGAGCGTTCCCCGATCCTTTAATTTTGAACAGCGCATGAATCAGATCGGAACCGGCACTGAGATAGAGGTTAATATCATGACCCTAGATGATTTCATTAGGCAGGAAGGAATAGATCCGGATCTTATCCGTATGGATGTGGAAGGCTATGAAATTGCTGTTATTGAAGGAATGAAGGAAACACTGTCTACGGCTGAAAATTTAAAGATTGAAATGGAACTGCACTATGGCCACTATGATGATCCGGGAACGATTACCCGTGCCTTGCGTGAGGTCTTTTCCAGTGGATTTTATCAGAAATATTTCGTATCTCGTCTAGGGACGGAATTATTGCCGGACGCTCATGTTTTACTCAATCCACATTATCGCAGCGCACCCCACGTATTGTTGGAGAAAAGGCCGATGCACATTCTGGCAGACCTCCCTCAGGTAGGCTATCGCGGCGGCGCTGCCAGGGCTTTATGCGTGCTGATAAATGAACTAGCAGGAAGAAGCGACATCAAAGCCAAAATCAAGGTCAACCGCGAAGTTCCTAGCTGGAAAGATTTGAGCAATGTGGAAATATGCGCCCCGCGCAGCCACGCCGCCCTCGCGAATATCTACGGGTGGGCAGATGTAATAATCACCCAGTCCCGGCAGCTAGGGGTCGTTAAAGACTGGTCAGGGAATAAGCCCATCGTCTATTACATGCATAACGACTACAGAGTGGGCCGATCGTCGAACGTGTATAATGAAGACCTTAATGAGGAAAATGTTGACTTATTGCTTTTTAATGCGCAATGGGTTAAAGATAGAACACAATGGGAAGGAAAGCACCTGGTGGTATATCCGCCGGTATTTCCAGATCGGTTCAAGACTAAAACCACTCGTGAATATATCTCCCAGGTAAATCTCAATCGGCCCAAAGGCGGGGATGTCTTTTATGCGATGGCGAAAAGACTATCTGATAAGAAGTTTTTGGGCGTGGAAGGATGGGGGCCCCAGGTCCGCTCGAGAGAAAAGTTGAAAAACGTGACCGTTATTCCATCCACGCCGAAAATTAAAGAGGATGTCTATGCGAAAACAAGGATATTATTGGCTCCCTCTCAATACGCGGGGGACACAGATGAATTCATATGGACGGAAAGTTGGGGCATGGCGGCGGTTGAGGCCATGTCCAGTGGAATTCCTGTCATAGCTTCACCTGCGCCGGGCCTGAAGGAATCACTAGGGGATGCTGGAATATTCGTTGATAGGGATGATTTGGACGGGTGGGAAGAGGCCATTCGGAAATTGGATGATCCGGAAGTGTATGCGCATCATTCAAAGCTGGCCAGAGATCGAGCCTTCGAATTAGACCCTACGCCCCAGATAGAAAAGCTGGCCGAGTGCCTACGCCTGTTGGGGATGAAATACCTGCAAGGGTCTATTAACCGGACTATTCCGGAAGGCATGACGGCGTATCGGAAGCAGTTGTTGGTGAAAAATATAGGTGATCGAACCCGTGAACGCGGTGGTTATGTATTCTATCCAGGCATCACGGTGGTAGTTAACGCGAGAAGGGTGGCATTGTCTGAGATTAAAGCATGCTCAGACCTTCAGTTAATAGATAAGATGGGGATGGGGGGATCTGTTCATGGGCCCTACGAAAAGAAGGATTCGGCCGGTAATTGTGGTGAACGTCTCGAATTATAGCGTGGAAAGGGCTGGTTATTTATTCCCAGCGAAAAAAGAAAGACACGTGGGGGTGACTAAATCGGGATACGCCGAAATCAGCGCCTGCCAATCTTTGCAGGTTTTCGAACCCGGGTTCAAGTGTGATTCTCCTGGATGTGATTTTGTGGCCGTGAACGAAAGAAGCCTGGCCTTTCACAAGAAAACATTGCACCAGCAGAAGCGCACCCGATGGAGAAGGCACCGCCAGAAGGAGATGGAAGCATGAGCGAAAGATTCTACAGCTCTGTTAAGGATGTCAAGGACTACACAGGAATCAAGCCACCGGACATCGGTTTCAAGAATGACGATGCCATGACCGCCGAAGAAAAGCTAGAGGCATTCATCGAAGCCCGCCTTGTCGAGATAAAGGATCTGATTGACCATGACCGGAACCGGGATTACCATGCAGAAGTTGAATCCGGGCAGCGTGAAAAGATACCGCCGGGGATTCACCATATCGCACTTCGTATCATGAAAAACCTCTTTGCTCATGCCGTAATCAGCCGCAGCACCCCTATTGTTCGGGTGGATGATTTTACCATTCGAATGGTAGAGGATCGAGTATTCACCCCCGCCATTAAAAAGGATCTGAAAACTTATCCGGCAAAGCCCCGGTTCAGACTTGCCAGGATGGCGGTGAAATAAATGGCGGATGGCCCGATTGAATTTGAGTGGGATCCTGAACAGCTGAAGGAACTCCTTTCAAAGGCCCGAAACACAGTCTCCCTGGCCTTGAAATATACAGCTGAAGCCGTTTGGGGTGAAATTAGAAAGAAAGCCCCGGTGGATCATGGGCGGTTGGCTGGCTCTTTTCATCTGGAAGAAATGGATCCGCTAACATATAGGATTTTCACCAATGTCCATTATGCTCTTTTCGTCCATGAAGGCACTGGAATATATGGCCCGGAGAAGCACCGAATCGTTCCGCGCCATGCTAAGGCATTATCATTTTACTGGAAGAAGGTTAAAAGCCACGTGGTGTTTCGCTCCGTGGCTGGGATGAAAGGCCGCCCGTATGCAGATCAAGCGATGGATGCTGTTTCACCACGCATAGATGAATTCATTCGCCGGGCGATTCAGGAGTCCTTCAATTAACGAAAGAAAGAAGGAACGGGGATGGAGAGAATAAAACTGGATGAGGCGCTCAATCAGATTCTGGATGAATCTGTGAAGAAACTTGAAGCGCAGAACGCTCCAGACAAGATTCTGGAAGGGGTGGAAGAAATCATCCGCGGGGATCGTGCCCGGCCCCAGCCTTCTACCCCCGCCCTTTTCGTATATTGTGACGCTGCCAGAAACGCCCACGAGAGGAGGGCGATGCACGAAACTTGGGTTCTGCCTCTGGTGATCGTGGCGGTGGTAAAAGATGATGAGCCAGAAGATGGCTACAA
>Ga0172382_10011123_pt1 | contig 11939 bp, 12 predicted proteins | sample Leawel138RmetaG_FD_122245 | JGI IMG/M metagenome (GOLD analysis project Ga0172382, IMG submission 122245) | Leachate microbial communities from a municipal landfill in Southern Ontario, Canada - Leachate well 138R metaG | ecosystem: Engineered > Solid waste > Landfill > Unclassified | place...
CTGCGCTGCCGCCGTCGCCGGTATCCGCCGTGGTCTGTTGCAATCCCCGGTAACCATCCGCCTGCCCGGCGGCAACCTGAAAATCGAATGGGCCGGCCCTGGCCAGCCGGTGATGATGACCGGACCAGCCAGCCGGGTCTACGAAGGACAGATACGCGTATGAGCGAAACCAGTCAGCCCACCCAGGAGCTGGACGCCGCCCAGGTAGCGGATTACCTGCGTCGGCACCCGGCATTCTTTGTCGAATATGATGAGTTGCTGCCCGAGCTGCTCATTCCGCATCAGGCCGGCCAGGCGGTATCCCTGGTGGAGCGCCAGGTCAAGCTGCTGCGCGAGCGCAACATCGATGTGCGCCACCGCCTCAGCCAACTGATGGAGGTAGCCCGGGAGAACGACCGACTGTTCGAGAAAAGCCGCCGGCTGATTCTCAACCTGCTGGAGTCCCAGGATGTGGAACAGGTGATCGCCAGCATTGAGGACAGTCTGCGCGATGACTTCCAGGTGCCCTTCGTCAGCCTGATCCTGTTCAGCGAAACCCAGCGCTTCTGCAACACCCGCTGCGTCAGCCACGGCGAGGCGCGGGAAGCCATCGGCCACCTGCTGGACAGCGGCAAGACCCTGAGCGGCGTGTTGCGCAGCCATGAACTGAGCTTCCTGTTCGGCGAACAGGGCAACGAGGTGGCATCCACTGCCCTGGCGCCGATCCAGCACCAGGGCCTGCATGGCATACTGGCCCTGGGCAGCCGTGACCCGCAGCAGTACCGCAGTGCCACCGGCACCCTGTTCCTCAGCTACATAGCCGATGCCCTGGCACGGGTGCTGCTACGCCAGCGTCCGCTGGCCGTCGAGCCACGGAGCCAGTAGTGCCCAGCGCCCCGCTGCTACCGGCACTGGATGATTTCATCGGTCACCTGCGCAGCGAGCGGCAACTGTCCGCGCGCACCCTGGAGGCCTACGGTCGCGATCTGCACAGTTGTTGCCGGTTCCTTGGCGAACATCAGGTCGATGACTGGAATGGGCTGGATACCGCCCTGCTGCGCCGCTACGTGGCCAGCCGACACCAGGCGGGATTGTCCGGGCGCAGCCTGCAGCGCGAACTCAGCGCGGTGCGCAGCCTGTACCACTATCTGATCCGCGAGCGCCGCTGCCGGCATAACCCGGCCCTGGACCTGCGCGCGCCGAAAGCGCCCCGCAAACTGCCCAGGCTGCTGGACGCCGACCTGACCACGCAACTGCTCAACGATGATGGCGACGACGATTGGCTGGCACTACGCGACCATGCCATGCTCGAGCTGTTCTACTCCTCCGGCCTGCGCCTGTCGGAACTGGCCGGACTGAACATCGACCAGCTCGACCTCAACGAAGGCGAGGTACGGGTGGTCGGCAAGGGCAACAAGACCCGCCTGCTGCCGGTCGGACGCATGGCCCGCGAGGCGCTGCGCCGCTGGCTCAAGGTACGTCCGGCAACCACAGATACCGCCCAGCCGGTATTCGTCGGCATGCAGGGCCGACGCCTGACACCCCGGGCGATCCAGCTGCGAGTACGGCGCTACGGCATCGAACACATCGGCCAGCATCTGCATCCGCACATGCTCCGCCACTCCTTCGCCAGCCACCTGCTGGAGTCCTCGGGTGACCTGCGCGCGGTGCAGGAGTTGCTCGGGCATGCCGATATCAGCACTACCCAGGTGTACACTCATCTGAACTTCCAGCATCTGGCCGAGGTATATGATCGCGCCCACCCACGTGCCAGACGCAAGTCCGAAGACTGATCCGCGAGCCTGCCGAGATGATTCAATTACTGACCTTCGATCTGGACAACACCCTGTGGGAAACCGAGACGGTGGTGATGGCCGCCGAGCAGACCTTGCTGCAATGGCTCGACCAGCATGCTCCGCGCTTCACCCAGCAACTGGATGGCGACACCCGCCGTGCACTGCGCCAGGAAGTGCTGGCGGCTGATCCGACCCTGCGCCACCGCGTCACCGCGCTGCGCATCGCGGTGCTGGAGCATGGCCTGCGCAAGGCCGGCTACCCCCCCGAACAGGCTACCGAGCTGGCCCAGGCGGGATTCGAGGTATTTCTCGAGGCCCGCCATGCACTGACCTTCTTTCCCCACTGCGAGCCGCTGCTGGAGGAGTTGGCCAGACACTACCAGTTGGCGACCATCTCCAATGGCAATGCCGACGTGCGTCGGCTGGGGCTGGAAAAGTACTTCAAGATCATCGTCTCCGCCGATGAGATCGGCCTGAGCAAGCCAGACCCGGCGCCTTTCCTCGCTGCCCTGGAACGGGCCGGCGTGGAGCCACAGCAGGCGCTGCATATCGGCGACCATCCGGTGGATGACATCCAGGGCGCACGCGATGTCGGCCTGCACACCCTGTGGTTCAACCGGCTGGGGCTGGCCTGGTCGGGCGCCGAGCGTCCGCATGGCGAAGTGCGCTGCCTGAGCGAGATTCCCGACTGGTTGAAGAACTACCAGGGTTGATCCAGCCAAACGCAATGGGCCTGCCCCGTCGGGCAGGTCCATGTCTACAGCGATACCTCAGATAGGTCGACTGCCGTACTTCCCTTCCGGCTTCTTCGGCGGGTCACTCAGGGCGTTGTTATCGACCTCCTGGACCTTGCCGCCACGGGCCAGGAATTCCTCCATCTGCCGCGCCAGCATTTCCCGCTCACGCGCCTTGGCTTCCAGGGATACGCCGTCAAGGGCATCATCCTGGGCCGCCGCCGCTTTCTTGCGTGGCTTTACCGCCGGCTCATCGTCGACTTCCATTTCATCGGCTTCGTCAACGACACTGTTATCTACCTCTTCTTCCTGCAAGTCATCATCTTCGATATCGTCTGCGCTCATGGCGTTCCTCCGCTTGAAAACTTGGCTATATATAGCGCAACAGAGCGATTTGAAAAGGGGGAAAGAGAAAATTTTACCGAGTGTCGCCCTGTCTCACACCGGCAGAGGACGTTCCTTCCCAGTGCGGCTGGACGAATCGCAGGTATGACAGGGCTCAGAGGTCGTACAGGCGGCCGCATTGTTCAGCCAGACGGCGCGTTTCGGCCTGCTCCATGGCCAGCACATTGCGCATCAGTTCGGCAGCCGCCGGGATAGCGGCGCGTCCGGTCATGGAGGTGTAGACTTCGATCAACTGGCCATGCAGCTCGAAGACCTGCTCGCTGATCTCATCGAACGATTTGCCGGCGAAGGTCAGCTCCCAGCGCGCCCTTGGCGGCACGTTTTCGCCAATGTGCTCGTACAGCCAGGTCCTGCTTTCGGCCTCACCGGCGTGGGCACGGAATTGCTCCACGGTCCTGGCCATATCCCGCTCATGGCCGGCAATATACTCCATCAGCCAGCGGCTGCGCTGGTCGGTATCGGCAGTGATCGCCTGCTCCAGGCGATCGGCAATGACGGCATGCGCCTCGCTGGTCCACTGCAACAGGTAATCGTAGGTCTCAGCCTGCATGAGAATCTCCCTGGTGATTGGCTCGGGTCCTGCTTTGGACTACAGGCAGCACCGCAAGTTTGCAGTTTCTCGCCAGACAGCGACCCGGAAATGCAAACAGGGCGCCGAAGCGCCCTGTTGCAACCCGAACGAAGGGTTATTTCTTGCCGGCAGTGAACTCGGGATAGGCTTCCATCCCGCATTCGACCAGGTCTACCCCTACATACTCCTCTTCAGCAGTGATGCGAATACCCATCACCGCCTTGAGAATGCCCCAGACCACCAGGCTGGCGAGGAACACCCAGCCGAAGATGGCGATCACACCCAGCAGCTGACTGCCGAAGCTGGCATCAGCGTTGGTCAGCGGCACCGCCAGCACACCCCAGATACCCGCAGAACCGTGGGCAGAGATGGCACCAGCCGGGTCATCGAGCTTCAGGCGATCCAGCGCCAGCACACTGAACACCACGATCACCCCACCAACAGCACCGATCAGCATGGCAGACAGCGCGGAGGGCGACAGCGGGTCGGCGGTGATCGATACCAGGCCGGCCAGCGCACCGTTGAGTACCATGGTCAGGTCGGTCTTGCCGAACAGGATCCGCGAGGTGATCAGCGCTGCAATCAGGCCGCCGGCCGCCGCCAGGTTGGTGTTGACCATTACCTGAGCCACGTTGTTGGCCGAGTCAATGTCGGAGATCTTCAGCTCGGAACCACCGTTGAAGCCGAACCACCCCATCCACAGGATGAAGATACCCAGTGTCGACAGCGCCAGGTTGCTGCCGGGAATGGCATTGATCTGTCCGTTCGGACCATATTTGCCCTGACGTGCCCCCAGCAGAATCACCCCGGCCAACGCAGCCGCGGCACCCGCCATGTGCACAATCCCGGAGCCGGCGTAATCGGAGTAGCCGATGCCGTCCAGCCAGCCGCCACCCCAGCTCCAGGCGCCCTGGATCGGGTAGATGAAGCCGGTCATGACCACCGCGAAGGCGAGGAAGGCCCACAGGCGCATACGCTCGGCAACAGCCCCCGACACGATCGACATACAGGCTCCAGCGAACACGATCTGGAAGAAGAAGTCGGCACGATTGGAGTAATAGGGTGCATCATCTGCGCCTGTCATGGCGTCGGCGACACTGTTTTCACCACCGATCAGAAAGCCCAGGCTCGGGAACACCGCGCCGTCGGACGAGTACATGATGTAGTAGCCAACCAGCAGGTACATCACCGAGGCAATGGCAAACAGTGCAATATTCTTGGCGAGAATTTCAGTGGTACTCTTGGTGCGCACCAAACCGGCTTCCAGCATGGCAAAACCACAGGCCATCCACATCACCAGTACGGCACACACCAGAAAGTAGAACGTATCAAGTGCGTACTTGATCTGTACGATATCTTCCATTACTAAGCCCCCCAGATAGGCTTGGATTACTGCATGCGGTGCAACACGGCGTCAGATAGCGTCTGTGCCGGTCTCACCTGTTCTGATACGGATGGCCTGTTCCAGCGCCACGACGAAGATCTTGCCGTCACCGATCTTGCCGGTATTGGCCGCCTTGGTGATGGCTTCGATGACGCGATCGAGCATGTCGTCGCCGATGGCCACTTCGATTTTCACCTTGGGCAGGAAGTCCACCACGTATTCGGCGCCGCGATACAGTTCGGTATGGCCCTTCTGCCGACCAAACCCCTTGACCTCGGTGACGGTAATGCCTTGAACGCCTATTTCGGAAAGCGATTCCCGAACGTCATCCAGCTTGAATGGCTTGATTACAGCCGTTACTAATTTCATCTTCGATACTCCCGTTAGATGGACTGCCCTGGGGGACAGGACAAGTCTATGCCGAGTTAAAGCCTTTTAAAATCGGACTTTGCTCCTATCGCTCTGATAAACCGGCTATATCTCCGTCTGGTGGCTCCTCTCAGCGATCATCCGCTGCACCATTGCCGCTGCCGAGTGGCACCAGATCACAGTTTCAATACAGCGCGGCGGCGATCCCAGTCAGCGGATCAGCGCTATCCAGGCTTTGCAGAAAGCTTGCCACATTTATATTTTCCTTTTTATTTCAATAGGTTAATAAAAATCATGCACCTCCGGAGCGCATTCGCCACCAGCCCAGCGCACCATTTCGGTGCGACCGCACGACAGTCGTGGGCTACTACAGGGCGCCGTGACTCGTTCTGCGGTTGGGGACATGGCTCTGCGGATGCTAGACTCGCCACAGCAAACCGGCCCCTGCCGGTTCATCAGCCATCGGGAACGGAAGTACAGGCATGCTGCACAAAGTCTTGATTGATACCGTAGGCAACCAGGCCGCGCGCCTGTTGAACAGTGATCGTGGCCTGCCCGCCCCGGACATTGAGAAACAGCTCAAGGCCCTGCTCAACAGTGCCTTGGCCAAGCTCGATGTGGTCAGCCGGGAGGAGTTCGAGACCCAGCAGGCGGTCCTGCTGCGGACTCGGGAACGTCTGGAGGCACTGGAAAAGCGGGTGGTGGAGCTGGAAAGCAAACCCTAACCCCCGCCTGCACCAGACAGGCGATCAAGGAGTGATCGATGTCCCTGGCGATTGTCCACAGTCGCGCCAAGCTGGGTATCCAGGCGCCGCCTGTCACCGTTGAAGTGCATCTGGCCAACGGCATGCCCAACCTGACCCTGGTCGGGTTGCCGGAGACCGCCGTACGGGAAAGCAAGGACCGGGTACGCAGCGCCCTGCAGAACGCCCGCCTGGAATTTCCCAGCCTCAAGCGCATCACCATCAACCTGGCTCCCGCCGACCTGCCCAAGGAAGGTGGCCGCTTCGATCTGGCCATTGCCCTCGGACTGCTGGCGGCCAGCAACCAGATTCCCGCTGACTGCCTGCAGCATTGTGAGGTGCTGGGTGAGCTGGCATTGTCCGGCGAACTGCGCCCGGTGCAGGGTGTGCTGCCAGCCGCACTGGCCTGCCGTGACAACCAGCGCACCCTGCTACTGCCTCTGGCCAATGCCGCCGAGGCGGCGCTGGTGCCCGGAGTGAATATCATCGCTGCCGAGCACCTGCTGCAGCTATGTGAGCATCTGCGCGGCGAGCAATTGTTGCCGACAGTGGAATCCGGCGTTTGTCCGCCGACCGACCAGCATGTGGCCGACCTGGCCGAGGTACAGGGTCAGGCCCAGGCAAAACGCGCGCTGATCGTGGCCGCGGCCGGCTCGCACAACCTGTTGCTGTTCGGCCCGCCGGGCACCGGCAAGACGCTGCTGGCCAGCCGCCTGCCGGGTATCCTGCCGGCGCTGGCAGAAGACGAAGCGCTGGAAGTGGCGGCGATCCAATCGGTCTGCGGGCGTGAGCTGCTGGATCGCTGGCCGCAGCGACCATTCCGCGCGCCCCACCATGGTGCCTCGGCCGCGGCGCTGGTCGGTGGCGGCAGCCAGCCCCGACCCGGGGAAATCAGCCAGGCCCATCACGGCGTGCTGTTTCTCGATGAATTGCCCGAGTTCGACCGCAAGGTGCTGGAAATGCTCCGCGAGCCACTGGAGTCCGGGATGATCCATATCGCCCGCGCCCGCGAGCAACTGACCTTCCCCGCTCGCTTCCTGCTGATCGCCGCGATGAATCCCTGCCCCTGCGGTTATCAGGGTGACCCCTCGGGCCGCTGCCGCTGTACTCCGGAACAGATCCAGCGCTACCGCGGCAAACTCTCCGGCCCACTGCTGGACCGCATCGACCTGCATCTGGCCATGCATAACGAGACCTTCAGCCTCACCGGCCAGAGCCAGGGCAAACCCGACAGCCGCGAAGCCGCCGCCCAGGTGGCCCGCGCACGGGATCATCAACTCAGCCGCCAGGGCTGCCTGAATGCGCATCTGGATCTGGCCGCGGTGCGTCAACATTGTGCACTGCAACAGGACGATGCAGCCTGGCTGGAACAGGCGGTGGCGCGGCTGGGACTGTCGCGGCGGGCCGCTCACCGGGCGCTGAAGGTGGCGCGGACCCTGGCCGACCTAGAAGACAGCGCCCTGATCGGCCGCGCGCACCTGGCCGAAGCGCTGCAGTATCGGCAACTGGACAGGCAGCCGCTCAGCTGATGCTGACCACCTTGGAGTTGGCGCTGAGTACATCCTCGCGCCCCATGCTGTAGGCATCGGCGAAGTAGCACAGCTCGGCGAACGGCAACGCCGGGCTGATGAAGAAGCCCTGGATCTGATCACAGCCGAGCCCGCGCAGGACTTCCATCTGCGCGCGCAGCTCGACGCCTTCGGCCACCACTTCCAGTCCCAGGCTGTGACCCATTTCGATCATCGCGCCCACCAGGCGCCGGTCCGTCGGACAATCGACGATACCGCGAACGAAGCTGCGGTCGAGTTTGAGCAGATTGATCGGCAGACTGTGCAGATGCACGAAGGAGGAAAAGCCGGTACCGAAGTCATCCAGTGAAAAGCGCACGCCCAGTCCGGTCATGCCGGCCATGGCCATCTGCACCTGCTCGGGACGCTGCATGACAGCGGTCTCGGTCAATTCGAATTCGAGCATCCTCGGGTCGATGCCGGTTTTCTCCACCAGCCGCTCGATGGTGTCCAGCAGCCGGCTATCGAGAAACTGCCGGAACGACATGTTCACCGCCACGTTCAGATGCAGACCGCGGCGCTGCAGGGTACGCAGGTCATGGCAGGCGCGGGCGATCACCCAGTAACCCATCGGCACGATCAGCCCGGTTTCCTCCGCCAGGGGAATGAACTCATTGGGCGCCAGCAGGCCGCGCTCGGGGTGGCGCCAGCGAATCAGCCCCTCGACCCCGACGATCTTGCCGCTGCGCAGGTCCACCCGCGGCTGGTAATGCAGCTCCAGCTCGTTGTTCCGCAACGCGCGGCGCAACTGCACTTCGAATTCGATCTGACTGTGGGCCTGCAGGTTGATGCGTTCATCGTAGAAGTGATAACTGCAACCGGGCTGCCCCTTGGCCTGCTGCATCGCCAGATTGGCATGCAGCAACAGGTTGTCGACCGTCTGCCCGCCTTCCGGGAACGTCGCGATACCAATGCTCGAACTCAGCAGCAGGCTGTCGCTGCCGGTATTGAACGGCTCGGTCAGCTCGCCGACGACCTTCTTCACCACGTGCATCAGGTTGCCGGCGTTGGCGTAGTCCTCGATGATCATGGTGAACTCGTCACTGCCCATGCGCCCGACCGTATCGGTGGTGCGCAGCACGCTGCGCAGACGATCGGCGACCTCGCGGATGATCGCATCCCCGGCGCTGTGACCTAGGCTGTCGTTTACATGGCTGAAGTTGTCCAGATCCAGAGACAGTACCGCCAGCGGCTGGTTGCCACGCACGGCGCGTTGCATGCTGTGCTTGAGACGATCCTGCAGCATCTGCCGGTTGCAGCAGCCGGTCAGCGGGTCATCACTGGCAGCACGGGCCAGGGCATTGTGCAATTGCTGACGTTCACTGGCGTAGCGCAGGCAGCGGAGCAGTTCCGGCATGCTCGCCTGGCGACAAACGCTGTCCACCACGCTCAGCGGCAAGGTCGCGGCATCCGCATCCGGGGTCAGGCATACCACCGGCACGGTGCAAGTCGCCGGTACCGGCAGGAAGCCGTCCCCGATCAGCAGCACCGCACCCGGCTGGGTATTCAACAGCGCGCTCGCCTGCTCCCAGTCAGGCACCACATCCACGGGTGGGGCTCCGCCCGCTAACAGGCGAGTGGCGAGCTGCGCGGCCGCCGCGCCTTCATCCAGCAATACAATCCGTTGTAATGGCCTGTCAACGTACAATGCTTACCCTCGCCTCAGGCATGATATTAAAGCGCGATATGTCCAGCGTAGTATTTGGCCATAATGCTGTCGAGCGTTTCCGGCGCAGCGGCCAGCATACCCTATGCTAGAATTGCGCGCCCAGCGTTGTGTGAGGTCAATGTGTCGCAACTCAATCCCCGTCAACAGGAAGCAGTCCACTACATCAGTGGGCCCCTGCTTGTGCTGGCAGGTGCCGGTAGCGGCAAGACCAGCGTCATCACCCGCAAGATCGCCTATCTGGTCAAGGAGTGCGGCATCCGCGCGCAGAATATCGTCGCGGTCACCTTCACTAACAAGGCCGCGCGGGAAATGAAGGAGCGCGTCAGCTCCCTGCTGCGCGGCGCCGAAGGCCGCGGCCTGACCGTATCGACCTTCCATAACCTCGGCCTGAACATCATCCGCAAGGAACATCAGCGCCTGGGCTACAAACCCGGCTTCTCGATCTTCGATCAGAATGATGCCCAGGCCCTGATCACCGACCTGATGCACAAGGACTACGGCGCCGATGATGGCGTCGAAGGCATCCAGGCGCAGATCTCGGCATGGAAGAACGACCTGATCACCCCCGATGAGGCACTCGCCCAGGCCAAGACACCCCAGCAACAGACCGCCGCCAGCGTGTACATACATTACAACCGCACGCTCAAGGCCTACAACGCGGTGGACTTCGACGACCTGATCCTGATCCCGGTGCTGCTGTTTCGCGACCACCCGGACGTACTGGAAAAGTGGCAGTTCCGTATCCGCTACATGCTGGTCGACGAGTACCAGGACACCAACGCCAGCCAGTACCTGCTGGTGAAGATGCTGGTCGGCAACCAGGCGCGCTTCACCGTGGTCGGTGATGACGACCAGTCGATCTACGCCTGGCGCGGCGCCCGTCCGGAAAACCTCGCCCTGCTGAAGGAAGACTTCCCCGCGCTCAAGGTGGTGATGCTGGAGCAGAACTACCGCTCCACCAGTCGCATCCTCAAGGCCGCCAACACCCTGATCGCCAACAACCCGCATGTGTTCGAGAAGCAGCTGTGGAGCGAGCTGGGCTACGGTGACCCGATCCGGGTGATCCGGTGCCGCAACGAGGATGCCGAAGCCGAGCGGGTGGCTACCGACATCCAGAACCTGCACCTCAAGCACCGGATTCCATGGAAGGATGTCGCCATCCTCTATCGCGGCAACCACCAGTCACGGCTGATCGAACTCAAGCTGCAGCACCACCAGATCCCCTATCACCTGTCGGGGGGCACCAGCTTCTTCAGCCGGCAGGAGGTCAAGGACCTGATGTCCTACTTCCGCCTGCTGGTGAACCCGGACGACGATAACGCCCTGCTGCGGGTGATCAACGTACCCCGCCGGGAAATCGGCCCGGCGACCCTGGAGAAGCTCGGTACCTATGCCAATCAGCGTGATGTCAGCCTGTTCGCCGCCTGCAGCGAGGTCGGGCTGGCCGAACACATGGAGCCACGCTACCACGAGCGCCTGCAGCGCTTCGCCAGCTGGCTGGGTAAAGTGCGGCAGCAATGCGCCCAGCACGAACCCATCGCCGCCCTGCGCAGCATGGTCATGGACTTGGACTATGAGAACTGGGTACGACAGAACTGCTCCAGCGACGAGATCGCCGCCAAGCGCATGGGCAACGTCTGGTTCCTGCTGGACTCGCTGAAAAACACCATGGACCGGGATGAAACCGGCGAAACCACCTTCGAGGATGCCATCGCCAAGCTGGTGCTGCGCGACATGCTCGAGCGCCAGGAAGAGGAAGAAGACGCCGATCGCGTGCAGCTGATGACCATGCACGCCTCCAAGGGTCTGGAATACCCGCACGTGTACGTACTGGGCATGGAGGAAGAAATCCTCCCGCACCGTTCCAGCATCGAAGCCGACAGCGTCGATGAAGAACGCCGCCTGGCCTACGTGGCCATCACCCGCGCCAAGCGCAACCTGACCTTCACCTTCGCCGCCCGCCGTCGCCAGTTCGGCGAAATCATCGACTGCCTGCCCAGCCGCTTCCTCGACGAACTGCCCAGCGACGACCTGGAATGGGAAGGCACCGAGGACGTGCCGGTGGAGCAGAAGCAGGCCCGCGGCAATACCGCATTGGCGGATATCCGCAACCTGCTGGGTCGTTAACCCCTTACCTCAACGAAAAAGCCACCCCGCAGGGTGGCTTTTTCGTATATCGGACCGGTATCAGAGTCCGGACATATGCTGAATGGCTGCGAGGATCTCGTCATCCGAGCAGTCGCCGCAGGTGCCCTTGGGCGGCATGGCGCCCTTGCCGGCAATCGCGGACTGCACCAGGGCATCCATATCGCCAACCGCGGCAAGATGTTCTTCCCAGGCAGCGGTATCGCCAGTCTTCGGCGCGTTCAGCAGACCGGTGCTGTGGCAGGCAGTGCAGTACTGACCATATACCGCTTCACCACTGCGCCCCGCACCAGCAGCGGCAGCATCGCCAGCCGGCGCCGCAGCAACGGCATTGGCACATTCTTCACCGGCCAGGCAGACGGTACCGTAGGGCTTGATGCGCTCGGCAATAGCCTCGTCCGTAGTTGCAAAGGAGCTACCGGCAATAAGGGCAAGCGCGGCGGCAGAGGCAGCCAGCAATTTTTTCACAATCGTCACTTATACATCCTCATCATGGCTATAGGTATGAGCCCAAGTACAGTGCCCGGACAATTGCGCGAGTATACCGGTAAACCCATATACGGCAAAACAGCAACC
>Ga0172382_10011125_pt1 | contig 11937 bp, 11 predicted proteins | sample Leawel138RmetaG_FD_122245 | JGI IMG/M metagenome (GOLD analysis project Ga0172382, IMG submission 122245) | Leachate microbial communities from a municipal landfill in Southern Ontario, Canada - Leachate well 138R metaG | ecosystem: Engineered > Solid waste > Landfill > Unclassified | place...
CACGAAGGCCGCGTCGGCATCGACTGGGGCGTGTACGGCGTGCCGGAGACCTTCGTGGTCGATGCCCAGGGCACCATCCGCTACAAGCACATCGGCCCGCTCACGCCGCAGGTGTGGCGCGAGAAGCTGGAGCCCATCGTGCGCCAGTTGCAGGGGGCGGCGGCCGCGATACAGGACCGACAATTCATTCGCGGCGCAGGCGACGGGGCCAGCTTGACGGAAGTGGAACGCAGCCGCTTCCGCCCGGCTCCGCACCCACCGCTGCGCGACACCGTGAGCCGGGCGGCATCATGAGGCCGTTGCTCGCCATTGCGTTGTTGCTGTTCGCGGTGGCCGCGCAGGCGGCGATCAGCGCCTACAGGTTCGATACGCCGGAGCAGGAGGCGCGCTTCAACAAGCTGTCGCAGGAGCTGCGCTGTCTGGTGTGCCAGAACCAGAACATCGCCGACTCCAATGCCGGCCTGGCGCTGGACCTGCGCCGGCAGATCCACGAAATGATCCTGGCCGGCAACAGCGATGCCGAGATCGTCGACTTCATGACCCAGCGCTACGGCGACTTCGTGCTGTACCGCCCGCCGGTGCGCGCCGGCACGTTGCTGCTGTGGGTGGGGCCGTTCGTGCTGCTGCTGGTCGGCGGCGTGGCGCTGGCCTGGTTCGTGCGCCGGCGCGTGGCGACGACCAGCGAGACGCCGCTGAGCGAGGAAGAGCAACGGCGGCTGGACGCGCTGGTGGGTGAGCGTGGAGGACAATCATGACCCTGTTCGTAGCCCTGGCCCTGCTGCTCACCGTGCTGGCTCTGGTACCGGTGCTGCTGCCCCTGCTGCGCCCGCGCGTGGTGCCCAGCGCCGAGCGCGAGGCGCTCAACGTGGCCCTGTTCCAGGATCGGCGCGACGAGCTGGCGCAGGAGCTGGCGGAGGATGCCATCAGCGCCGAGCAGTACGAGGCGGCGCGGCTGGAGCTGGAGCGCGACCTGTTGCTCAATGCCGGCGCGGAGGAGCAGGGTACGCAGCGCCCCACGCGCGGCCTGGCGGTGATTGTCGGCATCGGTGTGCCGTTGCTGGCAGTCCTGCTGTACCTGCAACTGGGCGCCCCCGACTTCGTCGATCCGCCGGCTGCCGCACAGCATCAGGCCGGCAGCGAAATGGACATGGCTGCACTGACGCAACAGCTGGCCAAGCGGCTGGAACAGAACCCGGGCGATGTGCAGGGCTGGATGCTGCTGGGCCGCTCCCTGGTGATGCAGGAGCGTTACCAGGAGGCGGCGGAAACCTACGAGCGTGCCCTGGAGCGTGCCGGCGAGCATCCCGACCTGCTGATCGACTACGCCGAGATGCTGGCCCTTCAGCAGGGCAGCATGCGCGGCAAGGCGCGCGAACTGATCGAGCGCGCCCTGCGCCTCGATCCCGATGCCCAGGGGGCCTTGTGGCTGGCCGGCGTGGCGGCCTTCGAGCAGGAAGATTACACCGCGGCCATCGCGCACTGGCAACAGCTGCAGAAGCTTCTGCCGGCGCAGGATGCGGAGGCACACGCGATGGTGCGTGACAACCTCAACGAAGCCCGTGGACGACTGGGTGAGCCGCAGCCCTTGGCCGAGGCTGCTCCCATGCTGCGCCTGCGCATCAGCCTGGCCCCCGCGCTGGTGGCACGGGTACAGCCGGAGCAGGTGTTGTTCATCATGGCGCGGCCACCGGAAGGCGGCATGCCCGTCGTTGCCTTGCGTCGTCTGGCGCGCGAACTGCCGCTCGACATCGTTCTCGATGACAGTGCAATGCTCACCGCAGGGCGCTCACTGGGCGATTTTGCCCAGGTGGAAGTGGTCGCGCGGATCAGCGGCAGTGGCAATGCGGCGGCAGCCAGCGGTGACATGGAGGGCAGCGTCGTGGTGAATCCGCGGACTGTGGAACCGGTCGCCATCCGCATCGAACGCGTGCGGCCCTAGCACACCTCCGCAAGGGCGCGGGGGTATTTTGTCCCCGGCAGCCGGTCCATTGTCCGCTGCGCCATCCTGGCGCGGCGGGCAGCCGATTCAGTCTCCGCCAGTAAAAAACCGCCTTAGCCACACATAACACGCGGATTTGTCACGGCCTTCCCGGGACGAAGCGAGGAAATCACGCAACTTGTTACACTGGCGGTGCTTGGAAACGTGCCCTCAAGTCTTTATGTTAGTAACCGTAGGTGACAGGTAAGGAATTATGGCAGAGAGCGATCATCAGCACGGCGACCAGCGCGATTTGGCGATAGAAGAGGATCGCCCGCAGCTCAAGCGGCCGCCCATGTACAAGGTGGTGCTGCTGAACGACGATTACACACCGATGGAGTTCGTCGTGCACATACTGGAAATTTTTTTCTCCAAGGACCGTCCGACCGCCACACGCATCATGCTGGCGGTCCATACTGAAGGGAAGGGGGTTGCCGGTGTCTACAACCGGGATGTTGCCGAGACCAAGGTGCAGCAGGTCAACAGCTATTCCCGCAAGCACCAGCACCCGTTGATGTGTGCCATGGAGGCCGAGTAGGTCTTAAAGAGAGGCTGACCATGCTGACCAAAGAATTGGAATTTACCCTCAACCAGGCCTTCAAGGCGGCCCGCGAGCAGCGTCATGAATTCATGACGGTGGAGCACCTGCTGCTGGCCTTGCTGGAGGAACCCAGTTCCTCTGCCGCCCTCAAGGCCTGCGGTGCCAACATGGAGCAGTTGCACAACGACCTGGTCGGCTTTATAGACGATACGGTGCCATTGCTCGCACCGGACAGCGAGCGGGAGATCCAGCCGACGCTGGGTTTTCAGCGCGTCTTGCAGCGTGCGGTGTTCCATGTTCAGGCCTCGGAGCGCAAGGAGGCCAACGGCGCCAATGTGCTGGTGGCGATGTTCAGCGAGCAGGAGTCGCAGGCGGTCTATTTCCTCAATCAGCAGAACATTACCCGGCTCGATATCGTCAATTACATCTCCCATGGCATTTCCAAGCTGAGCGGTGAGGGGGATGAGGAGCCGGCCCGCTCCAGCGACGAGGAGGGGGGGGGCGACACGGCACAGAAGCCGCTGGAGGCCTATGCCTCCAACCTCAATGCGCTGGCGCGCCAGGGCAAGATCGATCCGCTCATCGGCCGCGCCACCGAGATCGAGCGCACCATCCAGGTGCTGTGCCGCCGCCGCAAGAACAACCCGCTGTTCGTCGGCGAGGCTGGCGTGGGCAAGACCGCGCTGGCCGAGGGCCTGGCCAAGAAGATCGTCGACGGCGAGGTGCCCGAGGTGCTGGCACACAGTACGGTCTACTCACTCGACCTGGGCGCCCTGCTGGCGGGCACCAAGTACCGCGGTGATTTCGAGAAGCGCCTCAAGGCGGTGCTGGCGCAGCTGAAAAAGGAACACGGCGCCATCCTGTTCATCGACGAGATCCACACCATCATCGGCGCCGGCGCCGCTTCCGGCGGTGCCATGGATGCCTCCAATCTGATCAAGCCGGTGCTGGCCAACGGTGACCTCAAGTGCATCGGCTCCACCACCTACCAGGAATACCGCGGCATCTTCGAGAAGGATCGCGCCCTGGCGCGCCGTTTCCAGAAGATCGACGTGCCCGAGCCGACGGTGGAAGAGACGGTGCAGATCCTCGAGGGGCTCAAGAGCCGCTTCGAGGAGCATCACGACGTCAAATACACCAAGGCGGCGCTGCGTTCGGCCGCAGAGTTGGCGGCACGCTACATCAATGACCGCCATCTGCCGGACAAGGCCATCGACGTCATCGACGAGGCCGGCGCCAATCAGCGCATGCAGCCGGTGTCGAAGCGCAAGAAGACCCTGGGCGTGAAGGACATCGAGGCGGTGGTGGCGAAGATCGCGCGCATTCCGCCCAAGAGCGTGTCGGCCTCGGATCGCGAGAGCCTGAAGCACCTGGAGCGCGACCTCAAGCTGATGATCTTCGGTCAGGACGAGGCCATCACCACCCTGGCCTCGGCCATCAAGATGGCCCGTTCCGGTCTCGGTACCGAGCAGAAGCCCATCGGCTCTTTCCTGTTCGCCGGACCCACCGGCGTGGGCAAGACCGAGGTGACGCGCCAGCTGGCCAGCATCCTCGGCATCGAGCTGATCCGCTTCGACATGTCCGAATACATGGAGCGCCATACGGTGTCGCGCCTCATTGGTGCGCCGCCGGGTTACGTGGGCTTCGACCAGGGTGGTCTGCTCACCGAGGCCATCACCAAGCACCCGCATGCGGTGCTGCTGCTGGACGAGATCGAAAAGGCGCACCCGGACGTGTTCAACCTGCTGCTGCAGGTGATGGATCACGGCACGCTGACCGACAACAACGGACGTAAGGCCGACTTCCGCAACGTCATCCTGGTGATGACCACCAATGCGGGTGCGGAGCAGACCAGCCGCCGCTCCATCGGTTTTGCCGAGCAGGATCACAGCACCGACGGCATGGAGGTGATCAAGAAGATGTTCACCCCGGAGTTTCGCAACCGCCTCGACTCCGTGATCCAGTTCAAGCCGCTGGATGAGGAGAACATCAAGCACGTGGTGGACAAATTCATCATGGAGCTGGAGACCCAGCTGGAGCAGAAGGGCGTTACCCTGGATGTCGACGCCGCGGCTCGCCGCTGGCTGGCCAAGAATGGCTACGACCCGCAGATGGGCGCCCGTCCCATGGCCCGCATCATCAAGGAGCACATCAAGAAGCCGATGGCGGAGGAACTGCTGTTCGGCAAGCTGGAGGGCGGTGGCCATGTCCTGGTGACGGAGCATGGCGGCGAACTCAGCTTTGAGTTCGAAGGCAAGGAGGAGGCCGCCACGGTGCATTGACCGGCACGGTCCCGACAAACAAAAACGCCCGATGGCGATGCCATCGGGCGTTTTTTATGGTGACCGTTGCGGCGCTGGATATGGAGATGGTACCGGCCTTCGTACCTCGCCCCTTGTATCCCGTACCTGTCTTCTTAGCGGGCGCGGAAGGTGATGCGGCCCTTGCTCAGGTCGTAGGGGGTAACCTGGACGGTAACCTTGTCGCCGGTGAGGATGCGGATGTAGTGCTTGCGCATCTTGCCGGAGATGTGGGCGGTAACGACGTGACCATTCTCCAGCTCTACGCGGAACATGGTGTTGGGCAGGGTCTCGATGACCGTGCCTTCCATTTCAATGCCTTCTTCCTTCGCCATACGGTGTTGCTTGCGCCTCGCTCAAAAGGGGATGCGGGGTGTGTGGACTAAACGCGGTCCACAGACCTGTGATTAGCCGCTAAGTTTGCCTTATTTGGCGTTACAAGGCAAAGCTTTATGGCCGCAGGGGGACGAATGCACCTCCCCCGGCTCCCTGGCCGGCGCGGGACCTGCCTCGTGTTCAGCCGGCAGCCCGCTGCCAGGCCAGCCGGGTCCAGGCGACGTGGGGGTGAACCACTTCGTCGGTCAGCACGATATCCATGCCAAGGCGTTGGCGCAGGGTGCCCTGCGCGGTGTCGGTGGGGAGATCGGCCTCCAGGGCACGGTAATGGCGGTGGTGCAGGTAGAGCAGGTTGGGCCGGTAGCCATGTTCCCGCTCGAAGGTGTGGGCCAGCTGATAGACGAAGCTCAGCATGTTGCCTCCTTTGTGTGGCAGGGATAGCCGCACTGTCTGTAAGTATAACGGCTGTCAGTCCTGCTGTGGCAATTTCTGCCAGCCGCCACTTTTGTAGACCTCCAGGGGGTGAAATCGTTTCTTGTAGGCCATGCGGGGCGACTCTTCGATCCAGTAGCCGAGGTAGACATAGGGCAGTTGGCGCCAGCGCGCCTCCTCCACCTGCCACATCACCGCATAGGTACCCAGGCTGCGGCGGGTCTCGTCCGGGTCGAAAAAGGTGTAGACCGCGGAGAGGCCATCGCTCATCAGGTCGATGACCGCCACCATCAGCAGGCGCCCCTGGTCACGGAACTCCACGAAGCGGGTATCCATCCAGCGGCTGCCCAGGAACTCCAGGTAGCGGGCCGGGTCGTCCACGTCCATGCCGCCGTCGGCGTGGCGGCTGTGGATGTACTTGCGGTACAGCTGGTAATGCTCCTCGTGGTATTCCGCCGGCAGCACCGACACGGCGAGGTCGCGGTTGCGTTGCCAGGCGCGGCGCTGGCTGCGGTCCGGGGCGAATTCCGCGACGGGGATGCGGGCCGGGCGGCAGGCATCGCAGGTGGCACAGCGCGGCCGGTAGACATAGTTGCCGCTACGACGAAACCCCAGTTCCGCCAGCACGCTGTACAGTGCCGGCGTCATCGGCGAGTGCGGGTCGGCAAACAGGGTGATGGCCTCGCGCTCCGGCAGATAGCTGCACTCGTGCGGCGGGCTGGCGTAGAACACCAGATCGGCGGGCAGTACGGAAAAGGCGTGAGGGCTGGTCATGCTCAAAACATACCACAGGATCCGCCGCCTGCCGCCATGCCGGCCGTGTGGGTTTGCAGCCTGAAACACGCTACCATGTACGCCCTTTTTCACAGGTCAGTGTCTGGATGTTACGACTCACAGAAATCAGGCTGCCGCTCGAACACAGCGAGGCCGATCTGGTCGCCGCCATCGTGCAGCGCCTGGCGATCCGGCCGCAGGCACTGCATGCCTGGCACATAGCCCGCCGCGGCTACGATGCGCGCAAGCGCGGCAACATCCTGTTCATCTACACGCTGGACGTGGAGCTGGACGACGAGGCCGCGCTGCTGCAGAAATTCCATGCCGATCCCCATGTCGCTCCGGCCCCCGATACCACTTACCAGTACGTCGCTCATGCGCCGGCCCAACTTGCCAGCCGCCCGGTGGTGATCGGCACCGGACCGTGCGGTTTCATGGCCGGCCTGCTGCTGGCGCAGATGGGGTTTCGCCCCATCATCCTGGAGCGCGGCAAGCCGGTGCGCGAGCGCACCAAAGATACCTGGGCGCTGTGGCGCGAGGGGCGGCTCAATCCCGAATCCAACGTGCAGTTTGGCGAGGGCGGGGCGGGAACGTTTTCGGACGGCAAGCTGCACAGCGGCATCAAGGACCCGCGCCATCTGGGGCGCAAGGTGCTCACCGAATTCGTCGCGGCCGGTGCGCCGGAGGAGATCCTCTACATCAGCAAGCCGCACATCGGCACCTTCCGCCTGGTCAGCATGGTGGAAAAGATCCGCGCCAGCATCGAGGCGCTGGGCGGCGAGTTTCGCTTCAACAGCCGGGTCGACGACGTGGAGATCGCGAACGGCGCCATCAAGGCCCTGGTCCTGGCCGGGGGCGAACGTATTGCCGTGGACCACGTGATCCTGGCCATCGGTCACAGCGCGCGCGACACCTTCCGCATGCTGCACCGCCGCGGTGTGTACATCGAGGCCAAGCCGTTCTCCATCGGTTTTCGCATCGAGCACCCACAGGCGATGATCGACCGCTGCCGTTTCGGCCCGCAGGCCGGCCATGCGGAACTGGGCGCCGCCGATTACAAGCTGGTGCATCACTGCAGGAACGGTCGCACCGTATACAGCTTTTGCATGTGTCCCGGTGGCCAGGTGGTTGCCGCCACCTCGGAAGAGGGCCGTGTGGTGACCAACGGCATGAGCCAGTATTCGCGCCAGGAGCGCAATGCCAACAGCGGCATCGTGGTCGGCATCACGCCGCAGGAAGACTATCCCGGCGACCCGCTGGCCGGCATCGCCCTGCAGGAACAGCTGGAGGCGCGTGCCTTCGAGCTGGGCGAGCGCAACTATCAGGCGCCGGGCCAGCTGGTGGGCGACTTCCTCGCCGGCCGGCCGTCGACGCAGTTCGGCGAGGTGCAGCCGTCCTACACGCCGGGTGTGCACCTGACCGACCTCGGCAGCGCGTTGCCCGCCTATGCCATCGAGGCCTTGCGCGAGGCCATTCCCGCCTTCGACAAGCAGATCCGCGGCTTTGCCCGTGCCGACGCGGTGCTCACCGGCGTGGAGACGCGCACCTCCTCGCCGATCCGCATCCGCCGCAACGACACCACCTTGCAGAGCCTGAATGTGAAAGGCCTGTATCCGGCCGGCGAAGGCGCCGGTTATGCCGGCGGCATCCTCTCCGCCGCGGTGGACGGCATCCGGGTGGCCGAGGCGCTGGCGCTGGACATGGTGGCACGGAGCGGGAAAGAACAGTGAGTCTCGCCAAGACCACTGGCGCGCGTAGGCCGGACATAGCGACGGCGGTGTCCGGCAGGCGATGCCCAATGCCGCTGCGCTTCATCGGGCCTGTATCCCTGGCCCGTTCCTGAGGCGATCATTGTGGTGCATTTCAAACACATCACCTCCGCGGACAATCCCCAGTTCAAGCAGCTGAAGAAACTGGCGACGAGCGCGCGCGAACGGCGCAAGACTGGGCAGACCCTGCTTGATGGAGTGCATCTGCTGCATGCCCTGGCCGACGCCGGTGGTGTGCCGCAGTTGCTGATCGTGCGCGAGGGGGGGCAGGACAGCGTGGAGATCGGCCAGTGCCTGGCGCGTTTTCCGCAGGTGCCGGTGCTGCTGTTTGCGGCAGCGTTGTTTGATGTCATCGCGCCGGTGGAAACGCCGACCGGCGTGCTGGCGCTGCTGCACATCGTGGCACCGGCTAGCGGGACCTGTCAGTGCGCCGTACTGCTGGAAAACATTCAGGACCCCGGCAATCTCGGCAGCATCATCCGTACCGCGGCGGCGGCGGGTGTCGATGCCGTCTTCCTGTCGAAAGGCTGTGCCGAGGCCTGGTCGCCCAAGGCCCTGCGTGCCGGCATGGGGGCACACTTCGTACTTGCCATTCACGAACAGCAGGAGCTGACTGATGCGACGGCGCATTTTGATGCGGTCGTGGCGACGCGCCTGGACGCCGAACGGTCGTTGTATGAGGTCGATCTGCGCGGCGCCGTAGCCTTTGTCTTCGGCAACGAGGGTGCGGGCCTGTCGCCGGAGCTGTCCGCCTGTGCCACGCACGGGGTGAGGATACCCATGCCGGGCCAGGTGGAATCGCTCAACGTGGCAGCGGCGGTGGCGGTATGCCTGTTCGAGCGGGTGCGGCAGTTGGGCGGGGCAGCATCGCCCGGCTGAGCCGGGTTTCCACAGGATCACCACCCTGGTGATTCCACGATCACATGGTCACGTATATTGCCGCAACAACTCGACGAAGCGCCGGCGCGGAATTTCCTCGGCGCCGAGACTGAGCAGGTGATCGGTGGTCACCTGGCAATCGATGAGCACCACGCCTTCCTCCTGTAGTTTGCGCACCAGATGCACGAAGGCCGCCTTGGAGGCGTCGGTGCGGCGGCTGAACATGGACTCGCCATAGAAGATGCGGCCGAGGCGGATGCCGTACAGCCCGCCCACCAGTTCATCGCCCTGCCAGCTCTCCGCCGAGTGGGCGTATCCCATCTGGTGCAGCCGGATATAGGCCTGCTGCATCTCTGGCGTGATCCAGGTGCCGGGCTGACCGCGGCGCGGTGTCTCGGCGCAGGCGCGGATGACGTCGGCGAACGCCGTGTCGAAGCGGACGTGATAGCTGCCCTTGCTGAGGGTCTTGCGCAGGCTGCGCGACACCTTGAGCTGTTCGGGAAACAGCACGGCGCGCGGATCGGGGGACCACCACAGGATCGGCTGCCCGGGGCTGAACCAGGGGAAGATGCCGTGGCGATAGGCGTTCAGGATGCGTTCCGGGGCGAGGTCGCCACCGATGGCGAGCAGGCCGTCGGGTTCATGCAGGGCGTGCTCCACCGGCGGAAAGGCGTAGCTGCGATCGGTGGGGTCGAGCCAGTAGGGGCCGCTGCGGTTCATGCGTCGTCGTCGGGGCTCTTGAACGGCAGGTGGGTGCGCAGTTCGGCCATCTGTTGCTCCATCGCCTCTTGTTCCTGATGCAGATAGCGGCCCACCGCTGCGGCGAAGGCGGGGTGCGCCAGGTGATGGGCCGACCACACGGCTGTCGGCTCGAAGCCGCGCCATACCTTGTGTTCGCCCTGGGCGCCCGGTTCGAAGCGCTGCAGGCCGTGGGCGATGCAATAGTCGATGCCGGCATAGTAACAGGCCTCGAAGTGCAGGCTGTTGAATTCCTCCCGACAGCCCCAGTGACGGCCGTACAGGGTGTCGCCTGAGCGCAGGTTCAGTGCCCCCGCCACATAGTCGCCCTGATGCTTCGCCAGCACCAGCACGACATGGCCCGGCAGCTCGCGGCCGATGGCCTGCATGAATTCCAGCGTCAACGTCGCATAGCCACCGCGCTTGTCATAGGTGCTGGCATAGAAACGGTGGAACACCTCCCACTGTGCGGCGCTGACCTCGTCGCCATGCAGTGCCTCGATCTCGATCCCTGCATCGCGCACGCGGCGCCGTTCCTGTTTCACCTTCTTGCGGCGGTCGCGCGTGAAACGCTCCAGATAATGATCAAATGATTCATAACCACGGTTGAACCAGTGGTACTGGCAGCCGGTGCGGCGCAGGAAGCCGTGCCGCTCCAGTGTGTCCATCTGCGTATCGTCGGGAAACAGCCAGTGCAGCGACGAGGCGCCTTCCTCGCGCAGCAGCTCATGGGCCCCGGCGATGAGTTGCTGCTCCACGGCGGCGCGATCGGCGGCCGGATGCACCAGCAGGCGCGGGCTGGTGATGGGGGCGTAGGGGATGGTGGACACCAGCTTGGGGTAGTAGCGCAGCCCGCTGCGCTGATAGGCGTCGGCCCAGGCGAAATCGAACACCAGTTCGCCGTAGGAGTTGTCCTTCAGGTACAGCGGTGCGGCGCCCAGCAGCGTGCCGTCGTCGCTGCGCAGGGCGAGATGGCGCGGCCGCCAGCCCCAGTGGTCGCCGACGCAACGGTGGCGCTCCAGGCCGGCGAGGAATTCGTGGCGCAGAAAGGGATTGTCGCTGATGCCTTCGAGCGCATTCCACGCGTCCGCTGCGACATCCGACAGTTCGTGCACCACCTGTATCGACATGAATAACCTCAAGCGTTAAACGCAAAGGGGCAGAGAGCGCCAAGGAACTGCCCAGAAATCTTTGCGCCCTTGGCGTACTTCGCGTCTAAGCCTTCGTCTTCATAAAACAAAAACCCGCAGGATTGCGCCTGCGGGTTTTGATGGGGCCGGGCGGCGGCTAATGCAAGCTTAGCCCTTGCCCTCCAGGAAGGCCTCGGCGTCCAGCGCGGCCATGCAGCCGGTGCCGGCGGAGGTGATTGCCTGGCGGTAGTTGTGGTCGGCCACGTCGCCGGCGGCGAACACGCCTTCGATGTTGGTGGCGGTGGCATTGCCTGTGCGGCCGCCCTGGGTGACGATGTAGCCGTGCTCCAGGGTGATCTGGCCGTCGAACAGGTCGGTGTTGGGCTTGTGGCCGATGGCGATGAATACGCCGGTCAGTTCCAGGTCCTTCTTGCTGCCGTCCTGGGTGTTCTTGATGCGCAGGCCGGTGACGCCGGAGTTGTCGCCCAGCACCTCGTCCACCTCGTGGTTCCACTCGATGGTGACGTTGCCGTTCTTCACCTTTTCCATCAGTTGGTCGATGAGGATCTTTTCGCAGCGGAACTTGTCACGGCGGTGCACCACGGTGACGTGCTTGGCGATGTTGGACAGGTACAGTGCCTCTTCCACGGCGGTGTTGCCGCCGCCGATGACGGCCACGTTCTGGTTGCGGTAGAAGAAACCGTCGCAGGTGGCGCAGCCGGAAACGCCGCGGCCCTTGAATTTCTCTTCCGATTCCAGACCCAGGTACATGGCCGAGGCGCCGGTGGCGATGATCAGGGCGTCGCAGGTGTAGGTGGCGGAGTCACCGGTGAGGGTGAAGGGGCGCTTGGACAGATCGGCCTTCATGATGGTGTCGAAGATGATCTCGGTGTTGAAGCGCTTGGCGTGCGCTTCCATCTGCTGCATCAGGCCGGGACCGGTGAGGCCGTGCTCGCCGCCGGGCCAGTTGTCGATCTCGGTGGTGGTCATCAGCTGGCCGCCCTGCTGCATGCCGGTGATGATCACCGGATTGAGGTTGGCGCGGGCGGCGTAGACGGCG
>Ga0172382_10011126_pt1 | contig 11937 bp, 9 predicted proteins | sample Leawel138RmetaG_FD_122245 | JGI IMG/M metagenome (GOLD analysis project Ga0172382, IMG submission 122245) | Leachate microbial communities from a municipal landfill in Southern Ontario, Canada - Leachate well 138R metaG | ecosystem: Engineered > Solid waste > Landfill > Unclassified | place...
CTCACCGCGCGCGGACTGGATGCGCTTCGGGCGCAAATCCGGGTGCAGATCGCTCCCGAGGACGTCAGCCGGTTCATGGCCGCAATGGCATAGCCGGTACGGGGTGGTGATCGGATATCTCCGCTCCTGTCATGCGCATAGGCTACATCGCCATCGGCAGGGGGACCGCGCCTTGGCCTTCCGAGAGGGCGAGCGGCCCACAAACGCTCCGTCCCGGCAATGGCGGCGCCCGACTGATTTCCGTCGGCGGCCCGCCACCCCACGCGACAGGTCGCGTGGGGACCCCGTCTCCCCCGCCTTTACAGCGCGAAACAAATCAGCCGGGCTTTGCCATCAAGGCCCTCGCCAAAAGACTCGGGCTGCCCGGCCGGAGCGCCCGTGGGCTTGTCGTCGCCACGAAGGCCGCGACGGTCGCGGTCCAGCCGAAGGACGCATCCCAATGTACGCGCAAGACGAACTTGAACCCGATCACAGCACGTCCCCGACCGGCCATGCCATCGAAGAACTTGAACTCCATGGCTACCGCCCGTCCGAAGACGAGGCCGATCCCCGCATCACGCCCGAGGATCACGTCATCCAAAGTGCGGTCTCCGACATCTTCGACGCCCTCATTTCCACCATGGCCGACACCAGCCTCGATTTCGACCTCGATGAAATCCTCTGGTCCACCGTCAACACCTTCCACCGCGCCGTCGAGCGGATCGAACGCAAACTCGACGATAACGAGCAGGCACAAAAGCGCCTTCAGCGCGAACAGGACGGCAGCGAGGTCAAGTCCGTCCAGCTGGAGACGCTGATCGGCGCCGGGCAAAGCCTGATCGAGCGCCGCGACAGCATGGAGACCTTCCGTGAAACTGCCGCCGACATCTATCTGCGCACCACCGGCACCCCCTGGTCACAGCGCTCCGGCTCACGGGTCAACCATCGCCAGATGACCTCTGCCAAGATCGACAGCCGCGATTTTCTCGCCGCAAAACGTCGGGCTGACAACGAGGTGCTGCTGCCCGCCGGGCCGAAGATCGCCTTTTCGGGCGGCGACACCACCGATCACCGGACGATCTGGGCCAAACTTGATCAGGTCCACGCCAAGCACCCGGACATGGTGCTGCTGCACGGTGGATCGCCCAAAGGCGCTGAACGCATCGCGGCCACCTGGGCCAATAACCGCAAGGTCGCACAGGTCGCTTTCAAGCCCGACTGGACCAAACACGCCAAGGCCGCGCCCTTCAAGCGTAACGACCAGATGCTCGGCACCATGCCGATCGGGGTCATCATCTTCCCGGGCACCGGCATTCAGGACAACCTTGGCGACAAGGCCCGCAAGCTGGGCATCCCGGTCTATCGCTTCGGAACCGGCAGCGCGTGAGCGCTGCCTTTTCCTTGCCATGAGCCGGATGGCCGAAACCACCGATCATTCCGGCTCGCGCAAGGCGCCATGTTCATGCTATATTCCGCTTTGCGTCATGGTGGTGGTGGAAGGCGCAACCGTTCAACCCATTGCACGGAGACACCACCATGATCGTTCTCGGGATTCTTGTGTCCATCGCGGCCATCGGCACCATGTGCTGGCTGCTGTTCAACCTTGCGGTTTTCGCGCTGCCTTTGTTCATCGGCCTCAATGCCGGCACCTGGGCCTATGGCACGGGCGCGGGATGGCTGGGGGCCATACTCATCGGCCTGGTTGCCGCCGGACTGACGCTGGCGGTTGGTCAGGGCCTGCTCATGCTGGTCCGACAGATCTGGGCTCGACTTTTGATCGCGCTTGCCTTTGTCGCACCGGCCGGTGTGGCCGGTTTTCATGCGACGCTCGGCATCGTTAAACACATGATGCCGTCCGAAACCTGGCAGATCATCTTTTCGGTGATTGGCGCGGTCGCTGTGGGCGTGACGGCGTTTTTGCGTGTTGCTGGCATAGCGGTAACCGACCCTGCGGCCTCCAGCCTTGCTCGCGCATGAAATGCTGATCGTAGTCGTGAAGCCTCGAGGCCTGCCGGTCAGCTGCTTCCTTACTTGTGTCCGCTTGCGACTAACTCAAGCCGTTTCTTGCTAGTGCGTAAATGCTCGCTCCCGCGGGAACCCGTCATTTCCATTCTGTTGAGCCGCCTGCCTGTTCGCGCGCAGGGCGATCGGTGCCGTGGCGGTGGGATGGCAAAGGGGGGGGGCGCTAGGAGCCGACGACACCGCATTGCGATGCAATAGGTAATCCGATAGGAGACATAAATTCATTTTCGTAATCGTGGAGTCATCAGCATGGGAAGTTCCAAGTCAGCAGACAAGTAAGCCGCAACAGCAAAATTGTTGTTGCGGCGCTCTGTAAGACCAATCCCATCTGATTGCTGACGAGCAGACGCTGCCCGGTATCCTTATCGAGCGGATGATCCCTCATGACCACCACACGCCCCGCGTGGGCCTATACGCTGCCAGCAGCACTGCTGCTTATGGCGCCTTTCGACATCCTCGCTTCGCTGGCGATGGATATTTATCTACCAGTTGTTCCAGCGATGCCGGACATCCTGGACACGACTCCTTCCATAATCCAACTCACGTTGAGCCTCTACATGGTGATGCTCGGCGTGGGCCAAGTGATCTTTGGACCACTCTCGGACCGCATAGGGCGGCGGCCAGTTCTGCTTGCGGGCGCGGCGATGTTCGTTGTTGCATCCCTGGGAGCGGCTTGTTCTTCGACTGCATTGGCCTTTGTCGCTTTCCGTCTGGTTCAGGCGGTTGGAGCATCGGCGATGCTGGTGGCCACCTTTGCGACCGTGCGCGACGTATACGCCAATCGTCCCGATGGCGCCGTCATCTACGGCCTTTTCAGTTCGATGCTGGCGTTCGTGCCCGCGCTTGGCCCGATCGCGGGCGCATTGATCGGCAAATTTTTGGGATGGCAGGCGATATTCATCACATTGGCCGTACTGGCGATGCTTGCTCTCCTGAATGCGAGTTTCAGGTGGCATGAAACCTGCCCGTTAGATCAAGCCAAAACACGCAGATCTGTTTTGCCGATCTTCGCAAGTCCGGCTTTCTGGGTTTACACCGTCGGCTTTAGCGCCGGTATGGGCACCTTCTTCGTCTTCTTCTCGACGGCTCCCCGTGTGCTCATAGGCCAAGCGGAATATTCCGAGATCGGATTCAGCTTGGCCTTCGCCACTGTCGCGCTTGTCATGATCGTGACAACCCGCTTCGCGAAGTCCTTTGTCGCCAGATGGGGCATCGCGGGATGCGTGGCGCGCGGGATGGCACTGCTCGTTTGCGGTGCGGTCCTGTTGGGGGTTGGCGAACTATTCGGATCGCCGTCCTTTTTCAGCTTCATCATGCCGATGTGGGTTGTTGCGGTCGGTATTGTTCTCACGGTGTCTGTTACCGCGAACGGCGCTTTGGCAGAGTTTGACGACATCGCAGGATCAGCGGTCGCGTTCTACTTCTGCGTCCAAAGCCTGATCGTCAGCATTGCAGGAACGTTGGCGGTGACGCTGTTGAACGGCGACACAGCCTGGCCGGTGATCTGTTATGCTGCGGTGATGGCCGTGCTGGTGTCGTCGGGGCTGGCGCTCCTTCGGCTCCGTGGGACTGTCACCGAGAAGTCGCCAGTCGTCTGACCGAGGATTAGTAGCGGCGCACTAACTATCGAAACCAAGTGAATGGCGGTATGCTGCCTGTCAGGATACCGCCATTCCGTTGTTCAGTTCATCGCTGTCGCCGAGCATCTAAATTTTCGGGATGCGCCCAAGGCACTCGGCGTCAGCCAGTCGAGCGTCAGCACGCCTGTGAAAGCGCTGAAAATAGCCATGTTATCCTGCTGTTGTGCGCCATGCGCGAGCGTTCGGTTAACAGACGCAGGCAGGTTCTTCATGAAGCACGTTACGGCGAGTGTCGACCAGACCCGGTCGGTCAGACCAGCAGTGTCGAGTGTCGCTTCAAACCAAAACCTGCCGATCGCGAAGGGGGAAACAGAGGTCCGGCAAGGCGCTTTCTAATGCGGTCAGCATACCAGCAGACCGCGGCAAAATTCTCCCCTCACAAGGTTAGGTAGAAGACCTGAAGCGCTTCGGCGCCGGTTTGAGATGGAATCCTATCTACTAACGGCTATCATGCCAGAAAGGGAGGGGCCGATGTATCTCAGCCGGGTAAGGATCAAAAATCTGCGCAACTTCTCGGCGGTCGATGTGAAGCTTGCGCCCAATGTTGTATTGTTGGGCGAGAACCGCTCGGGGAAAAGCAATTTTCTTTTCGCCCTACGGCTCGTGCTCGATGCCAACCTGACTGATCGAGCCCGGCAGTTAAGGCTTTCGGATATCTACGATGGTTGCGATCTCGCGGCCGATCCTGAGGTTCAAGTTGATCTTGATTTCAGCGATTGGGGCAATGATCCTGCTTTGGTGGCATTGCTTACCGATCATCGGCCTGCCGAAGATCATGCAATTGCGCGCCTTAGCTATGTCTTTCGTAAGAAGGCCGAGGTGGAGGGCCCGCCCAAATCCGAGGGCGATTTCGAGTTCAAGGTTTTTGGTGCCGGCGACGAAACGCGCGCTGTCAGACCCGAAGTCCGACGGCGTATCTCACTAGATATTCTCCATGCGCTTCGCGATGCGGAGGCGGAATTAGGAACATGGCGTTCGTCACCGCTGCGGCCCCTTCTCGAAGACGCTCTTGCGTCTATCGAGAAGGACGAACTAGCCGCCGTTGCGGAAAAGCTAAACGAGGCCACCAGCAAACTCACGGCGCTCGCTCCGGTGACCGCTCTCGAAGCCTCTATCCGAAAGGAAATCGAGGGCCTGTCCGGTGATGCGCACGATATCAAAGCCAAACTAGCATTCGCGCCATCAGATCCGCTTCGAGTGTTTCGCTCCATTGCACTCTTCATCGACGAAGGGCGCCGCAATCTGGCTGATGCCAGCCTAGGTTCAGCGAACCTCGCGTTTCTCGCCCTGAAGCTGGCTGAGTTCTCGTGGCGGCGGAAGAAGAACGAAAGGAACTACACCGTTCTTTGCGTCGAAGAGCCCGAGGCCCATCTGCACCCACAATTGCAGCGGCGCATCTTTAACCGACTCTTCGGCAAGAACGCCGATCTGGCGCGCGCGATGATTATCACGACACACTCGCCAAACATCGCAAGCGTGGTGTCGTTGAAGTCGGTCGTTCTTCTGCGGGCTGGGAAGGAAGGCACGACCGCCCACGCTCTCGCTCATTTGCCCGTCCAGGCGACCGATCTCGAAGACCTCCAACGCTATCTCAACACTTCACGCGCTGACATTTTCTTTTCGCGGGGCGTCATCTTCGTTGAGGGCGATGCCGAGGAAGCCCTGCTTCCAGCGTTCGCTCTCAGCATGGGGCATGATCTGGACGATCTGGGGATCACGGTTGTCAACGTCGGAGGCGTTAATTTCTCGCCATACGTCAAACTTGCGGCTGCTCTGCAAATCCCATTCTCGGTCATCACCGACTGGGATCCAATAGCGGGAAAGACCCCACTCGGGATAAAGCGCGCGCTCGACATCAACGACGCTATTCGAGTGGTATCAGGGCTGGCCCCAATTAGTCCTGATAAACGCGCGATGGCTGAAGCTTGGGAACCGGCCGAGTTTCGAATGAAGCTGGCGAAAAAGGAAATCTACCTCAACGACACGACGTTGGAGGTCGCAGTCGCCAACACCCCCGGGCTGTTAAACCCATTAGTTGAAATCCTCGAAGCTGAACAGTTCGGTTCGATCCGCCGCGGCCGTCTTGAGCGTTGGAAGGATGGCGAACCCGTCGATGGCGAACAACTCCTCGCTATGATCGCTGATATTGGAAAGGGTCGCTTGAGTGGCCGCTTGCTCGACAAGATCGCCGGCATCGCACCACCGCAATATATTGCGGACGCCATTAAGAGCGTGATCGAACGTGCCTAGCCGTCACCTTCTCGATAAAGTCCTCGTCGAGATGAAGGACAACCCGGAACAACTCGACGCCGTCCACAGAAAAGGCAACTGCGTTGTTCTGGCTGGGCCGGGCAGCGGAAAAACCAAAACCCTGACGGCTGCGATGGCCCGAACTCTTTTGGAGGATGTCGCGGAGCCACGCGGCGTGGCTTGCATCACATACAGCAACGAATGCGCGATAGAGCTTGTGGAGCGGCTTACGAAGCTAGGTATCGAGCCTAGCCCGAACATATTTATCGGCACTGTTCATAGCTTCGCCATGTCGCAGATCATCGCCCCATACGCGCGATGTGTCCTGCCAGAACTCCCTGGGAATTTTCGCGTCGCTGGGCGACAGGAATGCCGCAACGCCGTGGAGATCGCTTATCAAGATGCAATCGGTGGGCCTGAAGATCCTCACCGGCGCTGGTCCTTCGCTGCGGAGAAACGCCGACGGGATATTGATCGAGAAAAACCAGAATGGCTGACGGTCAATCCTGAACTCGCAGCCTTCATCCTTGCCTATGAAGGCGAGCTTCACTCCAAAGGGTTGATCGACTTTGAGGATATGCCACTAATCGCCTATCGCATGATCCGCGATCACCGTTGGATCGTGGAAGCCATAAATGCTCGATTTCCCAGCATTTTCGTCGATGAGTATCAGGACCTAGGTCACGCGCTCCATGGTATTGTCGAGGAGCTTTGCTTGAACGGCGGAAGTCGAGTTTTTGCGGTCGGTGATATCGATCAGTCCATCTACGCCTTCACCGGTGCAAACCCGAAACTTTTAGAAAGCCTGACGGAGCGCGACAACGTAAACACTCTCCGCCTGAAGCTCAATTACCGCTGCGGCACAAAAATCATTTCCGCCTCCATGGCGGCCCTTGGTGAAGAGCGGGAATACAAAGGTTTTGACGACGCACGGAAAGGTGAGGTCCGGTTCGGCGGAATCAGTGGTGGCGATGAGGCGCAAGCCAAAGCTGTTTTCGACCATATTATGCCCATGATCGCTGAAATTCCGATTGACCAAGTGGCGATCCTCTACCGCACCGCCGATCAAGGAAACGCTGTTGCTGAAGCGGCGCAAGCTGCCGGTGTTCCAATTGTGCGGGCCGACAATCAGGCCCTCGTGCCTCGGAATTCCCAACTCGCCCGCTTGACCGAAGGCTGTGCAGCCTGGGTTGTCGGTGGTTGGCGCGATGCCAAGCCGCCCTTCCGGCGTTTGGCCAATAACGCGGTGATGCTGGTCTACGGGTCGAGCTACAGCGAGGATGAGTTTGAACAAATCCAACAGGAGTTGATCGCGTTCCTGACGGAGACGATCGACCAATATGAATTCGCGCATGATTGGCTGAACGCCTTCAAGAATATGCTCGCAGCACCTTGGCAAAAGCGATGCCGAAATGTCGGGGTCGAATGGGACCATCTTGATAGTATGATCGAACGCACAGGCCCCGGAGAGCGGGACGAAAATCTGCCGCTGACACATTTTGGGGGCAAGGTCGAAGGGAGCGGTCGTTTGACATTATCTACGCTTCACAGCGCCAAGGGCCGGGAATTCGACGTGGTGATCCTATTTGGAATGAGCAACGATGTTATACCCGATTGGAGAGATAAAAAATCACCGCATGCACTCAGGGAGGCGCGCCGACTTTTCTACGTGGGCGTGACGCGAGCGCGCCATCAGTTATTTATCACCTATAGGAAGGGTGCGGCCTCGCCTTGGGTTCTCGCGCTCTCCGATAGGCTGAAAGAAGAGTAGGCTCTTCAAGCATGTCCGATGATTAGGCGCGCCGCGCGATCTGACGTGACCTCTCAGCAGAATTGACCTGAACAGCCAATATCGATTTGAAGGCGGGAGCCGCCATTCGGCGCTTTGTTCAGCGAACATGAGCTATTCCAAGAGTGCAGGCTGAAAGCTGCCGATCGGCAACCGGCGCGAACCCGATCGCAATTCCTGCCCGCTGGAGCGTTCGCTGAATGTCGAGTTTTGGCGATGAACCTGCCGCTGGACGGCGCGCGCGTGAACGGGAGGAAAGCCCCACTAAGCACCATTACACCATCGTTGGGGAGTAAGCGGGGCGTGTAGGCCGCCTTGCGCCTAACTGCTTTGCCAGCTTGATTGCGCCCCTTTGAATGGGGTGACCAGTGTCTGACGATAACGAGATTTCAGTAGTTGGCAGTGTAAGAGGTCATACGACTAGTCATATGACCTCGCACGTTGAGGTCGTTGGCGGACGTCGTCGCTGGACGGTGGATCAGAAGCTCGTGATATTGCGGGATGCCTTTGGTCCCGGCGGTTCGGTTCGGGATGCATGCAAACAACATAATATCGGCAGCGGCCAGATTTACACATGGCGGCGTCAAGCCATGTCGGGTGAACTGACTGGCCTACGCCATGAAGGCCCGCCTAGTTTTGCGGAGGTGCAAATGTGTGACGTGGCGGCATTGCCTGTCGCTACACCTGCCGTCAGCAGCTTGATCGGGATTGAACTGCCGTCCGGAATAAAGCTGACCGTCGATGCCCAAGTTGATGTCAGCGCTCTGGGCCGTGTGATGTCGGTGCTGACACAGTGATATCCTTGCCACCATCCACACGGATTTATCTCGCCTGCGGGACGACGGACATGCGCAAGGGGATTAATGGCTTGGCTATTCTGGCGCAGGAAGTGCTGAGCCTGAACCCGCATAGCGGAGCCTTATTTGCCTATCGCGGCAAGCGCGGTGATTTGATCAAGTTGCTTTGGTATGATGGACAAGGCTTTTGCCTATTCTCCAAGCGAATGGACCGTGGGCGTTTTGTCTGGCCCGTGACAGGAAGCGGCAAAGTCAGCCTGTCCGGCGCACAACTTTCGATGCTAATCGAGGGGATAGATTGGCGTCGTCCAGAACGGTCGGACAGGCCCATGCTGGCGGGATAAAAGCGCTGTTTTCCTGCACTTTTTGTGGCGTTTCCTGATGGCGTGCGCTATAAGATAGCCGTGTCCGACGTTCCTACTCCCATCCTTGATAAAGATGCTCTGATCGCACAATTGCAGGCCGCTCTTGCCGCCCGCGATACGTTGATCGAGACGCTGCGGCTTCAGCTGGCACAGCTGCGGCGGCAGAGTTTTGGACAGTCGTCCGAGAAGCTAGCTTTGCAGATTGAGCAGTTGGAACTGTCACTGGAAGAGCTGGAAGGCGAAGCAACGCTTGCCGATATCGGCAAGACTGTAACGGAGCCTTCATCGCGCCAGCCTGCCGTTCGCAGCTTGCCAGAGCATCTGCCGCGTGAAGAACGCCGGATTGAACCCGCATGTGGCTCCTGCACCTGCCCAGACTGCGGCGGTGATCTGCGTCCTTTGGGTCAGGATAGCGATGAGATGCTGGACGCCCTGCCAGTGCAGTGGCGCGTCATCCGTCATGTGCGGCCTAAATATAGTTGCCGAGGCTGTGAGAAGATTGTGCAGGCCCCTGTGCCCGTAAAAGCCATCACCCGCGGCAAAGCGAGTTTTGCTACGCTGGCGCATATCGTCGTGTCCAAATTTGATCACCATCTGCCGCTCTACCGGCAAGCCGAGATGATGGCAGCACAAGGCATCGATATCGATCGCTCAACACTTGCCGGATGGGCCGGACAGGCAGCGCGCCTGCTGGATCCGATTGTCACCCGCATTCGCGAAGAAGGGCTGAAGGCGGCAAAGCTCCACACGGATGATACGCCGGTCCCAATGCTGGTGCCTGGCAAGGGTAAAACCGCGCAGGCCAGATTATGGGTCTATGCCGCCCATGACCGGGCATCGGGCGCCGCATCACCGGCCATGGTCTGGTATAAATTTACCCCTGATCGCAGCGGTGTTCATCCACAGACGGAACTCAAAGATTTTACCGGCCTGCTGCAAGCCGATGGCTATGCCGGATATGAAAAGCTCTACAGGGGCCAGCGGATCAAAGAGGTCGCCTGTTGGGCGCATTTCCGGCGCAAGATATTTGAGCAGCATCAGGCCAGTCCAACACCGCTAAGCACGGATCTGCTGCATCGCATTGCCGAACTCTATCGAGCCGAAGAGGATGTGCGGGGGCAACCCCCAGATATCCGTCGCCAGCACCGTCAGGACCATAGCAAAGCTCAAGTCGAAGCGCTGCGCAGCGTGATCGATGATGCACTGCGCCGATTGTCGCTCAAATCTGCGATGGCGAAGGCGCTGGTCTATGGCCGTAAACGCTGGGCCGCCCTGACGCTCTTCCTCGATGAGGGAATGGCAGAAATGGACAACAATATCGCTGAACGCGCCATGCGTCCGGTAGCTGTAGGCCGTAAGAACTGGCTTTTTGCGGGTTCAAAGGCCGGCGGCGAACGTGCGGCTGCCATTTATTCCGTCATCGAGACCTGCAAACTCAACTCTGTCGAGCCCCAAGCCTATATCGCCGATGTCATGGAAAAAATCGCTGGAGACTGGCCAGCCTCACGTTGGGACGAACTCATGCCGTGGAATTGGAAACCCGAGCTGAAAAAGGCGCGTCAAGCCGCATAACCTGCGACCTGCAGAACACGCTTACGTTGGGGAGACGGCTACTCTGCGCGTTGCAGATATGGCGGCGACCGACCTGCGGACCGGCGTTTCGGGGCAGCTGTGTGGCAGTGGCCTGTTGATGATGGGCCAATGTTTATGCGGGGCATCTGCCGGCGTCATCAGAATGCTGACAGGCTCGCGGCCTACATCGTCCGATCAGCTTGATCCCCTGACATGGCCACGGGCGGAGCGCACAACGTCAGCGCCAAAGTCGCGATCAGGCTCGAAACCCGGTTGGGGTGATGCGGATGGACATGGCCGGGAAGAAGGATGCGTCCGGCCCGGAACACAGGGTGATAGAGTTGCCGGTGATTGCCGGTCTGGTCACCCCGATGGACCTCAGGGTCGCCAGGTCTCCGTTCAGCCCCCGTATCTCGACCGCTCCAGACGGCCTCTTCAATGGCCTGATCTGGCCGAAGAACAGCGCGGGGCGCTTCGACCGCTTCGGCGCAACAGCGTCGTCACAACTTTCTTCCCCTGACGGCCCCACCCCATGCGGCAAGCCGCATGGGGACCCCGGGTTTGCCGCCATTCCTCGCGCGCCAAGAAAGTTTCTCCTGTGCTGTCCAGCCCCCTTTGGGGGTGCACCAGCGTTCGTCTCCGGCCTGTCGATCGCCATCGAGGCCGCAATGGTGCGGGCTCGGAAACGGAAAAACGGAGACTTACAATGGCAACCATCGGCACATTCAAGAAGACCGGCTCGAACGAATTCACCGGCGACATCGTCACCCTCAGCGTCCAGGCCAAGGGCGTACGCATCATCCCCGACCTGCGCGCCAGCGGCGACAACGCCCCCAGCCACCGGGTTCTGGTCGGCCGCGCCGAGATCGGCGCCGCCTGGTCCAAGCGCTCGAACGAGGGCCGCGACTATCTGGGTCTCAAGCTGGACGATCCGAGCTTCAACGCCCCGATCTACGCCAACCTCTTCGACGAGGAAGACGGCGAGACCTTCTCGCTCATCTGGTCCCGCCCCAACGGTCGCCGCGGCGACTGAGGCGCGGCACAAAGGCCCCGACCACAAGGTCGGGGCCTTTCTCATGCCCGCAGGAAAGCCGTCACGCCCATGACCCTGACCGGGCTGGAACTGCTCAGCCGGTCAGGATCGGGATCATGGTTTTCACATGGGCGTCGATCCGCTCCAGCACGGGCTGGGGGACGGCCGCACGTTCCGGCAGGGTCCACCATTGCGCATCGATGTGCTTCACCGTCTCGGCGACCGCTTTGATGACGGCGGGCTCGGGAAGCCGTGCCCGGTTGGCAAAGGCTTTCCATCTGTCTGGCGTCAGCCCCTTGAAGGATCGCTCGCCGCCAAGCGACAGGGCCAATCCGTCGGCCGGAATATAGGGAACGGTCGAAAGCATGTCGTAGACCGGCGCAAAAGCGGGCGTGTTGCCGTCGCCCGGATAGATCAGCGACCAGTTCTTGAGGTGCATGTCGCCATTGCCCATGACCACCGAGAAGGTCAGCCGCCGGACAAATTCCAG
>Ga0172382_10011127_pt1 | contig 11936 bp, 7 predicted proteins | sample Leawel138RmetaG_FD_122245 | JGI IMG/M metagenome (GOLD analysis project Ga0172382, IMG submission 122245) | Leachate microbial communities from a municipal landfill in Southern Ontario, Canada - Leachate well 138R metaG | ecosystem: Engineered > Solid waste > Landfill > Unclassified | place...
ACATTTATTACAAGCTAATGGGACTAGTGGGGTTGCTACTGCTAATTTAACTAGTTATATAACAGGTGTAACTAATCAGATTAATGTATCTACTAATGGTAGTACTGGTGGAGTGAAAATTGGATTTCCTAGTGGTGGAGTAACAATACCTGTAGCCACTAGGGTTGATAATGATTTAGAAGTTATTGGTGATACTACTATTGGTACTACAACTGCTGCTACTAGTTTAAATGTATATGGTACTACAACTATTAATGGAAATACTACTATTGGTGGTACTCCTGCCGCAAATAATAGAAATCTTACTGTAAATGGGGACCTTGACGCTACTGGTAAAATAACAGGTACCTGGAATGGTGATACTATACCAGTTAGCCATGGTGGTACTGGTAGGGCGACTCTTACTAGTGGTGCAATTTTAGTTGGTAATGGTGATAGTAATGTAAGCTTATTAGCTAAACCTACAACAAATAATAAATATTTAAAAAGTAGTGGAACTAATTATGCTCCTGCATGGGGGTCTATTGCTTATGGTGATATAACAGGTACCCCTACTATTGGTATAAGTAGCGGTAATATTCCTAGAAATGATGGAAACCTTGCTAATAATAAACTTATTAAAGCTACTTCCAATGGAATATCTACTGATGTTAGTTTAACTAGTTATATAACAGGTACTGCTAACCAAATTGATGTATCTGCTAATGGTACTACTGGTGGGGTGAAAATTGGGTTTCCTAGTGGTGGAGTAACAATACCTGTAGCCACTACACTTAGTAGCACATTATCTGTATCTGGTAACACCACTATTGGTGGTACTACTACACTTAATGGTACTACTAATATTAAAGGTGATACTACTATTGGTACTACATCTGCTGCTAAAACACTTACTGTAAATGGTAATACTACTATTGGTACTGATGCTGCTAAGAAAAGTTTTACTGTTAATGGTAATGCTTTAGCAGTAACTGCTAGTAGTAATGTTGGTATTGGCACTGCTTCACCTACTACTAAACTTCATGTGGTTGGTGCTACTACTATAACTGGAAATACTACTATAACTGGTACTACTACACTTAATGGCACTACTAATATTAATGGTGACACTACTATCGGTGGTGATACTCCTGCTACTAATAAAGATCTTACTGTAAATGGAAATACTACTATTACTGGTAATACCACTATTGGTACTACATCTACTAATAACACACTTACTGTAAATGGTAAAATAACAGGTACCTGGAATGGTGATGTTATATCAGCTAATAAAGGTGGTACTGGTAGGGCGACTCTTACTAGTGGTGCAATTTTAGTTGGTAATGGTACTGGTAATATAAAAATGACAAAACCTACCGCTGGACATTTATTACAAGCTGATGCAACTAATGGAGTGGCCACTGCTAGTTTAACCAATTATGTAACAGGTACTGCTAACCAAATTGATGTATCTGCTAATGGTACTACTGGTGGGGTGAAAATTGGGTTTCCTACTACTGAGGATATGATAATTCCTATGAATACTCAAATTAATGGTGATTTAGGTGCTGAAACTGTTATTGCAGATCGTATAAACTTAGCTAATCGTATATTTGGAACATCTCTCAATCAAGGTGAAGTATTAACATTTCATAAGGATAGGGCTGGAGTATTCAATTTTGGTAGTGATGTAATGTTAAGTGGATATGCTGAAGATACAAATTTAATAGTTAATCCTAGTAATGCACTTACTTTTGATACTAGTAACCCTCTTTTTTTCCAGATTGAAACTCTTCTAAATTTTACTATAATAGATCGTAATAATCCTACTGTGATTTTTAGAGAAGAAACTGTGAACATAGTATCTACTATATCAACTCTTCATATTCAATATAGCTATTTACAAAAACATAAAGTTGTATCTCATCATTGCATTGGAATGAATAATAATTTTGGTGAGTTTGGTATTTGGGATAATGATGAATTCAATCATAGTGAGATCATATTTGATGATAATAGTTCTTTTTCTTTTGATAATGCCGCACTTATTAGTCATATATTAATACCATCTTTAAAATTACAAAATATAAATAATATATTTGGAACTTCACAATTTAGTATAAATTATAGTTATCGATTCAATATCAATGCGTTAGGGAATTCTGGTGCTGAAATCTATTTTGGTGCAAAGCATTAAATCAAGTAATTTTAAATGAAAAAAATTTAAAAACTAAATAATAAATAAAATTTAGAAAGAGGCTCTTTATGGCAATTTTAGCTAAAACTATTACACCAACAGGTGTAGAATTGAACTATCATCGTATTGGAGAATACTTTGAAAATGATGAAAAGATTGTAGTGATCTTATTTTCTTATCTATCAAATGAGAATAGACAAGATTTTCAACCAACTTATAGAAGTGAAATAACTTTACCACGTTATGATCATGTAGATAATTTAACTAATTTAAATACTAATCATCTTAGTTATGCTTATGTACATATTTATCATGCTATGGTTAATGGTAACTTTAATTTAAAAATTGCAGGCGAAATCACAAATGATGAACCAGTAAATGAAACACTTAATGAAGCTGTACAACGAATGTATGAAGCACCAGAAGCTGAAGTAGAAACTATCGAAGATGAAGAAGTTTTAGATAGCATCAGTGAAATTATTCAAAGTGCTTATGACGGTTATACAGACGAAGATGATGAAGAATAAAACATAGTTTAAGCCCTAATAGGAAATATATCCTATTAGGGCAAATTTATTTTAACTAAGACGTTCAATCAAGTCAGCTTTTGTACCATTTGTTGGTAAACCTTGTTCTTCACACATTACACGAAGTTCTTTTACTGTAAAGTTTTCAAGGTTAATTTCTTCCATTTCACTTTCATATTCTTCTTCATCATCATAGGTTTCTTCATAGATTTCTTCATCTTGAATTTCTTCTATGATTTCTTCTTCAATTATAGGTTCTTCAATAACAACAGGGATTATTTCTTCTACTTCAATAGGTTTAACTAATACAATATTAAACCCTTTCCTTACAAGACTCTCATAAAGGTCTTTTGTAATTTTTACATTGGTTTTTGGACCATAAAGGTTAAGTTCAGGAATAAACCCATAAGTTAATATATTTACTAACATAGGTGCTCCTTAAAATATGTCATAAAATGACTCATCTAATTGCTCATCATCATCATCAAGGTCTTCATCATCATCGTCATCATCTTTATCAGCTTCTTCACGGAAGTAACGATAATTTTCTTCAAGTTCTTCATCTTCGTCTTCATCACTGCTACCGATAACACTGTCAGCGTCTAATTCACCATCAGTGTCTTCATAGAACCAACGATATCTTTCTTCAAGCTCTTCTTTTTCTTCTTCCTTCTCAAGTTCCTCTTCGAATTTATCATCTTCAAGTTCATCAGCAGAGCCAGCACCTTCTTCACGGAAGTAACTATATCTTTCTTCAAGTTCCTCTTCATCGTCTTCATCGCTGCTACCGATAACACTGTCAGCGTCTAATTCACCATCAGCGTCTTCACGGAACCAACGATAATGTTCTTCAAGTTCTTCATCGTCGTCATCAAGGTCTTCATCATCGTCATCTTCATCTTTATCAGCTTCTTCACGAAAGTAACGATATCTTTCTTCAAGTTCATCATCACTACTACCAATGACTTCAGTGTCCATATCTTCTTCTGAAGATAATTCATCATCAGTTTCACGGAAGTAACGATAGTTTTCTTCAAGCTCATCTTCTTCAAGTTCATCATCATCGTCATCAAGATCTTCTTCGTCAGCTTCTTCACGGAAGTAACGATAGTTTTCTTCAAGTTCATCTTCTTCAAGTTCGAGTTCATCATCCAATTCTTCATCGGATTCGCTAAAATAATCATAATTTTCTAACATTTCATCATCCTCGTCAATATTTTCTAATTCCCTCTCAGGAATCGTGGTTCCAATAGTTTTATTTTTTTCTTCTCCAGGTACATCTAAGATATCCCCGTCTTCAAACAACAATTCTTGGAGCTCTTGTCGTTCGTCAATAGATTTGTTGATCTCATTGATCACTCGGTTTATTCTGTTTAACATTGGAAGCTTCTCCTTGTATTAATTATTTATTATAAGTTTGTTACGAATCTCATCAATAATTTTTAAAATTAATGGTATCGCCATAAATGTTTTTAAATCATAGTTTAAATCAATTAAACTAGCTTCTTCACTAATATTATTCTTATCGATTTTATTATTCATAAATTTTATAATAAAATTTTCTATAGAATTCTCATCGGTAGCAGGGTATAAGTTATTTTCTAAAACTCGTGATTTAAAATCATCTTTAAAATATTTAAACTCTCGATTTTCTGCGTGCATACCAATCAGATAATTTAAACCTTCATAAGAGAGTTCATTAGCTTGATTAGTATTTGTCATAATGTACATGCTATTAAATTTATATAGATCTGGATTTTTATTCAAAATGTAATAAAAGATAGTATGTTTGTATCCACTATCAAAAATTATAGTTTGTGTACCTTGAGTAATATCTAGTTCTTCTAAATAAATATTATTAATAGATGATTTCATTTCAGGTCTTATGAATAACCTATTTTCTTTACTGAATTTCGTCCAATAAGCATCATAAAAAGATTTATTATCATTTAATCTCATAAAGAAGAAATTCAACTGTTCGTTATAAAAATATTTAATAGCGTAATCTTGAAGATTTTCTGTAATAAGATTTAATTCTTCTAATATAAGTTTATCAGCTTTAGTAAGCATCCCATCGAAATCATCGTAACCTGCTATATAAGTCTCTACTACTTGCTGTTCAATTTTCTCTTCTTCAAAAAACTCAAGATTAAATGCTATTTTATGAAATTGTTTCCCAGAGAATTTATCTTGTTCAACCTTTGTAACCCTAAATAGATATCTTTCAGGTAATCCATCAAGTATAAAATAATCATCTACTAAGGGTTCCATACCAACTTTAGGAGATACTACACCTTCACCATTCATCTCAGTGTTTAACCCAAATTCAGTTTCATCTAAATTTAAATCTAATTGTGGAAGATTATAGAGGGGGAAGTTTTCTATCTTATTATATCTTACTCCCGATAATTCACCGATAATTTCTATAGCATGATCTAAGGTACCTTCATATGAGCTTCTTATATCATTTTTATGATAATATGTAACAAAAGTTGGACGTCCTTCAAAGTATCTTGAATAATCTTCAGTAGATTTACGCAAGTAATCATTGATTTTATTCTGAAAAATAACTTTTTCATTTTTAACTAAAATTTTAGCCATGTTGGACTCCATTATAAATTATTAATTTTCTGTTTGAATAGAAATCATGTCCTTTAGTAAATATATTAAAGGACACGTATTGTTCATTTTTTTCCATCATAAATATCTTTAACTGTTCGTTTAAGTTCTACTAAGGCTTTCTGAGCTAACATAGCTATAGGTATATCTACTGTCATTCTTGAAACAAAACTTAGAGGTGAAAATATAGCATCTATATTCTCTTCTGGTCTAAATTCAGAATATGGCTCTTCACCAGTTTCTATAGTTTCAGATACAATAGTCTTACAAGCTCCTTGAAAAGCTATCTTATCCCCAGATCTCATATGGTCAGGGTGGCGTATAAAGAACTCTATTAAAACACCATCTACATCTACACTCTTGATTTTATTTTTTTGATAGCCCTCATATTTACTAGTAGGAGGTAAGAAAATATTGGATGGCTCAGATAAATTTAAATGTTTAATTTTCTTTTTCTTACTTTCAATAGATTTAATATAATCATTAATAATTTTTCTTAGAGTTGGATGAAAGTCTTGTAAATCTCGGTTATAGTATACCTTGATATCAATAATTTCCCCTTCATAATGAGAACGTTTTGCAGTATTAGCAAATTCTTCAATCTGTTCATTGTATTCATCACTAATCTGCCCAAGTAGATTAATACCACCTTCATCATCAAAGGTGCTTTCAAAGACTGCTAAAGAATCTCCTATACTAACCTTATCACCAACCTTTACCATTTTATGTATAATAGTTTCAGGTGTCAAAATTAGGTCTTCTTTCATAGTTACATAGGTAACTAGGCGTTCACCTAAGCCTTGTGTAATAAATGACCCGTCCTCCATAGTGCCATCTAAACATGCCATGGAAACTTTAGCTAGGGTCCCTATAGAAAGTAAAACATCGTCTTTTTCACCTTTGAAGTAATCATCATTTCTAGCTAATATAGAACCCTTTTTAAAACTTTCACCAAGTTTTAAATCGGTAGTTAGGTTGTTATTTATATAAAATCCACCTTGTGAGTTTTTTGAAATATTTCTACCTAAGTTAATTACATCTTCAGTTCCATCTTTATATTTCAATATCATGAGATCTAACTTCTCATCAATCTCTGAAACTTTACCATCTTGTCTAGCTAAATGAACAAAGTCTCTAGACAATAAATGTGGAGCTACTTTTTCCATACCTGTTCCTATCATAGGAGCATCAGTATCACTAGCTGGAATAATATGAGCAGTTTGTCTAACAGCCATAGCAGTTCTCATAGGGTCAGCATGTACAGAATTTAGAGGCATGACTAGTTCAAATGGTGAGAAATAATTAGTGGCGTCATATTCTTTCTTATCATCATATACCTCCATGAACCCTCGAAGATTTTTAAGTTTAGGATTATATGCTAAAGAACGGTTGGTACCCACATTAGCATTTACTGGAGAAAATGCCCCAAAGATGCCCTTCATAGATTCGTCATATGAGCGTATATCAGCAGTATAAGCATTATCACTATTGATACCACCAGGGCCTTTCCATGAAGTAGATGAGTATTCCATTAACTCATTTGCAACATTAAGTACAGAGTATTCATTGACTATGTTTTCAGTTAAGACATCCTTTAAAACTTTTCCTTGATGTATAGTAAATCGCCCATGTGTTTTATAAATATTAAACTCAGCAGCTAAAGCTCGATAAACAATGATAGCTATAGTTTCCCAACTACGGATTCTATAGTTAGCCATGTTATTTTTCCTAATGTACTTAACATCAGCTAGCATAGTATTAGCTTCTAAAAGTACCCCAGTAATATCAGTAGGATATCCCATATCTTGTAAAATTTCTTTAGTAATAGGATCAATCATTCTATCAAGAATTAATTTAAACCCCTTAGAAACGTTTCTACTGTTATATGTATTTTCAAAGTAATCCAGGTATGTAGCATCATTATCAAATTCTTTAAGGTTAATTTCTCTGGTAGGTAATTCATTTAAGGCATATAGTAACATGTTACTTTTTAGATCTGATTTATAAATTAATGTAGAATCTTTAAAAGGTACTAAAGTTTCAAATAAATGTTGTTCAGGTGGTAAACGTTTACCCTTCTTTTCAATTCTATACTCTACTCCATAACGATCTAAGATATTAAAGAAACCTTCATAGAATGATAACAGCATCAATAAAGAAATCTTTCTTCTAAGAATAGCAACGGTTGAGAACGTATATTGTTTACTTCTAGTGGCTGCTAAAACTTTACTACCAAAATCCATATATTCATTTAATTTTAAGATTAAAAAGTCAGCTAATTCCAATTTACTTGAAATGAATTCAGTACTTTTAACTTTTATATCAGAACTTTCAAATAACCCTTTTACAATTTTGTTCGAGTATACTAATCTATCATGGCGATTTATTAATAAAACAGTTTCCGTTTTAGCATCATGCCCAATAATAAAGAAATCTTTATCAAGATCTTTTGTTAATCTAAATTCAAATGGTAATCGTCTAGCAGTTTTAACTGAGAAATTGATAATTAAACCTGTAGGGAATTTAATCTTATTTAAGTATTGTGAGTAATAGTTGTAATCCGCAGTATTGATAAATTGTGAGTTTAATACTAGGTTGTTACCACGTTCTATAGTAACTTTCTTCTTCTTGAATTCATCTATATTATCTAAAAGAGCTTTAGTAAACTGATCAGTTTTATTATCTAGTTTTTGACCTTTCTTAACAATTTGAAATTTATTATAGTTAGTAGCTACGAATACTTCATCTTGTTTATTTTTAGTGATAGGTAAGGTTACTAACTGTCTAACCATAGTCTTCTTACCACCATTTAAATATAAGAAACGGTTATCTACAACTTTAGGAATATCAAGTTTAATTTTAAATATTTTATTATTTTTATTCCTATATGTAACCTCCCAAGTTTCCTTTAAATCAAAGTCATCGGAGCTATCAGCATTTGTAATTGACTCTATAAATAAAGGATTTTCACGGTCATCAGAGAATGCTGCGAATGCCTTATAAATATCACTCTTCATTAAATTTTTTAAGTAACTCTTATCGAAGTTAACCAAAGTACTCTTTCCAAATTCCTCATGTATATGCTCTGTTTGTATTGGAAGCTCATCATCCTCAATAGTTAATTTATTTGAGGAGTCTAGAACCTTAGTTAATTTTTCTTTTTTATTATCACCGATATCAACTTGTAACTCATCTTGTTGTTTTTTATTTTTCTCTATAAGTTTAGTCTCTACTTCAGTAAATGTATTTTGATATCGTTCTGTATTATTTATAGAAATTTCCTTTATAAGTTCATCTATGTTTAAACCATCATCTTCTTCTATGTCTGGAGTTTCAATGTCTTCAACTTCGTCAGGTAGTACTGGTTTAGAAGGTTGTACTTTAATTTCTTCAGGTTCCTTTTTAATAGGTTCCTTCTTTACAGGTTGTACTTTGAGCTCCTCTTTAGGTTCATGTTTTACAGGAGTTATTCTATTCTGTGCAGGTGCAGTAAGAATTCCTTTTATTTCTTCTTCAGAATCTAACTTAGCTTTAGGAAATAACTTTTTAATCTTATCTGTAATTGCTGGGCTAGTTGCTTTACTAGTTACAGATTTAGTTATAGAAGATGTAACTTTAGAAGGAATAGTATTGACCACAGGTGGACGAACATACTGTTTTTTAGGAATTATATTTACTGGTTTAGGTGGGGTTAGATAATCTCGTATATCGATATCCCCCTCATAATTTCGTTCTATGATTTCTGGTTCATCTTCTTCTACACTATCTAAATCATCAATTTTCTTTGACAAAGCTCGTACAGGGGCTAAGAGTTTATTTTTAAATTTATCTAGTTTAGCATCATCTTTATCTAAGACTGTAGTGATTTTTTGGTCAGTAATTCTAGAGACTTGTCTAGTTGAGAATTTTATTAACTGATTTAATCTTAAGAATAACTCTTTTTGCTCTGGAATAGCACTACCATCAAAAGCATAGAATAATCTAAAATCTTCATTATAGAAAATAAAGTAAGTATTATGAGAAAATTTAGGTTCTGTTTTTAAGACTTCTTGATAATATAAGAAATAATTATAAATAAAATTCACTGGAAGAGTATGACGAGTCATTAACATTTTTGGTCGTAGGTAATCTCTATAAGTAAATTTTTCTAAACTATTACGTTTTTCCTTAGTTGTTATATTTCTACTAACAAACCCCATTTTCATAGTTTTGTCACTAATCTTCTTGTACTCATCTTCTGTAAAATTTAGTGGTATGAGAATATATCTAACTGCATAGGGATCTAGTTCTGGATCATTTAAAATACTTTCAAAATGTGTTTTAAAAAGTTTTAATTTACGCTCACCTTTAAAAGGTAACCTATTAAGAAATAATAATTGATAACGTAGATCCATTATAAGGTTCATACCCCTATAATTAGGAACTTTAACTCTTGCATTTTTAAGAACATCAGGGTACTTTGTTAACATTTGATCATAGTATTTCTTTTGATCAAATCTCATTTTCTTTTTAGTTCCTTCGATTTCTATGAGTCTTGGATGAAAGATAGATTTATAGTTTTTAAAATTGAAGATTTTTGAAGTTATAACTTTATCAAAATCTTCTAATAAATATCCCATATTTAAAATAAGAAAATTGAAATTTTTATTCTTTACATTAGCACTTATCGGTTCAAGCTTGGCTTTTCCACCAAGTCTTATAAGTTTTTCTTTTACTACTTTATTGATAAACATTCTAAGCTCCTGTCTAGTTTTTATTTTGTTTATTATTTTGTTTCAGCATATTATAACTTATACTTAATAGTATAAGATATTTTTAAACAATTAAAGCATCTTAAAATATAATTAATAAAGTTTAACTCAAATTATAGATACATATTAAAGTTATGAATTGTATAATACATATAGTGTAAAACGGGTGACACTATAAGTTTTTAACAAAAAAAAAACATAGAAAAGGAGGCCACACTATGGCTAAATTACCAAGATTAGGAACAGGAACAGGAAGAAGATTATCTGTTCCAGCAACCCCAGTAGAAGAAGAAATTGTTGAAATTGATGATGTAGAAGAAATTGTTGAAACACCTAAAAAAGTAGCAGTTAAAAAACCTGTAAAAAAGGTAGCAGTTAAAAAACCTGTAACCTTAGAAAAAGATAATGATGAAGGTAAATATTCATCATTAACAAGAAAAAAAGTAAAGAAGGAAAAAGCTCCTTCAACATCGAAATACAATACTAAAGATGAAATTCTTAACACTATGCAGGAATTAGCTGGAGGCGAAATAACTCTAGTACAGGCTGACCAAATGTTTAATTTGGTATCTAATGCCTTAGAAAAAGTTATTGTCGAAGGCGTCAGCAAAGGTAAAACTTTAACAAGATTTTTATTTGGTAGAACTCTTAAGGTCTCATTAAGACCTGAAAGAATCACCATAGGGAAAAAGTTAAAGTTAAAAGGGCGTAAGCCTTTAGATAGTGATTTCCATACCTCGGAATATTACGCTGTGAGCTTCTCAGCGCCGATATCCGAGAAAACAACAATTAAAGGTAAATTCAATGAAAAAACAGGGGAATTTACCGCTGAATAACATTATAACGGGAGCCAACCTTGGCTCCTTTTTTTTTTTTGGAGGCTTTATGCAGACTATTAATTTTTTAAAACAAGATTCATTAAGTAATAAACTTTATGGCACTAGAACTTATACAGATATTAATCTTGTTAATACTTTAAGTAGTATCCAAGATACTCTATATAAAATATACTTTTCTTTTTTTTCTAGAAAATTACTAAAAAATGAGTATATGTTAAATAAACTTTTATTAGATACAATCTCTATAATGAATTATCTATTAAATAAAAACTTATTACCTTTACATAAACAATTTGATTTTGATAAGACTCGTGCTTATATCTTTACTTATTCAGAAGTAAATTTTTATGATATGGTAATTTTAGCTTTATACCATAGTAAATCTCTTAAGGAAAAATTTTTAAAATCTAAAGAAACTGTATTTGATGAAAATGACACTAAGGATATAGAGGCTCTTGTTTACACTGTAACTAATCTCTTTATCAATATTTAGATTTTCAAGCTTTCTTTAACAAAGTTATAATAAATATATGAATATCGTATATACCTTTATTTATATGGTGTATACGATTTTTTAGGAGATTGTTATGGCAAAAAATAAAAAGAAACCTAAACTACCTAAAACTTCAAAACAAAAGAAGGGAGCTTTTAGGTGGCTAACAAACGCTATTAAAAGTATCACTAGAGAAGTTCCACAATTATTTATAGATGAATTACCAGAAACTTCAGAAATGGTCAGCGACTTTAATGAGAAATTCTTTAGTGGTGGCGATATTAGTGAGACTTATAATGCGTTTAAAACTGCAAGTGTGTATTTAAAACGTCGTATTTGGGATGATACTGTTAAAAAAACTACAAGTACAGCTTGGAAAGATATCAAAGAAGGTCATATTGGTGGAAGAAAGGAAAATTTCGATGACGACTTTGGTGGCTTTGATATGGGTGATGATGACGATTTTTCCTATGGTGACGACGATGATGACGATTTTTCTTATGATGATGGTGATGATGACGATTTTTC
>Ga0172382_10011128_pt1 | contig 11936 bp, 10 predicted proteins | sample Leawel138RmetaG_FD_122245 | JGI IMG/M metagenome (GOLD analysis project Ga0172382, IMG submission 122245) | Leachate microbial communities from a municipal landfill in Southern Ontario, Canada - Leachate well 138R metaG | ecosystem: Engineered > Solid waste > Landfill > Unclassified | place...
GCATGACCACCAAGAATCGCAAAACGCAGATCATGCCCATGAACGATCTCGCCTACGAAGTGCTTGAACAGGCGCGGGCGGCAAGGATCAGCGACTACGTGTTCCCATCCTCAACGGGAGCGTACTTCCACTCGCTGGACAACACATGGAAGCGCATTCGCGCCAAGGCGGGCTTGCAAGACATCCGCATGCACGACGTGCGGCACACCTTCGCAACCAACGTCGTGGCCCACGGTGAAAGCCTCTACCATCTTCAAAGCCTTCTCGGGCACAAGACCGGGCAGATGACGCAACGCTACGCCCACCTGCGCGACGAAAAGCTCCGCAAGGCCGCCAACTCGTTCAACACCATCTTCGCGGACTACAAGACATGGAGCTTCAGGGACATCCTTGCACTCCCGGAAGAGGAGCGAAACGCGATCCTGCAACTCGCCATGGACGAGGGCATCGCCGAACCGGGGTACGGGGAAGAACCGACGGGCATCGACGACCAAGGGTAATGAAGCCGCCTCACCGGGCACAAGGGGGGGCAACGGCATAGTCGAAAAATCAACTGGTTATGATCTTTTCGATTAACGCCTCAAAGTGACGAACCAATTCCAATGGGGAGGGTAATGACCGTATTGCGGAAGGTTGACTTGCTTATCCCAATCCAACTCAAACTTTTCCACGCAAATGCTCTGAAAACAATACCGGGCCAATCGATACTCAATCTCCTCCTTCAACCACTGTTTTTGAAGAAGGCTGCTGTCTGTGAGCATGTATCCCAAGGGATTGAATTGGTAACGAAGAATATTAGCCCTTGTCGTATCTACGATTTCTTCCTGAGTGCGCCCTTCGTCAATCATCATGTCCACATGTTTCTGGAAGGCAAACGTACGCGACTCCATTGACGGGACATAGAGCATTATGACGCCATCATCCGCAGTGTTGCGGACGATATTTTCCATCATCACGTGAAAGTGATCATTGTTTTCTGGCATGACGGAACCGAGGGCAAGGACGAGACCGCACCGTTCTGGTAATGCGACATCCTCAATGCGTCCTTCCATAAGCACGACGTTTGCTTCCTGTTGTTCCATCGCCTTGTTGATCATATTCTTTGAGTTGTCGACTGCATAAACAACTCGGAAAGATCGCAGATGCCGGAATGAACGCCCCACGCCGCATCCGAGATCGGCGACAGCCGTGCCGTGTTGCGCAGGAAAAACCCGCAATGCTTCCGTGATTATGTTCTCAGTGGCGAAAATTGAACGGATTTGAGCATCGTAGTCAGTCAGGCTTGCCCAAAAAAATTCCGCATCTTCATACTCAACGATCGGGGGATCAGTCTCTGCCACCACCGCCTCCAGAACTGCCTCCCCCACCAGAACCAGCCCCACCACTCCCGTCGGAGCCTCCACTTCCCCCAGCCCCACCACCAGCATCACCAGAATCGGACCCGCCTTGCACACCACCGAGTTGCCCCATGGTGGGCTGCCCGGGTTGCCCTGCGCTGGACATAGAGGAAGAGATCGCGGCCTCAATGTTCGAGGCCGCCTGCCCCAGAGGCGTCGCATCCTGTGCTGCTAAAGGAATGGCTGGCAAGAGAACTGCCAACGCAGGCACCACGGCAAAGGAAAACATCGTCTTCTTCTTACCCACGGCTATTGCACCTCCGCCTTCTTCACACCGTCGCCCAACCGCGCGAGTTCACTCTCAATAACCCCATACACCGCACCGATGCTCGGGCCGACTTGCTGCCAACGCTGCACGGCCTTGGCGGCATCTCCCGACTTGGCGTAGGCAAGCCCAAGGTACACGTAGACCCACGGGAAGGATTTCGCGGGATCAGGATCGCCAGCCTCAGAGCGGAACCGGATCATCCGCTCATACAATTCAACGCTCTTCGCGTAATCCCCAAGCCCGTAATAGGCCCTGGCCGTCCCCATCAAAAACGCTGCACGATCAGGGATGGAGGCCAGCAATTCCTCGCCAAGCTCCGCAGCCTGCCGCCAATGCTCCTTGGCTTCGTCCGCCTTGCTCCAGCGTTCCTTCTGCAAAGCCGCATCCACATGCCTGTTGAACCCACTCACGGGCAGACCCCAAGCGTGAGCTACGGCAGCGGCCCCAATCACCAATGACAGCCCAACTAGCAACACCTTGATCATTCGAAGCATCTGAACCGTCCCCCTCAAATATTGATGTATTGGATGATTTCTATGGCTCAATCACAACTTTTCGTCAACGCATCCAATTCCCCACTGGCAGCAACACGATTTCACGCCGCTAGGATCACAGGAATATCCTCCCGGACCTTCCCTTCGGGTTGATTTCAATGATGCCGCTCATGGCACCTAGAACGCATTGACCTTGCTGCCGTGATTGCCTATCCGACCCTGTGCAGTCGATGTCTCTCTCCCCCCTACCTTGTTAGAAGTACTGCATATCGGCACTTTCTCAATTATCTCAGCCCATCAAAGGAATTCGACATGGCAGGCTCCACCACGTCCTCTCCCTCCCACAGGCTCACGATCCAAGGTGGGAACATCATCGTTGCAGACCTCGGCACCCTTCGTGGCAAGAGAAACACAACGGGAACCTCTCCGAAGCCCAAGAGCAAGAGCAAAGGGTCCACGCCGACCACCATGCCGGAATTCTCTCCAAGGAGCCGCAACGCTTACATCAAGGCCCTCAACGGACTCAAGCGAGGCGCGATGCCGGAGGTGGTGGTCACCCTGACGTACACGGACAAGGTCAGCCCCAACCCGGAGGTCTGGAAATCCGACCTCGACCACCTGCGCAGGAGGCTCAACCACAACTTCCCCAAGTCGTGGTGGTTCTGGCGAATTGAACCGCACAAGGACACGGGAAGGCCGCACTACCACATCCTCGGCAACCTCATGGACGGCACCAGCCCCAGCGAGTTCTGGTCCTGGCTGGACCCGACGTGGTGCAGGATCATCAAGGTCGCGCGCAAGGACGCCCCCTACGTCACACTGGTGCAGCCCTTCGACGGCGACATGGACAAGATGACGCGCTACTTCTCCAAGGAGGAACCACAGCACGTCTACAAGGGATATATCGGCTCATGGGCACGTCTCACCAATCGCTGGGGCAAGATGCTCTCCAAGAACATCCCGGAGGCGGACAGGGATGTCTTTGAAGTCGGAGAGGACACGCACAGGGAGATCAAGGAACTGATCGTCGGAAGCATCCAGACCCAACTGAAGGCCATGGAGGATGATTTCGCCAAGATGGGACCGCTGTCCTCGCGGAAGAAGGCATACGTCCTTGAGGAGTCTATCAAGGCCAAGAAGCACTACCTGTGGCAGGTGCAGCGGAGCAACTTCTACTGGAGCGTGCTGGAGCGGGACCACATCGAACTGATGCACAAGATGCTGGAGGGCAAGCGCAAGGCTGGCACCTTGTAGGCCGCTGGACAGGACGAGGCGACGGGAAACCATCACCGCAGCGGCCCACCCCCTCCTGCAAAAACAACATGTCAGTCCCGCACCGGAATGACCGGGCACAATTTTCAAGGGGGCCATTTCCGGCAGGCAGTCACAGGGGGTGCATGGGGCACCACGCGCCCACCCCCCTTTTTCTTGCACCACTGGAAGGAACTGCCTATGATGCAAGAGTATTCGCCGTTTCTGCCCGCTCAGAAGTGCGCCTTTTCCGCCCCAAAACCCGCACAACCTGCCCCATGGATTCCAAACCGTTCTCAGTTGACCCATACGTGACCACTGGGCCACAACGCCCCACAACGAAGAACCCCAAGAACTGCGAAAGTCCTTGGGGTTCGGTGCTTTTTCTGGTGCGCCCGGCAGGAATCGAACCTGCGGCCTACAGCTTAGGAGGCTGTCGCTCTATCCGACTGAGCTACGAGCGCACGGACCGGCCGGAAAGCCGGAGGGGCAATATTCCTAGCCAAGGCCACGGAAAATTGCAACCGCTATTCCCCGGTCCCGGCGCCCGGCGCCCGGAGCCCGGGGGCCCGGCTTGGGCCCGGCCTCCTGGCGCGAAGCCCCCGTCCCGGGCGCCGCCCGGGGCGCGCGGCCTTCCGGGCGCCCCGCCTGCGGATTCATGTGCCAATATCGGCACAAGCTGTTTACACAAATCCCGGCGGCATTATACTTTGGCATTGCGGCGCGGCGGCGCGGCTGCGAGCCGCCCGGCATGCCCGCCGCGACCGACATGCCCCTATACGGAGGACCAGAATGCAGCTCAGGAAAACCAAAGCCCCCCTGCTGGCGGCGCTGCTCGTCGTGGCCTGGACCGTTCCGGCCCTGGCCTTCGGCAGCCTGCCCGAATTCACCGACCTCGCCAAGCGCACCGGCGACGCCGTGGTCAACATCAGCACCGAGAAGACCGTGGCCCAGTCGCAGCAGATGCGCGAGTTCTTCAAGTTCCACCAGCGCGGCACGCCGTTCGACGATTTCTTCGACCAGTTCGAGAAATTCTTCAACCAGACCCCCGGGCAGCAGCCGCGCAAGGAGCGCTCCCTGGGCTCGGGCTTCATCATCTCCCAGGACGGCTACATCGTCACCAACAACCACGTCATCCAGAACGCCGACCAGGTGCGCGTCAAGCTGCGCGGCAGCAAGGACTTCATCGACGCGACCATCGTCGGCCGCGACACGGAAACCGACCTCGCCCTGCTCAAGATCGACCCGCCCAACGGCGAACTGCCCACCCTGCCCTTCGGCGACTCCGACAAGGCCGAGGTCGGCCAGTGGGTCATCGCCATCGGCAACCCCTTCGGCCTGGACCACTCGGTCACGGCGGGCATCATCAGCGCCAAGGGCCGCATCATCGGCTCCGGCGCCTTCGACGACTTCATCCAGACCGACGCGTCCATCAACCCCGGCAACTCCGGCGGCCCGCTGCTGAACATGGACGGCGAGGTGGTGGGCATCAACACCGCCATCATCGCCTCGGGCCAGGGCATCGGCTTCGCCATCCCCAGCAACATGGCCCGGCGGATCATCGAGCAGCTCAAGACCGACCAGGCCGTGCACCGCGGCTGGCTGGGCATCACCTACCAGCCCGTGGACGAGCAGACCGCCAAGGCCCTGGGCCTGGGCGCCCCGCGCGGGGCGCTGGTCAACGAGGTCATCGCCGGGCAGCCTGCGGCCAAGGCCGGGCTCAAGCCGGGCGACGTGATCGTCCGGGTGGACAAGACCGAAATCGCCGAGGCCGCGGACCTGGTCCGGGCCGTGGCCTCCCTGCCCCCCGGGCAGACCATCTCCCTGGGCCTGTGGCGCGACGGCAAGGAGCGCAAGGTCAAGGTCACCCTGGGCGAACGCGGGGAGCAGATCCAGGCCCGGCGCGACGGCGACGCCCCCGGCACCCCCGGCGACACCAGGGCCCTGCTGGGCATGACGGTGCGCGCCGTGGCGCCCCAGGAGGCCGAGGCCCTGGGCCTGGAGCCCGGCAAGGGCCTGCTGGTCACCGAGGTGGACGACGGCTCCCCGGCCCAGGAAAGCGAAATCCGCCCCGGCGACGTGATCCTGCAGGCCAACCAAAAGGACGTGTCCTCCGCGGACGAACTGAACAGCATCTACGAGAAGGACGCCAGCGGCAAGGGCGCCCTGCTGCTGCTCATCCAGCGCCAGGGCCGCACGGTGTTCCGCACCATCGCCCTGCCCGGGAAATAGGGCTCCGACGCACGCATCGGGGGGCCGCGAGGCCCCCCGTTTTTTCGCCCGCCGCCCCTTGCCTCGGGGCACGATTTCGGCCACCCTGCGGCCCATGAGCGCCACCGACACCGTCACCCTGGCCACCGGCTGCAAGGTCAACCTGCACCTGCGCATCACCGCGCGGCGCGACGACGGCTACCACACCCTGGAGTCGCTGTTCGTTCCCCTGCCCGCGCCCGGCGACCGCCTGACCCTGGCCTTCGGACCCCAGGGCGGCCCATTCTCCCTGTCCGCCGCCGACCCGGCCCTGCAAGGCGACTCCAACACCGTGGCCCGGGCCTGGAGGGCCTTTGCCGCCGCCACGGGCTTCGCCCCGGCCCTGGCCGTGCGCCTGGACAAGGGCGTGCCCCTGGGGGCGGGCCTTGGCGGGGGCAGCGCCGACGCCGCCGCCGTGCTGCTCGCCCTCAACGAGCGCGCCGGGGCCCGGGCGCTGGACGGCGCGGCCCTGGCCCGCCTGGGGGCGGAGGTGGGCGCCGACGTGCCCTTCTTCCTGGGGCGCGGCCCGGCCTGGGCCGAGGGCATCGGCGACGAGCTGACGCCCGTGGACCTTGCCCTGGACGGATTCTCCCTGGTACTGTTGTGCCCGGCCGTGCATGTGGACACCGCCTGGGCCTACGCCGCCTGGGACGCCGCCCACGCCGCCCGGCCCGACGGCGCGGCGCGCCCGGCGGGCATCAGCGCGCATTACAGTTCCTTGACATGGGCCGGGGAGCGGTTTAAAAGCTGCCCTTGCTCTTTGCCCCCGCTGTACAACAGCTTCGAGGAAGTGGTCTTCCCCGCACACCCCATCCTGCGGAAATACAAGGAAGAACTACTCAGGTCCGGAGCCTGCGGAGCGGTGATGAGCGGAAGCGGAGCAAGCCTGCTCGGACTGTTCCGGGATGCCCCGCGGGCCGAGCGCTGCGCGCGCGGGCTCCAGAAGGCCGCCGTGAGCGCCTTCGTACACCATTTCTAGCGCTGGGGTGTCGCCAAGTTGGTAAGGCAACGGGTTTTGGTCCCGTCATCCGTGGGTTCAAGTCCTACCGCCCCAGCCATCTCATTTTCGAGGAAGTGCCAATGGCCATCGGCGAATTGAAGATCATGACCGGCTCCGCCAACCCCGGGTTGGCCAAGGAAATCTGCAACCACCTGGGCTGCGAGCTGACCCAGTGTCTGACCGACACATTCAGCGACGGCGAAATCCGGGTGGAGATCGGCTCCAACGTGCGCGGGGCCGACGTGTTCGTGGTCCAGCCCACCTGCGCGCCGGTGAACTTCCATCTCATGGAGATGTGCATCCTGCTCGACGCCCTCAAGCGCGCCAGCGTGGGTCGCGTCACCGCCGTCGTGCCCTACTACGGCTACGCCCGGCAGGACCGCAAGGTCGCCCCCCGCGCGCCCATCAGCGCCAAGCTCGTGGCCGACTTCCTCACCGTGGCCGGCATCGACCGCCTGGTCACCGTGGACCTGCATGCGGGCCAGATCCAGGGCTTCTTCAACCTGCCGGTGGACAATATCTACGCCGCCCCGGTGCTCCTTGAGCACCTGCGCAAGACCGACGACGACATCGTCATGGTCTCGCCCGACGCGGGCGGCGTGGAGCGCGCCCGAGCCTACGCCAAGCGCCTGGGCGCCAGCCTGGCCATCATCGACAAGCGCCGCGACGCGCCCAACCAGGCCCGGGCCATGAACGTCATCGGCGACGTGAAGGGCAAGACCGCCATCGTCCTGGACGACATGATCGACACCGCAGGGACCATCACCGCCGCCGCCGACGTGCTCATGGAGAACGGCGCCAAGGAAGTCATGGCCTGCGCCACCCACGCCGTGCTCTCCGGCCCGGCCACCGAGCGGTTGCAGAAGTCCCTCTACTCCCAGGTCATCGTCACCAACTCCATCCCGGTGGGCAACAAGGTCGAGCAGTGCCCCAAGCTGCGGGTGCTCTCCCTGTCCGGCCTGCTGGGCAAGGCCATCCACAACATCCACACGGAATCCTCCGTGAGCGTGCTTTTCGTCTAAACACTGTCGCACCGTCCCTCGGGCCGCACGGGCCCGGGCAAGAACGGGGCCAAGGAGAACCCAACCCATGTCCGACCAGATCTCCCTCACCGTCCAGAAACGCGAAGTGACCGGCAAAGGCGCCATGCGCGAGCTGCACCGCAAGGGCCTTGTCCCCGGCGTCTACTACGCCAAGGGCGAGAACGTGCTCATCCAGGTGGAGCCCCTGCCGCTGAACAAGGCCTACGCCAAGGCCGGCAACTCCCAGCTCGTGTACCTGAACATCGAGGGCGGCGAGACCCGCCCGGCTCTCATCAAGGAGCTGGTGCGCCACCCCTTCAAGACCGAAATCACCCATGTGGACTTCTTCGGCGTCGACCTGAAGAAGGCCGTGCGCGTGCGCGTGCCCGTGGAGACCGAAGGCAAGCCCAAGGGCACCGTCATGGGCGGCAAGCTCATCGTCTTCCGCGACGGCCTGGACGTGGAGTGCCTGCCCACCGACATCCCCGACAAGATCGTCCTGGACGTGTCGCCCCTGGACCTGGGCGACAACATCCACATCGCCGACATCGCCATGCCCAAGGGCGTGCAGGCGCTGTACGACGAGAACTTCGCCGTGGTCGGCCTGAGCGCGCCCACCGCCGAAGCCGAGGAAGGCGAAGCCGAGGCCGAATAGCGCCCCGCGACGCATACCGGAACACCGGGCCCCGGGGAGCTTCCCCGGGGCCCTTTCGTGCTGGGGGCCCGGGGCCCCTTGCGCGCCGTGCGCCCCTTCGGCTAGAGTCGGGCCTGCGCTCCGGCGGCCAGCCCCATCCCCCACCCACCCCGACCCGCAACCGCCATGAAGAACTATTCCGCCCTCGTCGCCGGGCTGGGCAACCCCGGCCCCGAGTACGAGCTGACGCGACACAATTTCGGCTTCCTGGCCATCGACGCCCTGGTGGAGGCCGCCGGAGGCCCGGGCAAGTGCCCGGCCCTGGAGCTGCGCGGCGACTGCCCGACCCGCGAGTGCCGCCCCGTGCGCAACGCGGCGCCCCTGCTGCTGGCCAAGCCTCAGACATACATGAACCTTTCAGGGCTGGCCGTGGGGCGTCTGGCCGCGCGCCTGGGCCTGGATCCCGGCGAGGTCATCGTGCTGCACGACGACCTGGACCTGCCCCTGGGGCGCATGAAGTTCAAGAAGGGCGGCAGCGACGCGGGGCACAACGGCATCAAGTCCGTCACCGAACACCTGGGCACGCCGAATTTCCTGCGCCTGCGCCTGGGCATCGGCCGCCCCGAGGGCCGGGGCGGCGCGCGCGACTATGTGCTCGAGCCCTTCACCCGCGAGGAGCTGGAGATCGTCGCCCTGGTGGCCCAGGCCGCGGCCAAGGGCCTGACCCTGTATCTGCGCCGGGGGTTCGCCCACGCCGTGCAGTACCTGAACGGCTTCGACGCCCGGCCCGGTGAAAAGCCCGATGAAACCTGGACTAATTCTTGAATCTGGTCTATCCTGTCTTTCTGTGTGTGTAATTTCCCAAGGTGTGTGATATCGTGCCGACCCATTTCGCCATCGACGACCTCGTGGTCTACCCCGCCCAGGGGGTAGGCAAGGTCGAGCGCATAGAAACGCAGGAAATCGGCGGCGTTCGCGCTGAATTCTACATCGTCCGCATTCTGTCCAACAATGTGACGCTGATGGTTCCCGTGCTCAACGCCCTCAACGTCGGGCTGCGGGCCGTATGCTCGCGCAAGAAGGCCCAGAGCATCCTCAAAAGCCTTGAAGACCGCGCTGGCTTCACCGGCTACTCGGGGCAGAACTGGAACCGCCGCTACCGCGAATACTCCGAGAAGCTCAAAAGCCAGGACCTGGCCGACGTGGCCTATGTCCTCAAGGAGCTGCTGCTCATCGGCAAGGACAAGGAACTGTCCTTTGGCGAGCACCGCCTGCTCGAACAGGCCATGGGCCTGCTGACCCTGGAGCTGGCCCACGCCCTGGGCCGCGACCAGGACTCCATACGCACCGAGGTTGAAGCGATTTTCGCCGACGTGATCCGAACCAGGGACGAACAGTAGAAAGCCCTTGCAAACGCCTTTTTCCTGCGGTAGTAGACGGCAACTGTTTGCATGATTTCCCGTGGGTCCGTTTCATAACAGCAACCCGCTTCGACAATACCCCTAAGCCTGCACATTCGCTCATTGCCGCGAAGTCGATAGAACGGCCACGGCCGTAGCACACTCGTGTTGCATCCACGGCGGATAGCACGTTTGCGGTTTTCGGTACCCGCACCAAATCCACGGCTCTTTCTTTTTGCGCTCCTGCTCCCCTGCGGCTCGCGGCCCTGGCTTGGTCCGTCCCGCGCCGGGGCGCGGCGTCGCATCCGATCAACCTCAGCCACCCGGGCACAGGACCGGGAACATCGCCTCCAGCGGAGAGACACATGAATCAAGCCGAACTCAAAATGAAGTCCATGGCCGAGCTGATGGAGCTGGCCCAGGAATTCAAGATCGAGAACCCCAGCAGCCTGCGCAAGCAGGAACTCATCTTCGCCATCCTCAAGGCCTGCGCCTCGCAAAACGGCAACATCTACGGCGAAGGGGTGCTGGAGATCCTGCCCGACGGGTTCGGCTTCCTGCGCTCCCCCATGTACAGCTACATGCCCGGGCCCGACGACATCTACGTCTCCCCCTCGCAGATCCGCCGCTTCGGGCTGCGCAAGGGCGACATGATCACCGGCCAGATCCGCCCGCCCAAGGAAGGCGAACGCTATTTCGCCCTGCTACGCGTCAGCGAGATCGGCATGGAAAAACCCGAGGCCACCAAGCGCCTGGTTCTCTTCGACAACCTCACCCCCATCTACCCCAACGAACGCTTCCGCCTGGAAAACGGCGAACAGAACTATTCCTCGCGCATCATCGACCTGCTGGTGCCCATCGGCAAAGGCCAACGCTGCCTGATCGTCGCCCCGCCCCGCACCGGCAAGACCATGCTCCTGCAAAACATCGCCAACTCCATCAATGCCAACCACCCCGACGCCTACCTCATCGTGCTGCTCATCGACGAGCGGCCCGAGGAGGTCACGGACATGGAGCGCACGGTCAAGGCCGAGGTGGTCTCCTCCACCTTCGACGAGCCGCCCGCGCGCCACGTCCAGGTGGCCGAGATGGTCTCCGAAAAGGCCAAGCGCCTGGTGGAACGCAAGAAGGACGTGGTCATCCTGCTCGACTCCATCACCCGCCTGGGCCGCGCCTACAACGCCGTGACGCCCTCCTCGGGCCGCGTGCTCTCCGGCGGCCTGGACGCCAACGCCCTGCAGCGCCCCAAGCGCTTCTTCGGCGCCGCGCGCAATATCGAGGAAGGCGGCAGCCTGTCCATCATCGCCACCGCCCTGGTGGACACCGGCTCGCGCATGGACGAGGTCATCTTCGAGGAGTTCAAGGGCACGGGCAACAGCGAAATCCAGCTCGACCGCCACCTGTCCGAGAAGCGCGTCTTCCCGGCCATCGACATCAACCGCTCGGGCACCCGCAAGGAGGAGCTGCTCCTGGAGCCCGACGTGCTGAACCGCGTCTGGATCCTGCGCAAGCTGCTCTCGCCCATGAACACCATCGACAGCATGGACTTCCTGCTCTCCAAGATGAAGGGCACCAAGAACAACAAAATCTTCCTGGACATGATGAACAAGTAGGGCGGCGCGGGCGGCGCCCCCGTGATTCGCCCCGGGCCCCGGGGCCGGCGGGAGCGGCGCTCCCGGCCGGGCCCTGGCCAGCGCCCGGCCCCCTGCCCTGCGGCAGGGATCAGGGGCACGCGGCCTCGCAGGGGGATGGAGTCGATCCTTCCTCCCCCTGGCCCCCGACGAAGACGGTGGGCACGCCGCCGAAGGAGGCGGCGCCGCCCTGCGGGCTTGGCCTTTTCATCCCTTCGGGGCGATGGGCTGCCGGGGTTTGGGGCCGACAGGGCCGACACTTGGCGCGTTGCGCACCCCTTCGGGACGAGAGGAACACCGGTCGGAAACGGCCGGTGTTCTCGTTTCCGGCAGCCTGTTCCCCGCCCACCGGCCCGGGCCGGGCGCCTGTGCGGAAAACAGGCGGGACTTCATCCCCCTTCCCGGATGACAGCTCCCGCCGCGGCCGCGGTGCCGGACGGGAAGCGCCCGGCACCGCGTTCGGAGGATCGTCCCGGCTGGACATTTTTTAATACTTGTTGGATAGTTGGACAGCGAACGGCGCACCTCGCCGCTTCGTTCTGGATTCACGCCCCTTTACCCCACGACATGTTTTCGACGAGGAGCGCAA
>Ga0172382_10011129_pt1 | contig 11936 bp, 10 predicted proteins | sample Leawel138RmetaG_FD_122245 | JGI IMG/M metagenome (GOLD analysis project Ga0172382, IMG submission 122245) | Leachate microbial communities from a municipal landfill in Southern Ontario, Canada - Leachate well 138R metaG | ecosystem: Engineered > Solid waste > Landfill > Unclassified | place...
CTTAGAAAGGTAGTTGGATATCCGGCTTCAGCAAGGTCAGCGCCTGGCGGAACTCAGCCTTGATCCGTTCCAGCGCTGGTTCATTATCGGCTTCAAAGCGCAGCACAATGACTGGCGTGGTGTTTGAAGGCCGGGCCAGACCGAAGCCATCTGCATATTCGGCGCGTACGCCGTCAATGGTGATAAGCTCGCCCGCGCTGGGAAAACTGCCTTCTTTCTGCAGCCGGGCAATCAGGGCATGAGGTTCGCCTTCCTGCATTTCAATTTTCAGTTCCGGCGTGGAAATATCCTGAGGCAGGGCTTCTAGCACCGCCGACGGGTCGGCATATGCAGACAGGATTTCCAGCAGGCGCGCCCCTGTATAGAGCCCGTCGTCGAAGCCGAACCAGCGTTCCTTGAAGAAGATGTGGCCGCTCATTTCGCCGGCTAGCGGCGCCCCGGTTTCGGCCAGCCTGGCTTTGATGAGGGAATGCCCTGTCTGCCACATCATTGGTTTGCCGCCCGCCGCCGTGATGGCCCTGGCGACATGACGGCTGCACTTGACGTCAAAAATGATGGTCGCGCCGGGCTGGCGTTCCAGAACATCCTGTGCGTACAGGATAAGCTGGCGGTCAGGCCAGATGATTTGGCCTGATTTGGTGACTACGCCTACCCGGTCAGCATCGCCATCGAAGGCCAGGCCCAGTTCGCAGTCGGATGACTGCACATGACGAATGAGATCCTGAAGATTCTGCGGGTCGGCCGGGTCGGGATGGTGATTGGGAAAGCTGCCATCCACATCGCAGTACAGCGTATCCACTTCGCACCCGATGGCGTGGAACAACTGTTCAGCCAATACACCGCCCACACCGTTGCCGCAGTCCAGGGCGACGCGCATGGGGCGCTTCAGCACCAGATCGTTCTTGATGCGTTCCACGTATTCCGGCTTGACGTCGGCGCTACGGCGCGTGCCGGGCTGAGAGGCGGACGCGTCATGCTTCAGGCCCTGCATGATGGTCTGCAAGGCCTGTATGTCCGGCCCGTACAGCGTGCGGCCGCCCAGCATCATTTTGAAGCCGTTGTAGTCAGGGGGGTTGTGGCTGCCAGTGATTGCCACGCCCGAACCGGTCTGATGGGTGTGAGCGGCAAAATACACCAGCGGTGTCGGTACCATGCCGACATCCAGCGTATCCACGCCTTCAGCGTTGATGCCTTCGTGCAAGGCATCGGCCAACGCCGGGCTGCTGATCCGGCCGTCGTAGCCAATCACCAGGCAGGACACCCCCAGCTTGTGGGCCTGCAATGCCAGCGCACGGCCCAGTAAACGGGCAAAGTCCGGGTTCAGCTGTGCGGGGACGGTGCCGCGGATATCGTAGGCTTTGAATGCTGCGGATGGCAGGGAAGGGGTGGTCACGAATGGAATCCTTGTCGTTCAGATGATGCGCATGGGCGGCATCAAGCGTGCCTGCGCGCGCAGTCAGCACACGTTCGGGGCGTGTTGCTTGGTGATCTTGCCGCTGTGATGCGGAGTATATCTTTTACGCGCCCTGGCGATGCACAGTGGGACGAGGGCTAAAATCAAGAATTGTTTCAATTTTCTGCCTGACAAGCATCTGCGGCATAGCCCGCCACCCAAAGGCGTAGCGTATTTATTTTTGGAAGCTGATATGGGACGTATGGACGAACTGGCTCAGTTACTGGGCAAGCAATATGTATTGACCGGGGCGGATGCCGAGCCCTATACGGTGGACTGGCGTGGCCGCTACAGCGGCAAGGCGCTTGCGGTGGTCAAGCCTGGTACGACTCAGGAACTGGCGGCGGTAGTGCGCTGGTGCGCGGCCAACAAGGTGCCCATGGTTCCCCAGGGTGGGAATACCGGCTTGTGTGGTGGCGCCACGCCTGATGGTGCCGGCTCGGCCGTCGTGCTTGTCATGAGCCGTTTGAATGCCATTCGCCATGTCGACACTGACAATGACACCATGGTGGTTGAAGCAGGTTGCATCCTGCAGGCGGTGCAACAGGCAGCCCAGGATGCGGGGCGCCTGTTCCCCCTGAGTCTGGCGGCCGAGGGCAGCTGTACCATAGGCGGTAATCTTTCCACCAACGCTGGGGGCACGCAGGTGCTGCGCTATGGCAATGCCCGCGACTTGGTGCTGGGGCTTGAAGTCGTGACCCCTCAGGGCGAAGTCTGGAACGGGCTGAGGGGGCTGCGCAAGGACAACACAGGCTACGATCTGCGCAATCTCTACATCGGCAGCGAAGGGACGCTGGGCTTCATCACCGCTGCCACACTGAAACTTTTCCCCTTGCCAGTGGCGCAATGCACGGCGCTTCTGGCCCTGCAATCCATCGATAACGCCGTGGCGGTACTCGCAGCAGCCCGCAAGGGTTTCGGCGCCGCTCTCACCGGCTTCGAGTTGATGGCGGGGAACTGCCTGCATGGTGTTACGCGCTGCTATCCTGAGCAACGTATCCCCTTCGAAGGCGATCACGCCAATCTGCCTTGGTATGCCTTGCTGGAACTTTCCGATAGCGAAAGCGAATCTCATGCCCGCGAGCGCTTTGAGCACGTGCTGGGCGCCTGCATCGAGGCCGGCCTGGTTGTCGACGCTGTCGTTGCCGAGAATGTGACCCAAAGCCGCGCGCTCTGGCATTTGCGGGAAAGCATCCCTCTGTCGGAAAAAGAGTTCGGCAAGAGCATCAAGCACGATGTTTCCATTCCCGCCTCTCGCATGGCAGAATTTGTCGACACGACCAACGCTGCATTGCAGGCCCGCTTTCCTGGGGTGGAGCATGTGATCTTCGGCCATCTTGGGGATGGCAATCTGCATTACAACGTCGCACCGGGAACGGCTTATACCGAAGATGAGCTGCTGGCCGAACAGCCTGCCGTTCATGGCCTGGTTCATGACAGGGTGCATGCCTTTCAGGGCTCTATCAGTGCTGAGCACGGGGTAGGGCAATTGAAGCGCGATTACCTGCCGAAGTACAAAGACCCCATCGAACTCGCCTTGATGAAGCGTATCAAGGCAGCGCTTGACCCGGACGGCCTGATGAACCCGGGCAAGGTGCTTTGACTCTGGTGGCGCCGGGCGCGCCGCCATCAGTCAGCGGCGCTGGCATTTCGGGCAGAAATAGGTGGCCCGCTGCCCTTGCACGATGCGTCGGATGGGCGTGGTGCACTGCCCGCAAGGCTGGCCTGCTTTTTCGTATACGGCCGCGTGCAGCGTGAAATAGGCGCCAGGGGTCCCTGTAGCGTTCACGTAATCACGCAGCGTACTGCCCCCCGATTCGATGGCCTGGGCCAGGGTCTCTTTTACCGCCTCTGCCAGCGCCCCGCAGCGCCGCCGCGACAGCCTGCCGGCCGGCAGTCGGGGGTTGATACCGGCACGGAACAGCGCCTCCGAGGCATAGATGTTCCCGACGCCCACGACGATGGTGCCGGCCAGCAAAGCTTGTTTGATCGGCAGCGTGCGTCCTGAGAATGCGCGGGCCAGATGCTCCCCATTGAAGGCCGGGTCAAAGGGCTCCACACCCAGCCGTGCCAATAAGGGATGTTCGTTCACAGGGCCAACGTTTGCCGGATGCCACAGGATGGCACCAAAACGGCGGGGGTCATGCAGCAGAAAGCGCGCGTCCGGGAAAACCCATTCTGCATGATCATGTTTGCGGCGAGGTTCGTTCATGGGCACACGACGCAAGGAGCCTGACATGCCCAGATGCACGATTTGAGTGCCGTGATCAAAGCCTATGAGCAGATACTTACCACGCCGGTCGCAATGACGCACGATATGGCCATTGACTGTGGCTGGCATGTCAAGAGGGACAGGCCAGCGCATGCGCGAATCGTGTACAAGGAACGTTTCGAGCACTTGGTCTGTCATAATAGGCGCAAGGCCGCGACGTGTCGTTTCGACTTCAGGAAGTTCAGGCATGACGGGTGCTAAGGATCTATATAAATTAACCATGCAATTTTGCCACTCGGTGCTTGCACCTGGGCGCAACGGCCTGGGGTGTATTCGATGAAACGAATTCTTGTCGTGCTGACCGCAGCGTCGATCGGGGTTCTTGCGCAGCCGGATCCGGTACGGGCCCAGGCCAGCGCACCGTTGCTGACGCGTGAAGCGCCTGTGCTCGATCCTGCCGAGCAGGTGCAGTTGCGGCCGGGCGAATTACCCGCCGTCAGGCTGACCGCCGACATCCTCTATCGCATATTGGCAGCAGAAATTGCCGCTCAGCGTTCCGCGTTCGATACCGCATCCGAACTCATGTACACGCTGGCGCGCGAAACCTCCGACCCGCGTCTGGCCAAACGGGCCTTTCAGTTTGCCATGGCTGGCCGGGACATTTCCGGGGCGTTGCGTGCTGCCCGTCAATGGGTGCTGCTGTCGCCGAACGACCCGGACGCGGTCGCATCTTCACTGGCCCTGGCGGCCTCAAGCGGGCAGACTGCCGGCCTGGCAGGGAATCTGCGCAATCGCATCGAAAGTGCGGGCAACAAAGAGCGGGCCATCGCTCAGGCGGCATCCATCATCGCCAAAATGAGCGACAAACGGGTAGCTTACCAAGTGCTCGATCAAGCTCTGCCGGAATCGGTACGTAATATCCCGCTGGCGCAGCTGGCCTTGTCCGATGCCGCCTGGGAAGCCGACGACCCGGTGCGGGCCCTCGAAGCCGCGCGCGCCGCGCTGGAACTCGCGCCAGAATCCGAAATGGCTGCCCAGCGGGTGCTGGAATATGGGCTGGGGGTCGATTCGCGGGCGGCCATACGTGAAACCGAAGCCTATATCGAGCGTCATCCCGACATGCGGCGCCTGCGCCTGTTGCTGGTGAACCGGCTGGTTGGGCGTCATGAATTCGATACCGCCCTGGGCCAGGTGGCCGCCATGCGGCAACGCGCCCCGGAAGACTTCGACCTTATCTATACCGAAGCCGAAGTCAATGTCCGTGCCGAACGCTACGAGCGTGCCAAAACGCTGCTGAACCAATATATTGACGTACAGCAGCAACGCGGCAACGCGCTGCCTGACAAGGCCACGACAGCCGGAGGCGACGCGTCCGATGCGCGGCTGCTGCTGGTGCAGATTGCCGAAAAGCAGGGCGATACCGACGAGGCCATCCGTCAGCTTGATCTCATTGCCGAGCCCAGCGTCCGCTTCCAGGCACAGGTCCACAAGGCCGTCCTGCATTCACGCAAGGGCGACCTTGAAGCCGCCCGCAGCACTTTGGGTTCGCTCACCCCTCAGGATGATGACGAGCGCACGGTGCTGGCACTCACTACGGCATCGATTTACCGGGACTCGGGGCGCAGCGAACAGGCCATCGCGGTACTGGAGCAGGCTGCTGACGAACTGCCAGACACGGCAGAAATCAAGTACGACCTTGCCATGCTGTACGAACGTCAGGGTCGTTACGATGATTTCGAGCAATTAATGCGGCGTATCATCGAGCTGGTTCCCGATAACGCCAACGCCTACAACTCACTGGGCTACACCTTCGCCGATCGCGATGTCAATCTTGACGAGGCCGAAGAGCTGCTGGAACGCGCCCTGGAACTCGAACCAGACAACCCCTACATACTGGACAGTGTGGGCTGGTATCTGTATCGCACTGGCGATTATGTCGGCGCGCTTGAATACCTGCGGCGCTCCTGGCACCAGTTGCCCTCGGCCGAAGTGGCTGCCCACCTGGGCGAGGTTTTGTGGGTGATGCAGCGCAAGAACGAGGCGCGCGATATCTGGAAGAAAGGCCTGGAAACCGAACCTGACAACGAGGTATTGCAGAAAACGCTGGAACGTTTTGGGCAGCGCCTGAAATGATGGGTTTCATGCAAATTCTGGACATACATCGTCGCGCGGGTGCATGGTTGCTGGCTGGCGCTGCCGCTTTGGCTCTGGCGGGCTGTGCAGGGCCGGCCCGTATAGGCGGCGACGGTGCCGCTTTCGAACGTACCGGCCGTTTTGCCGTGAATGTGACCGAGGCCGGAACACCCCCCGAAGCAGTACAGGGTGGTTTTTCCTGGCGGGACAGTGGGCGTGCGCTGCAGTTGGATCTCGTCACCCCGCTGGGCAACACGCTGGCACGGGTTACCGTTGACGCCTCCGGTGCATCGCTGGAACACGCTGATGGCACCATCGAGCGCGCGCCCGATGCCGATGCCTTGCTGGCCAGGGTGGTGGGTGCGTCGCTGCCTGTCTCGAATCTGCGTGATTGGCTGCAGGGCCGGGCGGGCGCGGGCGCGGTGTCGGCCATGGAACGCGATGAACAAGGGCGGCCTTTGGCTTTCGGCCAGGCGGGCTGGCAGCTACGGCTGTCGCGCTACGATGCTTTCGGGCCTGGCCTGTTGCGTCTGGAACGGCGCGATGGTGCACGTCAGATCTCCGTGCGGCTGGCGGTGGACGCTGCACCCCGGCATTAAGGTGTCGTATGGCCTTGTACGATGTTCCGGCGCCAGCCAAGCTCAATCTCTTCCTGCATGTGACCGGCCGGCGCCCGGATGGTTATCACGAACTTCAGACCGTATTTCGTTTTGTCGATCTGTGCGATAGGCTTGATTTCGATTTGCGAAGCGATGGCCGGATCCACCGTGAAGGTGAGTCCTTGCCCGGCCTGGAGGCTGAACACGACCTGATCGTGCGGGCTGCCCTGGCGCTTCAGCAGGCGACTGGCACCCGTCAGGGGGCGCAGATCCGCTGTGTCAAACATATTCCGGCAGGCGCCGGCCTGGGCGGCGGTTCCAGCGATGCGGCCACCACATTGATTGCGCTCAACCGTCTCTGGAAAACAGGTCTGGATCGGCGTGAATTGATGGGTCTGGCCCGGCACTTGGGGGCTGATGTGCCTGTTTTCGTCTTTGGTCGTTCTGCGTTTGCAGAGGGTATAGGCGACATTCTGACCGAGATCCCGCTGCCGGAACGGGACTATCTCATCCTGCGGCCTGAGGGCAGTATCTCGACAGCACAGGTTTTTTCTTCACCCGACTTGACACGAAATACGAAAACCGTAATAATTTCGGTCTTCGCACATTGGCTCGCGGCCAAGTCGCAAGAAAAGCATCAGCATTTTGGCCAAGAGCTTTTCGGGCGCAATGACCTAGAGCCAGTGGTTCTTGCAAGACACGAAAACATACGCAATATGGCGTATGCCTTGCGAAAGCAAGGGTTTCATGCAAGAATGACAGGTTCGGGTAGTTGCTTTTTTATTGAATATTCAAGCAAAGAGCATGCGGCCCGGGCATGTCAGGAAATTTCCAGTAAAATGCTGGAAGTCGGTAATGACAGGCTGGCCGGTGTCGAAAAACACGGCGATGCATGTCACCGAAGCAGCAATGCGGTTGTAGAAAAAGTGTGGGCATGCCCAGGCTTGTTCGAACATCCGTTACGGCACTGGTAGCCAAGAATTTTGGGGAATAGCCAAGTTGGTTAAGGCACCGGATTTTGATTCCGGCATGCGAAGGTTCGAATCCTTCTTCCCCAGCCACTTTTTCAGCCCACAGGCTGTCGAAATGCCAAGCTGTTGAGTCGGCCCCACAGGGGAGCTGGTCAACAGCTTTGTCGTTTTAGACAACGCAAAAGCAGCTTCCATCATGGCACAAGACAAGTTCATGATCTTTACCGGCACAGCCAATACCAGGCTGGCCGTGGATGTAGCCAATCACCTTGACATGTCTTTGGGGAAAATGACCGTCGGGCGGTTTTCCGACGGCGAAGTCATGGTGGAAATCAACGAGAATGTGCGCGGCAAAGACGTTTTCGTGCTGCAGCCCACTTGTGCGCCGACCAATGACAATCTCATGGAAATCATGGTCATGGTCGATGCCCTTCGCAGGGCTTCCGCCGGGCGCATCACCGCCGCCATTCCTTATTTCGGCTATGCCAGGCAAGACCGCCGCCCCCGTTCTGCGCGGGTCGCCATCTCGGCCAAGGTCGTTGCCAACATGCTGCAGGTCGTGGGGGTCGAACGGGTCATGACCATGGACCTGCACGCCGACCAGATCCAGGGCTTTTTTGATATTCCCGTTGACAACATCTACGCAGGTCCGATACTGCTGGGCGACATCTGGCGCCGCAACTATCAGGATCTGGTCGTCGTTTCACCCGATATCGGTGGCGTGGTACGTGCCCGGGCGCTGGCCAAGCAACTGGAAGCCGACTTGGCCATCATCGACAAGCGCCGGCCGCGCGCCAACGTTTCCGAAGTCATGAACATCATTGGCGAGGTCGACGGGCGTAATTGCATCATCATGGACGACATGGTTGATACCGCCGGCACTCTGTGCAAAGCCGCCGCGGCGCTTAAAGAGCGTGGTGCCGGCAGTGTCTACGCCTACTGTACCCACCCGGTGCTGTCGGGCGGTGCCGTGCAACGCATTGCCGAATCCGCGCTGGACGAACTGGTCGTGACCGACACCATTCCGCTGTCTGACGAAGCGCGTGAGTGCCCGCGCATCCGGCAGTTGTCGTGCGCACCTCTGCTGGGCGAAACCATTCTGCGCATTTCGAATGCGGAATCCGTCAGCTCGCTGTTCGCTGATTAAATACGTATTTCAACTTGCCGGCCGCTGGTCGCGGCGGTTGGCAGGTTGCGGCCCCGGCCGCATTTCACCATGGGCTCAGCCCATTTATTCATCCTTTGGAGCATTTCCATGAAATTCAACGCTACTTCGCGCAGCATAAAGGGTACGAGTGCGAGCCGCCGCCTGCGCCGCGAAGGCCGTGTGCCTGCCATCATTTACGGCGGCAACGCCGAACCGCAGAACATCGAGCTCGATCACAACGAAACCTACCATGCCGTGCGCAAGGAAGAATTCCACTCTTCCATTCTCGACATGCAAGTCGACGGGAAGTCTGTCGGTTCGGTGCTGCTGCGTTCGGTGCAATGGCATCCGTACAAGCAGCAAGTCCTGCACGTTGATTTTCAGCGCGTCAGCAAGTCGGAGCCCATCACGACCAAGGTGCCGCTGCACTTTATCAATGGCGAAAACTCGCCTGCCGTGAAACTGTCTTCCGCAGTGATTACTCACCCCATCACTGAAATCGAAATCACCTGCCTGCCAGCTGACCTGCCCCAGGCGCTGCCGGTTGATCTGTCCGAAATGGTGGGTGGCGCAGTATTGCACGTTTCCGACGTGAAGCTGCCCGAAGGCGTAACGCTGGCTCAGCACGGCGACGTGAATCCCGTCATTGCCAATGCCCAGGTCAAGGGCGGTGGTGCCGTTGAGGAAGAGGAAGAAGGCGAGGGGGATGCCGATACCGAGTAATCGGTTTCACTCCGCCAGAGTAGCCGGGTCTTACTTCCGGCTGCCCACCTGCCCCTGTCTGGCGAAAGTCGGCAGGGGTTTCGTTTATCCAGGAGACTCATGAGCGCAGCACCCATTCGCCTCATCATCGGTCTGGGCAACCCGGGGCCCGAGTACGAAGCGACGCGGCACAACGCGGGCTTCTGGCTTGCAGACCACATTGCCGACGACCTTGGCGCATCATTCACACTGGAAAAGAACTTTGCCGCCTGGGTCGCCAAGGGTCGTTTCGAAGGCGAAGCCGTCATTATCGCCAAGCCCATCACTTTCATGAACCGGTCAGGTCAGGCGGGGGGGGCGCTGTTGCGCTTCTACAAGCTGGCACCCGAACAGGTACTGGTCCTGCACGATGAGCTGGATCTGCTGCCAGGGCAGGTGAAGCTGAAGCAGGGCGGCGGGCACGCCGGGCACAATGGCCTGCGCGACCTTCAGTCGGCATTTTCCAGCCCCGATTTCTGGCGCCTGCGTGTGGGGATAGGCCATCCGCGCAGTTTTGGCCTGGCCCAGCAAGTGGCGGCCTTTGTGTTGCGTCCGCCGCGCAAAGAAGAATTGGCCGGCATCGAAGACAGCATCACGCGTTGTCGCAACGCACTGCCTCTGTTGCTGCAGGGCGAATTTCAGCAGGCGATGAACCGCCTGCACGAGGGTAATCGTGGCTGAGCGCCCGAGCTTTCGTGCTGAATTTCGTGATCTTCTGTCCTTTATCCGGCGGCCAACCGTGGCACCTCGCGCGGCGGGCCGGCGTACCGGGAATGGGTTCTGGCTGGACTGGTTTCCATCACTGCGAATCTCACGGCTGGTGCAATGGGCACTGCTGTTGTGGCTGCTCAATATGCTGTTCCTGGGGCCGATTGCCGTCATGGCCGCCGGGCTTGGGGGCGCCACTCATCGTCTGAATCTGCAGAATATTCCCTGGCTCACCGCACTCCTGTGGGCGCCGCTCGTGGAAGAATTGGTATTTCGATACGGGCTGCGGCGGCTGAAGCACCTGTGGCTGCTGCCTGCGGCCATCGCCGCCATGCTGAGCGGGCCGGGTATTAGCGGCGGCCTGTGGCTGGCAGTTTTCGTACTGCTGTGCTGGCTGCCCCATGTCAGTGAATGGTCAGCGCGGCTGCGGCCCTTGCCATGGCGTTTCCGGCGCGCCTATCTGGCTGCCTTTCCATGGGTGTTCCACCTGTCTTCGCTCGCTTTCTCAGCGGTGCATCTCTATAACTTCAATCTTGCCCATACTCCAGTGTGGCTGCTGCCCTTGTTGGTGTTACCGCAGTGGGTCACGGGCATGGTACTGGGCTGGCAGCGCGTCAGACAGGGAATAGGTGCCGCCATATTGCTGCACGCCATCTTCAATGGCGGGCCACTGCTGCTGGTTTGGATAGTGCTGAGCCTGGCACCGTAGAAAAAAGGGGGACAGACCACGTTTTTCTTCGAAAAACGTGGTCTGTCCCCCTTTTTTGTCCCCCATTTTTCAGCCGGCTAGCAGGACTTCGATGCTGCGGCCTACGTCCAGTATCCGGGCGTCGCTGTATGCGGTGCCGGCTACCATCAACCCTACCGGTGCTTGCCCCGGCTGGTGGCATGGCATGCTGAGCGCACAACCGTCCAGGAAATTGATCAAGGAACAATTGCGCAGAATCCGGGCATTGGTTGCGATATACGCGTCTTCCGAAGCCTGTACGGATTCGATGGTGGGCGCCACGATGGGGATCGTAGGCGTGAGCAGGGCGTCATAACCCTGCAGACGGGCTTCCACCCCCGCGATCCAGCGTTGCCGCAACGCCAGCAGGTCGATGTAGTCTGCGCAATCCATGTCCTTGCCGCGCAGCATGCGCGCGGAGACACGGGGGTCGTAAAGATTCTGGTGTGCAGCAAGATCGGCACGATGCAATGCGTAAGCTTCGGCACATACCAGCCCGCCCTGGCGGTTGATTTCAGGCAGTTCCAGAAATTCGGGAATATCGATTTCAGCTATGCTCACGCCTTGATCTCGCAGAGCTTGCAGTGTCTGCATGAACGTATCGCGCACATGATCTTCAGTGTTGTCCAGCACGAGCGACTTTGTGGTGGCCAGGCGCAGCCGGCCGGGTGCGATGGGCGTGGGCAGGGGGCGGTCTTCATCGGCAAGAATGGCGTCGATGATTGCGCAGCAATTCACGGATGCAGCCAAGGGCCCAGAGGAGTCCAGGCTGGCAGCCAGCGGGAAAATGCCCTCGGCGGGGACCCGCGCCGCCGTCGGCTTGAAACCGGTCAGGCCATTGAAAGCTGCCGGAATCCGAACCGAGCCGCCCGTGTCCGTACCCAGAGCTGCTACCACCATGCCATCCGCCACAGAGACACCTGCCCCCGATGAAGAGCCGCCTGGTATGCGACGGCTGGCCCGATCCCATGGGCTGGTTGGCGTGCCATAGTGTGGATTCAACCCGAGGCCGGAGAACGCAAACTCGGTCATATTAGTGTGGCCGACCAGGATGGCGCCAGCCTGCGCCAGGCGGGCTACGACCGTAGCATGCCGCTCGGCCGGCGGTGCGTTGCGGCGCAGGGCAGACCCCGCCTTGGTAACCTTGCCGGCCACATCAAACAGATCCTTGATGGAAATGGGCAAGCCTTCAAGCGGGGAGCGCGACAACCCCACCTGGCGCAGCATGTCGGATGCGCGCGCAGC
>Ga0172382_10011130_pt1 | contig 11935 bp, 11 predicted proteins | sample Leawel138RmetaG_FD_122245 | JGI IMG/M metagenome (GOLD analysis project Ga0172382, IMG submission 122245) | Leachate microbial communities from a municipal landfill in Southern Ontario, Canada - Leachate well 138R metaG | ecosystem: Engineered > Solid waste > Landfill > Unclassified | place...
AGGATTTGAACCTACGACCTTCGGGTTATGAGCCCGACGAGCTACCAGACTGCTCCATCCCGCGCCGATAAGTATACGCACTTTTCGAGATGTGTCAAAACTTATTTTAAAATCAATCGTTTAGCCGTGCTTTTATCTGGGTTTGGAGGTAATAAACAGCATTTATGCCGTTAGAGAACCGCCGTTTAAGGGTAATACTTGCCCTGTAACCCAAGATGCTTCTTTCGAGGCGAAGTAGGCGACACCTGCGCCGACGTCGTCTGGACTGCCCGCGCGCGGTACAAAACAGGTTTTCTTGGCCAGCGCATCAGAATCCCAGTTGTTCATGGTGCCCAGTGATAAGGCGTTGACGGTGATACCTGAGCGGCCCGTTTCTGCGGCGAGATGGCGGATAAAGCCAACCGCTCCGGCTTTTGATGCGGCATAAGCAGCAATCCCCATGGGTAGGCCAGCGCGCCATGATTCTGAGGTGATGGCAATCACTCGACCGTAACCGCGTTCGACCATGCCCGGAACGGTTGCATGGCAGGCATTCATCAGGCCAAACATATTCAGGTCAACGAATTTTTGCCAATCATCGGGTGTTGATTCCAGAAATTTTTTGTAGCCCATGCCATCGGTGGGTACGCCGGCGTTGGACACCAGAATATCGATAGCCCCGATGTCTTCCGTCACTTTAGCGACCATGGCGGCGACTTGCTGGTAATCAGTAATATCGGCTGGCGCAGCAAAGGCATCAATACCTTCTTTGCGCAGTTCAGCAACGGTGTCTTCGGCGCGTTCAGCATAAAAATCATTTACCACCACTTTGGCGCCGAGGCGACCCAGCATTCGCGCGATACCAACACCCATGCCGCGACCCGCACCGGTGACCAGTGCGGTTTGTCCTTTTAGTCCGAATATTGTCTGTGACATTAAATGACTCCGTATTATTTTTAGTATGGATCATGAATAACCACAATCTGTCAGAGCCAGTAAGTACTGCATCGTCCGTTTGAATGTTCAATAAAAAGCCCTGAGTGCCTCATCGGCAGTCAGGGCTTTTATTGTGATTATAAAATGCATGAACTGGATCAAAACGGACGATCAGTCTTCCAAAAAGCCTCTTTTTATAGTGCATTCATCGGAGATAAACAGTGAGCCGGAGGCTTTGGCAAACGCCTTCACAAAGGGTTCTGGATCAACACAGATTTCAGCCGCCAATATACCGTTGCCGGTAACTTCAGCGCGGATAAGTGCTTCAATAAATAAGCGCGCGCAGGTCGGTGTTGGATCGTTGGAGACGCCAGAGGCCGGGTCGGACATAGGAATATGGTATTCAACGACGCTGTTCACCTTGCTGCCGTTACGTTCGCCTTCAACCTCAACGCGGAACGCGACACTGCGCGGCAGCTGACTCAAGTCAACACTCATGGCCTCTTGACTGGCGAGGCTGGGCAGGTAGTTGGAAATAAACTTAAGCGGTGATATATCAATGCCTTCGATCGGATCGTTGTTGGCAAAACCTAAATCGATAAATGAACGCCAGGTATCGTTACCCGTATCAGGGAAGAAACCAATGCGATTACTGACCTGTTGCAGGCCTTTAATAAAGTGGGGCAAGGTGACTGTTTCACCGTGTCCGATATAGAAGCCTGGCATGCTACCGAAGGGTTCTTTATAGGGTATATCGCGACGGCCGCCCCAGCCTTCTTTCATCACGTATTGGCCATCCTCAAACTGGGTTTGTTCGCCACTGGTGATATGCATCATATGGTCAATCACGGCAGGGGAGAACATGCCAGGTACAAAGGGGACGATGGTCGATAAATGAATGGCGGTGGCTGTATCTATCGTATTGACGAGCATTTTGGCGACAACGTTAGTTAGGCCGGGGGTTGAGCCACAACCAATAATAATCTTGATCCCTGCCGCTTTGGCACGTTGATCGTAGTCGCCTTTAAATAACAATTTATCTGCGACGTCATGGTCGTCGTTGACATCAATATAGTTCACTTTGGCGCTGATGGCTGCTTCAATCACGGGTACTGCGCTACGATAAAAAGGTCCGGCCGCATTAAAAATCAGATCGACGCCATCTAGCGCGCTAGCTAAGCTTTTACGGTCGTTGTAATCGACTTTGATCGCGCTGACGTTCGCACCTAAATCAGCCGCTAAGTGTTGTGCCGTCTCGAGATTAAAGTCCGCGACGGTATAGCTGATATCGGTATGTAGAGGTACCAGTTGGCGCGCCACGTTAGAACCCACATTACCGCAACCCAGTATTAAAACTTTCATATCACTGCCTTTTTTATATTAATGATTGTTTATTATTAGCGCCGCGTTAGATCACTCAGACGGGTTGTTTAGGTCAGATCAAAACGGTCGGCCAAGCGTGCTATCGGTATCAGCGTGCGGCGTATTTTGCTTTGGAATAGGCTAGGGAAGCGCACCGCTTGTGGCTTTTCTATAGGCAGGACGCAGTCATCCAGACGACCATCAGCCAGCGCATGCGCTAAGCTCATGCCCATCATCGGGCCTAAAAGATTGCCCCATGAGCCAAAGTTCATCAGCGCATGCACACCGTTGGCGACCTGATACAGCTTGGGATAGCACTTATCGTAATGATGTGAGGAGTTGGCAGTCATGCCAGTCCAGTACGACTCCATGCTGATATTGGCGTGGCGGGTCGCAGGAAAAGTGCGGTGTAGGTAACGTAGAAAATAGGCAAAGTACTGATCAGCCTGCTGAGCGCGACCCATACCTGGAATCGTTGCAGTGATGAAACGGTTACGATTATCAATCACTAGGGGATACAGTCCGGCCGGGTGTTGTGATAACACCACTCGCGCAGGGTTAATGCTGGCTAACAGGTCGTCGGGTAGTGGCCGTGTCGCTAAATCGCACGCCAGCAACGGGTACTGAGTACGTTGCAGTTCGGGAAAAAACTCATTACCACTGTGACCGTTGGTGCAGATCACCACTTGTGCAGTGCTGACGCTGCCGGTTGCGGTACGTACACGCCAGTGTGTACCCACTTTATCGCAGGCCAGCACAGGTGAGTCGCCGTACACCTGAGCACCGAGTGTGACCGCGGTGCTGACCATGCCGTTAGTGAATAAGTAAGGATTCACTTGTCCGCCTTCGCGCCAGTGTAAACCGTAGTTATACACGTCGGTACCGAGCCTGTGTTTTAGTGAATCAGCGCCGAGGATATCGATAGCGTAACCATGCGATTGCCACAGTTTAGCTTTCTGTTCGAGTTCAGCATGGGGTTTTTTAGCGGCTTCAATCAAACCATTATCATAGACGTCAGCGCTGATGCCATGCTTGCTGCACATATCAAAAATAATATTGCGGTTAGCGGTAAAATAATCAGTGAATTTCCGGCCACCGTCTTTGTGCGCCTGCAAGGGCTCAAAGGAGGCAAGGTAAGGTTGAATATGGCCGGCGTTACGACCCGACGCTCCAGCGCTGGGTTGCTGCGCCTCGAGCACTACTACTTTTATGCCACGCTCGGCCAGATGCAATGCCACTGAAGAACCGGCTAAACCTGCACCGATCACCACAACATCAGCAGTCACATCCTCTGTTAATGGCGCATATTGAGTGGCAGGTTGCTCAAGTGGCCAGCCACTGTAATTAATCGGTACTGTCCCGGCTTCATATCTGGCGGCTGATGGCGCTGCTGCGCCCTGAGAATCTACGTACTTTTTCCAGGCCAATGTCCTGTTCCTCGGTAGCGGATAAGAAACAGCTGAACCACAATCGGTGCTAGCCGTGCTGATTCCATCCTACTGAGGGCTTGGGGTACCTCGCTAGTACCAGTTGGCACCAGTGTTTAGCGTAATAACGCGAAGCTCTTGCAAACCAAACGCACCAGGTCACTTTGACCTCTGATATCAAGCTTGGCATAGATGCTTTTTGAGTAGTTGCGTGCGGCTGATACGGCCACGCCCAGTTGTTCTGATGCTTCGGTAATGGTGCGTCCAGCGGCCAGCAGTAGAGCCAGTTTGCCCTCTTGCGGCGTCAGACCAAAGAGGCGGGCCACTGAGGCCCCGGTGCTTTCATATTTTTCGACCGAGCCTGTGACCCGAGCATCGCCCAACTCGGCAAGGTAAATAATCACCTTAGGTGCACGTTTACCTTGGTAATGAGCGACGAGTGGTGCCGGAGCGACTAGCACACCGAGCAGCATGCCATCTGCTAGGCGCACTCGAAGCAAGCGTTCATCGTCATTGTTATTGGGTAACGCTTGTATACTCATGGCATGGTTGACGGCTTGATTGAGTTCATGTTGTGTGTGTTTGTCATGCAAGATTAATTGCTGCTGGGCGATGGCCAGTCCACTGGATTGGTTAATGATGTCTTGCGCCGCCTGATTAGCGCAGAGTACTTTGGCTTGACCATCCAGCATTAAGCAACCCAAAGCAAGGTGGTCTAAACTGGACTCGTAAATAGCTTTTTGCGTTTCTTGCCGTTGCAGTCTGACATACAGACCCAATGCTCGAGATAAATGCGGCGATAGCACGCTGAGTAATTCAACGGCGTGCTGATTAAATGGCTGACACGCGGTTTTGTCGTCCAGCACGATATCAACCCAGCAGCGCATTTCACCTGAAGGTTCGCTAAAACAGGTTCTCAGTGAGCCTTGAATACCAAGATCAGCAAAGTACTCCGCACATTCGCTACCCACCATCGATGCGTCAATCGCGAGTATCTGTCCAGGCGCGAGGTGTTTGGGCTGTAATAACTCAATATGAGAAAAACGCTCGCGGTAGTCCATCTCTGCTGCTAGCCAATCGGTTTGATCATTCGGCGCAACGGCCATCACTTGGATGTCATGAGAGAGCTCCGGCGAGTGGTGTAAGGTGATCGATACGGCTTTCGCTGCCAGCGTCTGGCGCAAACTGTCGGCAAAACTATACCAAGGCGATTCCTCGTTGATGGACTCATACATAAGCCCAACTAGATCCAGCAGAGCACTGCTATCGTGTTGATCATGCTTCACCGCCACCTCCTTTATAAGCGCTTTGCGCAGTCTACTCGGTGATACTGATAGGGATACGTTTAGGTAGAAAGGCTAGAGGAATTAGCGCTGCAATCATGCAGGCGGCACATAAGATTAAAGCTGTCGAGTAGTTGCCTGAGGTGTCCAATAAATAGCCAATCAGCTTTGGACTAAATGCTGCACCGACACCGGCAATGAGATTTCCAATGCCGAGCAAGGTAGCAAAGTTACGTTGGCCAACGGTTTCTTCCATCAGCATCGGTGATAGCTGATTGACCAGGTTAAAGGTCGCGCCCCAAGCAACGGTGAACGCGACGATAGCAGCGAAGCCAAATGAAGGGTCATTGCCGAGCAGTAAGGCGAGAATGCCAAAACCACCGATAGCGAGGCCAATCATCAGTAGGGGTTTAATATCCCAACGACTGCTTAAGATGCCGAAGGTAAAGCTACCTAAAAGTCCTGCCACGCTTTTAAAAGCAAACATGGTTGCCGCTTCTTGTGGGGAATAACCAACGGATATCAGGTAGGGAATCACATTGACAATAATACCTAAAGTACTCAGCGTGGTGAGTATTTGCAGGCCGACCCATAACCAGTAACGCGGCATACGCATTGCTTTGCCGATAGACTTACCGCTGAGCCTCTGTAGATTATTGTGCGCGTTGCTACTCGGTAACGGTTGTTTGGGCAGGCGCGCGAGCCACAGCAAGATCGGTACACAAATTAACAGTGCGAGGGTGGCAATAAACTGCATCGCCACGCGCCAGTTATACAGTTCAGTGATATGTGTCAGTAGCATGGGGAAGATCATCGAGCCAATAGAGCCGCCAGAGAGCATCAAACCTAAGGCCAGTCCTTGATGTTTGAGATCGACCCAGCGCATGACTAAGGCGATGGACGGTATGTAGGTTGAGGCACCGACGCCGGCACCACTCACCGCCATGGCGAGGGTAATGCTATTTATATCTTGGCTGACCGATGCTAAAAAATAGCCTAAGCCCACCAGTACTGCACCTGAACTCATCACTGCTCGCGGGCCGATACGGTCCAGTAACCAGCCTGCTAAAGGCATGGCTAAGGTCATAGTCAGCATAAAAGCAGACGCAATATTGGCGCTTTCTTCGTTGCTCGAGAGGAAGGTCTTGGTGATCGGTGGAATGAACACCCCAAATGAGTTTAGGGTGCTACCAAAAAGAATACATAAGGATAGCGCCATTCCGGCAACGACAATCCATGCGTGACGCTGATTGGGATACATCTGCGTATGCTGTGCATCTGTTGTCGTCTCACTGGCTGTAGGTTGTGACGCTAACTCTTGCGAACTGCTCATGGTGTGTGCTCTTGGCTTATTGTTATTAAAAAGTGTAACTATTACTTAGAATCTATTGCAGGCAAGCGATGAGCATCGTCCATTTGGGTTAGCTTGTGTGGCTGTTTGCTATTTAAATAGAAGGCGTTTGCTGTCTGATTGCCACATAGAAAGGTGACGCATGAAATCTATTTCTCTGCTGACGCGACGCGACGACCTCTCGCCGTCCGCTTTTAAACGCTATTACGAAGACATTCACTGCTGGTTGGGTATGCAACATTTTCCGTTTGTCCGCTACACCCGCAATCATGTTGCATCGGAATCTGCTGCGCTGGATTTTGATTGTCTGAGTGAGTTCGGGATGGATCTCCGTTTTCAGGGTGGTGATATGATGCGTTCACGCTCGCGGGCCTTGATGGTGGATGATGAACTTAAATTTATGAACCCTGAGCGTATTCGGGTCGCGACTGTGCGTGAGCAAACACTGTTAGGTATTGCTGACGATGTCATGGGCTGTCCACGCTACTTGTTACTGTTTCAGCGTGCTGATGCCGATTTAGAGGGCTATCAGACGGCGCTAGAGCAGGCTGTCAAGGAATGGCTTGCCAGGTTATCTGGGGTGCGGCATGCAAGCTTAGATCTGCGCGTCGCTAATGCAGGGAGCGAGTTTCCTTACGATGCGCTGTTGTGGTTGACCATGGGTGATGAGAATACAGCAGCACTACCGCAACAGGACGAGCTGCCTGGGTTGCTCGCCGTTACTGCGGTCACTACGCATGCGACGCCAGAAGCGACGTTGCGGGAGAACTTTGAAGCGTATTTGTCTTAGTTGGAGTGTTTCACAGCGGTGAGCAGGCACTGTGCTCATCGCTATTGGCTGGCTTTATTTCATTAGATCATCGGCCAGTGCGTTCTCATCCAGTAGGTCTTCGGCAATCAGGGTTTGTGCAAGCAGACCAAGCAAAGATTCAGTCATGGACATCGACGCCTGTAGACCTTGCTCATCCTAGCAGGCGTCGTAACGCTCATATAGAACTTTGCCTTCACCCTCAAAACACCGTCGGTTTTATTGAGGGTGAAGGCCTGATCTCAGGTCATCAGGTTGTTTGTTTCTTCCTATGTGTAACCACGGTTTAGTACGTAACAGCGACCAGAGCATCAGCACCGGGATGATTACAGTGGTACTGACGATAATCAGAGCGTAGCGTAAGGATTCTTCGCCAGCATAAGGAATCAACGCATCACTGAGTGCACCGGTTACTAATGGGCCCAGACCCACGCCACATAAAGTGGTAAACACCGTCTGTAGGGCGAAAGCGGTGGCGCGCTGCCATTGGCTGACCAGTTGTGACAAGAGGTTAAAGGAGGGAGCAACCCAAAACACCGTGAAGAAGCCTGAAATGGCACACCAGATCATCGCGTTGGGCACCGGTACACCGGCTAGATCAAAGGCGATACCGGCCGGGGTTAGAAAATAGGCAATGATGGCGGCGGTTGCTACAACGTGGCCGATGATCGGGATGCGTACCAGCCACGCACGGTTGTGTGCGCTCAGTCGATCGGTCAGCCAGCCACTGAATAAACTGCCGATAGCAGCCGCTAGGCCAGTGACGATACCAGCCAAGATACCTGCGTGCTGCAATGACAATTCATGCGAGCGCACCAAAAAGGTCGTGTTCCACATCGCAAAAGAGAAGGCGCTGAAGGTGGTAATGGCGCTGGCACCAATCAGCATAAAACAATCTTTATTGCGCAGCAGTTTCAGCGCCGCCTGAATTAAACTTTCTCGAGGTGGTTCTGTACCGCCGCCGCTATCCCATTGGCCGCGAGTGGGCTCTTTGATCAACAGTCCGAAAATCAGCGACATCAAGATCAGGGGCGTACCAATGGCATAAAAGCCAGTACGCCAGCCATAGGTATCGATGATCCATGCGCCTAAACTGAGGCCAATAATACTGGACAGGGTCGGCGCGCCGGTAAAACAACTGATCGCCAGTGAGCGCCGGTGCGGGGGATACAGATCAGAAATCAGTGATAATGAGGTCGGTGTCACCGGCGCTTCAGCCGCTGCCACCAGCATTCGTGCAAAAATCAGCATCCAGAAACTGATCGCAAAACCGCACAGCAAGGTTGCGAAAGCCCAGAGCCCTAGGCTAATGGCTAACACTCGTGTGCGGATATGCCGATCGGATAAACGGCCGGCCGGCAGTCCTAAAAAAGCGTAAACGACCGCGAAGGCTAAGCCGGAGATCAACCCCATCGCCGCATCGCTGACGTTGAACTCCTGCTTGATCGGTTCGATCATGACCGACATGATCTGACGGCCCATAAAACTTCCAGCGTAAGTCACCACTAGAAGTGCCAGAAAGCCATGGATACGCCACCCGAGTGGACGACTGCCGGTCTGCTTTTTCATAGGCGTTAAGCCGATGCCTGACGCTGTTTAAGCAGCGTTAACGCGGTATCTTCAATCATATCTTCCTGACCGCCAACCATGCCGCGACGACCCATTTCTACGAGAATTTCACGTGCCGAGACGCCGTATTTTGCTTCTGCACGTTTTGCGAACAACAGGAACGAGCCATACACACCGGCGTAACCCATGGTGAGTGCATCACGATCACTACGGATCGGGAAGTCCATAATGGGTACCACCAGATCTTCCGCCACATCTTGAATAGCAAAGACATCTACGCCCGTTTCAATACCCATCCGCGCACAGACGGCAATCAGTATTTCCATAGGTGTGTTACCCGCGCCAGCACCGAGTCCGGCACACGCCGCATCAATTCGAGTCGCACCGGCATCAATTGCCGCAATCGAGTTGGCAACACCCATTGACAGGTTGTGGTGACCGTGGAAACCAATTTCGATATCGGCACCCAAAGCTTGGCGTATCGCGGTAACGCGTGCATGTACATCGTGTGGCAGTAGGTAACCGGCCGAGTCGGTGATGTAAATGCAGTTGGCACCATAGCTTTCCATCAGCTTAGCTTGTTTGGTCAGGCCTTCAGGGCTGTTCATGTGGGCCATCATTAAGAAGCCAACAGTGTCCATGCCGAGCTTGCGTGCTTCGGTGATGTGCTGCTCAGAGACATCGGCTTCGGTGCAGTGGGTGGCGACACGAATGGTGTTGACGCCCAAATCTTTGGCCATGTGTAAGTGCTCAACCGTTCCGATACCCGGCAACAGCAGCGCAGAGACTTTGGCATTTTTCATCAGCGGAATCACTGCTGACAAATATTCTTCATCGGTGTGCGCAGGGAAACCGTAATTCACCGAAGCGCCACCCAGTCCATCACCATGGGTGACTTCAATCAGTGGCACGCCAGCGGCATCCAGTCCTTGGGCGATGGCTTTCATTTCATCGAGAGAAATCTGGTGCTGCTTGGGGTGCATGCCGTCACGTAAGCACATGTCGTGAACGGTGATTTTTTTGCCTTTAAGGTCCATAACAGTCTCCTTAAGCCACAGTCTGAGTGAGTAGTTTTTCAGCGAACATTTCTGCCGTACGTGCAGCCGCTGCGGTCATAATGTCGAGGTTGCCAGCATACTTGGGTAAGAAATCGCCAAGGCCTTCAACTTCCATAAAAATCGACACGCGATTACCGTCAAAGACAGGGCCGTTGACCAAGGTGTAACCCGGAACGTACTTCTGTACTTGCGCAATCATGGCGTGAATTGATGCGGTGATCGCTACTTGATCCGGCTCGCCTTCGACTAAACAGTGCACGGTATCGCGCATCATCAGCGGTGGCTCAGCGGGGTTAATCACAATAATGGCTTTACCTTTTTTCGCGCCGCCAACTTTTTCTACTGCGCTAGACGTGGTGCGGGTAAATTCATCAATATTCTTACGGGTGCCTGGACCGACTGATTTAGAGGCCGCAGTGGCAATAATCTCAGCGTAGGCGACGGGCTGTACTTGTGAGACGGCTGCCACTAATGGAATCGTGGCTTGACCACCGCAGGTGACCATATTGACGTTCATCGCGCCGCTGCTTAAGCAGGCATCAAGGTTGACCGGTGGTACACAGAATGGACCAATCGCTGCGGGCGTGAGGTCGATCATTAGTACGCCCAGCTCGTTGAGCTTGCGGCTGTTTTCCGCGTGCACATAGGCTGAAGTCGCGTCAAAGGCGATACGGATATCGTCTTCTTTGATATGCGCCAGTAAACCATCAACGCCATCAGCGGTGGTTTTCAAACCCATTGCTTTAGCGCGCAGTAAACCTTCAGAGGTGGGATCAATACCCACCATCCACACCGCCTCAAGAAACTCACTTCGTTGGATCTTGTACAGCAAATCGGTGCCGATGTTACCCGGGCCAATAATGGCGCAGCGAATTTTTTTACTCATAATAGTGTGATCTCCGAGAGTTGACTCAGTCGGTAAACGTCAGACTGGCAGAGCCGAGTCCGCTAATGTTCATTTCGATACGGTCACCCGCTGTTACTGGAACCAAAGGTGCCAGTGCGCCAGATAAGATAATTTCACCTTTACGGAACGGGATGCCCAATTTGCCTAGGGTGTTGGCTAGCCACGCCACCGCCTCGCACGGGTGGCCTTGCACGGCCGAACCAAGGCCGCTGCCGGCCGGCTCGCCATTCTTGGTCATGGTCAATTCGACAGTGGCCAAATCGACGCTACGTGGATCAATGCGTGCAGAACCGAGGGCAAAGACACCGCAAGAAGCGTTATCGGCAACGGTGTCTTCAATGGCAATCTTCCAGTCACGGATACGTGAATCAACGATTTCAAAACAGGGCACAACATATTCAGTGGCGGCAAGGACATCGCTGGCGGTTATGCCAGGGCCATTGAGATCCGCTTTAAGAATAAAGGCAATCTCACCTTCAGCGCGCGGTTGTACTAAGCGATGCTCAGCCTTACTGACCGTGCTGCCGTCTTCGACTTGCATGGTGTCGGTGAGAAAACCAAAGTCAGGCTGGTGGACATTGAGCATGTCTTGCACCGCTTTAGAGGTCACGCCGATTTTTTTACCGATAAGCTTTTGTCCAGCCGCCTCACGACGCTGGAGAAACTGCAAAGAAATCTGGTACGCCTGCTCAATGGTGATATCAGGGTAGCGTTCGGTTAGCGGCGCGAGGCTGGTGCGCGACTGTAATGCTTCAAACAGTTCATCGCCGAGTTGTTTAATCACTGTTTCGTCAATCATGATCTTGTTTCTCCGCTTGAATATTTTAGCTTGGGAACACACTGACGCCAGCACCGCCGTCAATATCCAGAATCTTGCCGGAGACCCAGCCCGATGCGGGTGACGCGAAATACAAGGCTGCAGCAGAGATATCTTCAACTTCGCCGAGGCGTTGCAGAGGTGTGTTTTTGGTCATAATCTCTTTCACCGCTGCTGGCATCACCTTATCGAGGGCATCGGTCAGGATTGGGCCAGGTGATATAGCGTTGATGCGAATTTCTGGGGCGAAATCTTGCGACAGCAGCTTGGTCATGTGCACCAGTGCTGCTTTTGCCGTGCCATAAGCGCTGAAATTCTTTTGAATATAGTTGGCGGCAACCGAGCTGATATTAATCACATTACCGCCGCCCGCTGCGCGCATGTGTGGCACGCACAGCTGGATCAGGTGGTAAGCCGTGGTCACGTTGAAGTTCAGGA
>Ga0172382_10011133_pt1 | contig 11934 bp, 8 predicted proteins | sample Leawel138RmetaG_FD_122245 | JGI IMG/M metagenome (GOLD analysis project Ga0172382, IMG submission 122245) | Leachate microbial communities from a municipal landfill in Southern Ontario, Canada - Leachate well 138R metaG | ecosystem: Engineered > Solid waste > Landfill > Unclassified | place...
CGGCACGTATATCTTTGAACCGGAAATATTGGATTATATTCCTCCGGAAATCGAATATTCTCTGGAGCGAAAGGTCTATCCCGATCTGCTTGCTGACGGACAGGCGATGTACGGTTACTTTGAGGAGGCATATTGGCTTGATATCGGCAATCCGGATAAATATTACCAGGCGCATTGCGATATAGCCGCCAGGCGCATATGCATCGATGGCCTGAACTTTGATGTGGGCAACGATATCATTATTGGTGAGAATACGATCATTAGCCCTACGGCCAGGATTGTTGCTCCTGCATATATCGGGAATGGCGTCAGAATAATGGATGGAGCGGATCTGGGACCTAACGTATTCATTGGACGCGACAGCATAATCGACAGCCATAGCTCCATTAAGGAGAGCATCCTGTGGGAGAACGTAGTGGTAGGAGAAGGAGCGGTTCTTAATAGAGCCATTATTGGCTCGTATAGTCATATCAGGCCTGCTCGTTATCTTGATCCGGGAGCCGTTATCGGTTGCAATGAGAGCGTTTGACGTACTCTTGCTTTTACACTCTTCCTATGCTAAAATCAGCCTGTTAAAGGTGCTGAAGGAGATTAGTAGAACAGTAGCAGTTACAGAGAGCCGGCGGGTGGTGGAAGCCGATACTGCCAATGTTTGAATCCGCTCCGGAGCCGCAGGGCTGAAAGCCGTTACAGGGTTAGTAAGCCTATCGCCGGGTAAGCCCGTTACTGCTTAAGAGAGGGCTGTGCAAGCAGCCAAATAGGGTGGCAACGCGGGAAACAAGCCTCTCGTCCCTTAGGATGAGAGGCTTTTATTTATAAAATAGAGATATAACGCAAGCCTTCCGGCCTGCACGCCGGACGGCTTGAAGGCTGAAGTGCAGGGCTTAAATCCCGCCTTCTGCATTTTGAAATCTGCATTCTAAAATAAGGGGTGAAGGTATTGAGAATACTTGTCAGTGATCCCATATCCGAGAAAGGCGTACAGATTCTTCGTAAAGCCGGCCATGAGGTGGATATCAACACCGGTAACGATGAAGCCGCTCTTTGCGAGATAATCAAGGGCTATGATGCACTGATAGTCAGAAGCCAATCTCAGATAACCGAGGACGTAATAGAGTCCTCCGACAAGCTGAAAATCATAGGAAGGGCCGGCGTTGGTGTCGACAACATATCCATACCTGCGGCTACACGCAAGGGTATAGTGGTGGTAAATTCGCCGGACGGCAATACCATGGCGGCCGCAGAGCATACTCTGGCATTGATGATGTCGTTAGCAAGAAATATTCCTCAGGCCGACCAATCATTGCGACTCTCCAGGGAATGGAAGAGAAGCAAGTTTACAGGGGTAGAGATCTACGGTAAGACCTTGGGGGTCGTAGGCCTGGGCAAGATAGGCTTTGAAGTGGCTAAAAGAGCTCTTGCCTTCGGCATGTCTGTACTGGCATATGATCCCTTTGCATCCGCGGAAAAGGCGGCTAAAATGGGTATAAAAATCGCCTCGCTGGAGATGGTTCTCAGGGAAGGCGATTTTATAACAATTCATGTTCCCAAGACAAAGGATACGTTCAATCTCATCAGCAGCGAAGAGTTTGCCATGATGAAAGAGGGAGTAAGGATCATCAACTGTGCCAGGGGAGGAATTATTAATGAGAGTGCCCTTTGCAATGCGCTGAACGAAGGGAAAATTGCCGGCGCAGCGCTGGACGTCTTTGTAAACGAACCGCCACTGGATAATCCTCTTCTGGATTGTAGCAATATCATCGTTACGCCCCATCTGGGCGCATCCACTCGTGAAGCACAGATCAATGTGGCTATAGATGTTGCCGAACAGATCGTCATCTATTTCAAAGACGGAACCGTGCGGGCAGCCGTCAATCTGCCTGCCGTAGATGCAGCCGTCATGGAGGCTACCGCTCCATACATAAGCTTTGCTTCAAAACTCGGCAAAATACTCTACGGCTTGGCCGGCGGTGGAATAACATCTTTGGATATCGCATATGCGGGAGATATAAACGGCCTTTCTACCACAGCTATCACCAGAGCTATGATCGCCGGTGTATTATCGTCGGCTATGCCCGAGAGCGTTAATATAGTGAACGCAGCTATGGTCGCTGAATCCAGAGGAATGCGGATAACAGAAACCCGTGACAGCAATGACCGGGGTTACGATAATTTGATCTCCGTGACGGCTGAGGGGCCTCAAGGCATAAGATCTATAGCCGGCAATATTCTTCATAGCGGTGAAGAGCATATAGTAGCTATCGACGGCTATCGTGTCGATGTCAAGACGGAAGGGCGCATGATACTATCCGATCATATAGATAAACCGGGAATTATAGGCAAAGTCGGAACCCTCCTGGGCAACGCGGGTATAAATATTGCAAGTATGCAGGTGGGACGCAAGGCCCCTCTGGGCCGGGCTGTGATGGTATTGAGCATCGATAATCAGGTGCCCGATGAGGTTCTGCAAGAATTTGCGGCCCTTGAAGGAATAAACGATTGCATTATGGTGGAGCTCTGAAGTGCGCATATTATTGACCAATGACGACGGCATATACTCGGATGGATTAAGGCATCTGGTTAATGCGCTGTCACCTGTGGCGGAGTTATATATCGTTGCTCCAGACAGAGAAAAGAGCGCCACCGGACATGCCATCACTTTACACAAGCCTCTACGTGTTGAGAAAATTCGTATTCCCGGGACCAAAGCCGAGGGCTGGAAAACCAACGGCACTCCGGCTGATTGTGTGGTGCTGGGCATACAGGGCATAATGAGATCAAAACCGGATCTGGTAGTCACCGGGATAAATGCTGGCCCCAATCTGGGTGAGGATCTGACATATTCAGGCACTGTCTCTGGAGCAATGGAAGGCACTCTCTTTGACCTGCCTGCCTTTGCCGTATCCGTAGCGGCTTATACCGATATAGAATTCTCTGCCGCCGCTCTTCTGGCCTCAAATTTGGCGCAACAACTGAATGCCGGATTGCGATTGCCGATAGGAACCTTCCTGAACGTGAACCTTCCCAATATACTGGCCACAGCAATTAAAGGGATCCGGCTTACCTCGCAGGGGCGGCGTAGATATGAAGACAGACTGGAGAAGCGTGTTGATCCCAGAGGAAGAGTTTATTTCTGGCTGGGAGGCAATCTGCTGGAGACGGATATGCCGCCGGAAACAGATGGCTGGGCAGTGAAAAACGGTTATGTTTCCATAACCCCTATTCATATGAACCTTACAGATTATACCGCGCTGCATAGCCTTAAAGGTTGGGATATCGGCAGTTTGCTGGGTAAGCAGACCGAGGGTTGATACTCTAAAAAACGATGACACAGGCTTAAATCTTAGCAAGAAGGGGGATCGGCTGTAGCTGTTCCCCCTTCATACGAAGGGAGCAAGCAGATGAAAGAGGCTATTCTTTACGATCATTTGGATGGCAAGAGAGCTCACTGTCGCGTTTGTGCCCGTTTATGTTATATAGACGACGGCAAGAGAGGATACTGCTGGGCCAGGGAGAATAGGAACGGTAATATTTATTCCCTGATATACAATAAGGTTTCTTCTATGAACGCAGATCCTATAGAGAAGAAGCCGGTCTTCCATTATCATCCGGGTTCGTATATTTATTCGGCCGGCACATGGGGCTGTAACTTACGTTGTATTCATTGTCAAAATTGGGAAATCGCCTGCGTTGATCCTACGCCGCATTTAAGTTCCTTGGAGGATGTGACGCCTGAAGAGCTTGTGAACATGGCCCTTTTGAATGATTGCCGAGGCATTGCCTGGACGTATAATGAGCCTACTATCTGGCTGGAATATACTATTGATTCCGCCAAATTAGCCAGAGAAAGAGGGCTGTATACTGTTTATGTCACCAATGGATATGCCACAGCAGAGGCTGTCGATGCCATCGGGCCTTTCTTGGATGTTTACAGGGTCGATATAAAGGCATTCAATAATGAAACATATATGAAATTAGCCCGTGTTCCTGACATGGGACCGATACTGGAATGTACGCTCAGAGCTGCCAAAATATGGCATGCGCATATTGAAGTGGTGACAAATCTTATACCGACATTTAATGATGATGAAAGCCAGCTTACCAGCATGGCAACATGGATTGCCAAGAATCTTGGCTCTGATACGCCATGGCATGTAACCCGTTTCTTCCCTTACGGTGATCTGTCATACCTGGAACCTACCCCTATTGAAAGGCTTGAATGGGCCAGGCAGATAGGCATGGATAGCGGGCTGCGGTATGTATATATAGGTAATGTTCCCGGACATTTATCTCAGAACACTTACTGTCCTTCGTGCGGAGCCTTAGCTGTAGAGAGAAGCCTTTCCGGCGTGGTAAGAGTGTTGCTGACAAAAGAAGGGCGTTGTCCGAAATGTGGAGAGAAATTAAGCATAGTCCTTTGATTTCTTCTTTATGCTTGTATAGGCAAAGCTTGCTGATTATGATAATATTTAGCTATGTCTCTGTAATAAAGTGACGGTGATTACAAAGGAGTGAAACGCCATGTTCAGAGCAAGGCTGTCACTGCTGCTGGCTGCGATTGCCATTATGCTGACAGGATGCGCTAACGCCCAGAAAATAGTGGAGGGCAGACTGAAGCAGGAATTACAGGAGAAAGTAGGTAAAGCCGCTTCATACGATGTAAAACTGGAAAGTACTCCGCAGTATAAGCTGGCGCAAGGAAAGGTTGACAGGCTTACGGTAACGGGGAAAAGAGTAAATATTGCGGGGGATCTAATAGCTGATTATGTATGTATAGATATCAACGATATCCGCTATAATATCTCCGGCCGCAAGCTATCCTCCGTAGGCAAATCCTATATCCGGATGGATATAGATCAAGCGGCTCTCAATGCTTTTGCTCGCCGTGAAAAAAGAGATCTATCCGGCCTGGCGATAAATCTGGATGCTGATCGGGTTACACTTAGGATGCGCCATAACGGTGAGAATCAAACCATTATAGGCAGGTTGGCTGTTGATAGAGAAAACTCTCTTGTTTTGGTGCCAAGCAAAGCGTATGGCGATGATAGATCCGTTAGACGTTTGCTGGATAGCATCAATCCGGTACTGGACCTGTCCAAGTTTGCCTTCCCGATGAGCATAACAAATATCAGCGTATCTAACGGATATTTGAGGCTCAAGGCCGTGGCCAGACCGCCGGCATCACTATTCAAATGAAGCGGCCTATGAGAGTAGTAGTTGTCGGTGCCGGACCAGCAGGCCTTCTGGCAGCGGGCAGTGCGGCCCGAATAGGGGCCTCTGTCCGTATTATAGAGCGTAATTCAGCTCCCGGCGTAAAGTTGCTCATTACCGGCAAGGGAAGGTGCAATATTTCCAATACCGCCTCTATAAAGGAATTTGTACAAGCTTTCGCCCCGGATGGACGTTTTCTTTACAGAGCCTTCTCCAGGTTCTTTAGAGAGGACCTTGTTGAAATTCTCACAGATAATGGTGTTCAGGTAAAGGTGGAGAGAGGCGGGAGGCTTTTCCCCTTTTCTGACCGAGCTGCCGACGTTCTCTTAGCATTGCTCTCCTGGGTAAAAAGCGCCGGAGTGGAGATTAGAACGGGAACCCGTTGTACCGGTCTGTTAATGCATCAATCTGCATTGGCCGGTGTTAAGATAACCGGTGGCACCATAGAGGCTGATAAGATTATTCTGGCTACCGGCGGAGCATCATATCCCCGAACAGGATCGACGGGTGATGGTTACCGCCTGGCCGCATCAGCAGGTCATACCGTAGTAACGCCTCTCCCTTCATTAGTTCCGCTGGTCGTAAAGGAAGGCTTTGTCGCAAAGCTTGAGGGGATCAGTCTTCGTAACGTAAGAGCCACTGTAATATCTGACGACCGTACCCTTGCTTCTGAAACCGGCGAGATGGTTTTTACTTCTGACGGACTCTCCGGCCCTATCATTCTGACCTTATCACGGCTGGCGGTGCCTCTGTTAGCAGAACGACGGAATGTCGTGATCTCCATTGATCTTAAACCGGCTATATCCGAGCAGGAGCTGCAGCAGAGGCTTATCAGGGAAATGGTGGGGCGGCAGACAATAAAGAATTATTTGAGAACACTTCTGCCCGCCAGGCTGGCGCCGCTATTTTTAATGCTCTGCCGACTTGATGCAAATAAGGTGATCAGCCATATAGATATAGAAGAGAGGTGCCGGTTGGTAAGCAAATTAAAAGACTTATCCTTTGCTATTTCATCCGCACGGCCTCTTGCAGAAGCTATTGTGACAGCCGGTGGCATATCGACAAGAGAAATAGATCCTTTAACAATGGGATCACGCCTCTTGCCGGGTCTTTTTTTTGCCGGCGAAATTATCGATATCGACGGTCCTACCGGCGGTTACAATCTTCAAGCAGCTTTTTCAACAGGCTATCTGGCGGGTATATCCGCCGCTTCGGCTTAATGAAGCGGTTTAGCTTTAAGGAGAATGAGAAGAACGCAATCTTTGGTAATATTACTAAATGCCGGGCAGGCTAAAAATCTATTAGGGGAGGGACAGACATGCCGGATATAGTAACGTTGGGTGAAGCGCTGATAGATCTTGTGTCCACTAAATCAGGAGTCTCTTTAGAAGAAGCTCCAAAATTCCTTCGTGCTGCAGGCGGAGCGCCTGCCAATGTTGCCGTGGCTCTGTCCAGGTTGGGAAACAGCGCCGGTTTCATCGGCAAGGTAGGAGCAGATCCGTTTGGAGAATTTCTATTTCACACACTCTCTGATGAAGGCGTAGATACCACCTGCATGCTATCGGAAACAGGCGCGCATACGACACTGGCCTTTGTCTCTTTGATGAATAATGGTGAAAGGGATTTCATTTTTTATAGAGATCCCGGTGCGGATATGTTTTTATCCGAGAGCGATATAGATACTGATTATCTCATCGACTGCAGAATATTTCATCATGGATCCATATCGCTTATAAGCGAACCTAACCGCACAGCTACTATTATTGCTCGCCGGATAGCGGCTTCCGCCGGCGCCGTAATATCTTATGATCCAAATATCAGGCTCTCCTTATGGCCTGACCCAGAAACGGCCAGGAAGGGTGTAAGAGCAGCTCTGGAAGGTACGGATATTGTTAAAGTAAGCACAGAGGAGCTGGCTTTCATAACAGGTACGGATGATATGGATAAGGGATGCAGCCTTATCCTGGATATGGGCGTAAGTCTGGTAACGGTTACCCTGGGCGCAGCTGGAAGTTACTACAGGACGGTCGCCGTCAGCGGGCAGGTTCCCGGTTTCAAGGTGGATGTGGTTGATACCACCGGCGCAGGCGATGCCTTTGCCGCTGGTGTTTTGGCCGGTCTCTTACCCTTTGTAAAACAGAGTAGAGCCATATGCGATCTGGATAAAGAGGATTACTATAAAATACTGCGTCTAGCCAACGCTGTCGGTGCGCTGGTGACCACTGAACGTGGCGTAATTCCATCATTGCCTACCAAAGGTGAAGTAGAGGCGCTTACAAATGGAACTATATTTGAAAGGTGAGGCTTTGTTGTTGTGGATTCAATCTCTTTGACCGAATTGGCGGATATCATTGAAGGCAAATTGCTGGGCATATTTACCGATGAAAAGGTACAAACCGTAACCATTGATTCCAGGCGGATAGGCAACCGCGCCGTATTCTTTTCTCTCCAGGGCAGCTATACTGATGGCCATGATTTCGTTGAAGATGCTTTCCGGAACGGGGCTGTTGTTGTCGTTATTTCCTCCAATTATAAAGATGTCCAAGCGCAAACCGGCGATAAGCCGGTAATAGTTGTAAATAATACTCTGGCGGCATTGCAGCGCCTGGCTGCCTGGTGGAGAAGCAGAATTTCCGGCCGCCTGATAGCCGTCACCGGCAGCAACGGCAAGACGATTGTGAAAGATGCGCTGATACAAGCCCTTCAATACTCCTGCCTGGCCGGTGGAAGCCGGGGCAGCTACAACAGCCAACTGGGCGTTCCTTTATCCATCCTTCGCCTGTCCGGCAAAATAGATATGGCGGTTATTGAAGCCGGCATTTCTCAGCCTGGCGAGATGTCCGCTCTGGAAGAGATATTGAAGCCGGATTGCGGCATTCTGACCAACGTGGGCATGGCACATATAGCAGGTTTCGGCACACGTAAGAATATTGCTCGGGAGAAGCTGGAGCTCTTTAAAAATATCAGTTCCGACGGCTGGGTGCTGATTCCGCATGATTGTTGCTATGCAGATGAATTCCTCGGCGGTCTGCAATGTAAAATATACCGCTACGGCAGCGAAAATAGCAAGCTACCATTTATTTATGACCGAAAAAACGCCGTCAATGGTACGATATTGGATATCAGGTTTCCTTCCGGCAGCGTTCATAATGTTTTGATCCGAACCTTCTCTGCAGAAATAGTAACAGATATAGAGGCCGCAATATGCGCCGCCTTTTTATTAGGCGCCGAAGAAGGTGATGTTGTCCGAGCCCTGCAGTCTCACGAACCGGCCCATACCAGAATGGAAATATGGCGCTCTCCGGCAGGCATAACACTCATTAATGACTCGTGCAGCGCCGATCCTATCTCAGTACAATCGGCACTGCGCTCCCTGTCGCATTTAACATGTCAGGGCGATCGCAGCATCTTCGTCTTCGGAGGCATGCAGCATCTTGGTCAACTGGAGCAGAGCGAGCATTACCATATAGGCGAAATGGCTGCCCGATATGGCGTAGAGGTATTGGTGTTGGTAGGAGGGAAGGAGCTTGATGCTACTGAAGAAGCCTATAAAGCTCTTTATCCTGAAGGCCGTGTGTTGCGCTATCAAGGTACAGATAAGCTGGCAAACGATCTAAGGCCGTATCTGCATAATAGTGATAAAGTCCTTTTCAAAGGTGCAAGCAGTGCCGGCATAGATAGAGTTGCACGTGAGATCGTCGATGCCATGGCCTCCAATCGGTTAATTGTCGATGTCGAGGCTTTAGCAGAGAATATAGCTCAATTTCGTCGTCTGGTGGGGCCTAAATGTAAAATCCTTGGAATGGTCAAGGCTATGGCATACGGCAGTGATTTGATAAGCCTCTCTCGTGAATTACAGGAATTGGGCCTTGATCTGCTGGGCGTATCTACAGCTGATGAAGGCATGACCCTTAGAACCGCCGGAGTGGACCTGCCCATACTGGTGATGCTGTGTACGCAAGATGAGGTATATAAAGCCGTCAGGCACCAACTGACTCCGGTAATTTACTCGGCCGAATTGGTAACGTCATTGGCAGAAGCCGCAAAAGAGAGCGGGCAAAAGATAGATGTTCATCTGAAAGTAGATACCGGCATGGGGCGCCTGGGAATCAAGCCTGAAGAGCTTTTAGCTTTTGCAAAAGAGGTTATGTTGCATCGTAATTTGCGAATTACCGGTCTGGCAACGCATTTTGCCTGTGCCGATGATCCCGCTGAAGATGAATTCACCCGCACTCAGATCCGACGCTTTGAGAGAGCTGCAGCTCAAATGTACGAGCTGGGCCTGACAGATATTACCTGCCATGCAGCCGCCACTGCCGGCACCATTCGTTTTTCAGAAGCACACTTCGATATGGTCCGTATTGGGTTAGGACTTTACGGTCTTTATCCGGAACCGGCGATGGAAGAGCAGCTAAAACTGAATTCAGCCGTAACATTACTTAGCCGAATAGCAGATATTCGTAAATATAGGAGCGGCGACAGAATCGGTTACAGCAGTACCTTTGTTGTGCCATATGATGGATTCACCATCGGAGCCATTCCAATGGGATACCATGACGGATTACCGCTTAATCTATCAAACAGAGGGTATGTTTTGGTAAACGGGAAGAAAGCCGATCTGATAGGCCGAATCTCCATGGATTCAGCCATGGTAGATATCAACGGCATAGATAATGTTCGCATAGGCTCGGATGTTCTCATATACGGCAAACATAACGGCTACTCTTTGCGTCCGGAAATTGCCGCGGATCTCTCCGATACCATAGTTTACGAACTTTTGGCCAGGCTCGGTCCCCGTGTTCAACGCATCTTTGTAGGAAAATAGATTTGCGGGTTTATGTTACTTGTCAGCGTAAGATAATAAGGGTAGAATATATTCATGTTTGCTTTAGCATCATTGGCCGGCGAAGGCTTCACGAATGAAGTCTTTCGCACCTTGCTCCTCTTTATAGTACTCATCAATCCTGTCAGCAAGATAGGTATCTGTTTCTCACTTCGAGATTCTATGAACCGCTCTGAGCTACGGCGACTGGCCTTACGATCCAATCTAATCGGGTTGGTTACGCTGGTGGTCTTTGCTTTGGCGGGAACGTTCATTGTGCGTAATCTTTTTCAGATTGAGCTTTATTCGCTGCAACTGGCCGGTGGTGCTGTTCTTTTCATTGTTGGGTTGCATGCCTTGCAAAGTGGGGAGTTTTTTGAGATGAAATCCGGCATGAGCTTACAGGATATCTCTTGCGTTCCCATCGCGATGCCGTTGATCGCTGGCCCGGCCACAATCACTGCAGCATATCTAAAACGGCGGCTTATGGGCCGCTGGTGGTAACCCTCTCGCTGCTATTAGCCACAGGAATAAATCTGTTTATAATGATCTACTCTATGGGATTGGGGAAATTTCTCGATTCATGGAAGCTGCTGGGACCTTTGGTAAGAATAACGGGGCTCTTTATAGCCGCTTTAAGACTTGTAGAGAAAGGCAATGAACTTCCCCTTCAGGTAGATAAAAGAGATAGCGCGGGGTTCTTTATAAAGAGAGCCGAAGATTTTCTGGAACAAGATGATGAAATAGTTTTTATGGTTGATATTCCTGCCGGGCAGCAGGCAAATTATTATATATATTTCTCTCATAAGCCCAAGACAGCGCCGAATTATAAAAGCGATATAAGGATACAGCCCTTAGGCTCAAAGAATAACCTAGGCACATTACAGGCAGGCAATTCAAGGCTCAGTTTTACAATCAAAGGCCCCAGAAGCGATGCAGCACTTGATCCGAATAAAGTTAGTATAAGTAACTATTGCTGCGGAAGCATGACCCAGTTGAGATTGTTGGGCGAGGATGCAGTATATCAGATGCTCTATCCCACGCATAGATTTGATCAAATTATCCCTGGCACAGGCGGAAGTAAGAATATTCCGTTCTCTTTGCCGCAGGTAGTAGTGGATGGACCTGTACGCAAGGTAATCGAAGTAACGCTCGTCAGCCAGGATGATCAGAATGCAACTTCTGGCAATGAACATCGAGAAACGCGCTACTTCTCTATCTATCAGGGAAGCAGACGAATTGATTTTAGCAATATTTTTAATTATAAAGTCCGGCCTAAATATAATCCTCGTTATGTAGCAGGAGGAGCATTCAATATGGAGCATTCCCTACTTGTACCGATTGATGGTATGTTAAAAGAGATCAACATTAGCGAGATAGATCTCAAAAAAACCGGTAATCAGGTGTATTACACTATGGATGCACCACAGGAAGGATGGTTTGCCTGGTTAAATAGAGACAATAAGATAGGGATGGCTACTTTTTTTGATCCCACACTTTTTTCAGCACATATCCTTCAGCGAAACCCTCAGGATAATCTGGGTAAATACTGGGGCAGTCCGGATAATCGGCTGACAGCTGTCCGCGACGCTTCTTGGGCAAGGTTAACATTCTTTGCTATAACCAGTGCACAGGAAGTAAAACCTTTCTACGAATTTTGGAAGAATTCAGGAATAACCTTCATGCAAATAGAGAAGGCGGATAGTTAAATGAACTGCAAAGCTTTTGCGTTAGTATTCCTGGCGATATTTCTATTGCTGCTAATCGGCCAGGCGCAAGCTGCTGTAAGTGGAATAGCGGTAGTCAGCCATTTGGATAGAGTATCAAAGGAGACCTATCAAAGCATATTGAATAGCCCTGAAACAGGTTACGTTATGACCACGCTGAGGATCGGTCAGGAG
>Ga0172382_10011134_pt1 | contig 11934 bp, 7 predicted proteins | sample Leawel138RmetaG_FD_122245 | JGI IMG/M metagenome (GOLD analysis project Ga0172382, IMG submission 122245) | Leachate microbial communities from a municipal landfill in Southern Ontario, Canada - Leachate well 138R metaG | ecosystem: Engineered > Solid waste > Landfill > Unclassified | place...
AAAACAAATGTCTACAGCTCTAGAACTATTCTTCAATGACAATCAATCTTATCCTGATGCATTAGAAGAACTACAAACAGGTGGATATATGCAAATATTACCTTCTGCTCCTAGCGTAGCAGACGGAGGATGTTTACCTGAAGATAGTAATTACTCATACTCAGTTTCTGCTAATAAAGATTTTTATCAATTAAGATTTTGTACTGGTAAACAAGTTTCTGATCTTACCCCTGGTAATGTGTGTATGACACCTGGAGGACTTACTACTAATTGTTCTGCAGCAGCCTTAGCCCCAGATCCTAACCCTCTTTGTGATCCATTAGAAGCAGTAACTTTTGTAGATGATGATAGTGATGGCTATTTAGATGTTCACACTTGTTGCGAGCTTAGCGCTATTAGAAACAATCCAACACTTAATTATGAATTGATTAATAACTTGAATTGTTCTAATTCGGAGAACTGGGTTCAGGATATATCTGGTGATACTTATAATGGTTTTGTTACTATTATGGGATTCTCTGGTGATTTAAAAGGTAATAATAATACAATAGATGGTTTATATTTTACATACAATACAGGAAGTTACATCACAACAGGACAATGGGCCGGCTTATTGGAGATTCCTTCTGGTGCTAATGTTTCAGTTTCTAATTTAAATATTAATAACAGTAAGATAGTTCGTTCTACTGGAGGTATGGCTGCTTTTATATCTCCATCGGTTAGAGGTAGTTTATCTATTAGTGGTTCTTCTCTTACTAACAGTCTAGTTCAACACTCAGGAGGAGATTCAGTGGCTGGATTTGTTGGTATTGTTGATGGCGGTAGTCTTTCAATAGACAATTCTTATGTTAGTGGTCTAGATGTTAGTTATTCTCCAGGTAATGGATTTGGTGGTATGGTTGCTATTTTTACAACAGCATCTTCTAATAATACTATATCTAATTCAAGAGTTATTAATTCAGAGATAATTGGTTCAAGTTGCGGAGGCTTGGGTGGTATGGTCCAAATGGCTCATAATTTAACTATAGAAAATTCTTATGTTGACAATGTTAATTTTGACAATGGTTCATGTAGCGGAGCTGGAGGAATAGCATATGATGCTTCTTATACTGACATAACTGACTCTTATGTTACAAATAGTAATTTCTTAGTGCCTGGAAGTGGCTCTAACGGAGCGGGAACAGGTTATGCTGGATTTTTTCCATCAAGCAGTAATGGAAATGTTAACATAAGTAATTCATATACAGACAATCTTTCTATAAGACCAAAATCAGCAGGTTGTGGATCAGGTATGGTTTGTAGTTTGGGGGCTAATAGTAGTATAACAAATTCTTATGTATCTAATTTAGATTTATCTAACGATGTTGGAAATGGAGGAATGGCCGGAATGGTAGGAGTTTCTTCTGATGCATTAAACTCTATAAGTAATAGTTATGTTATAGACAGTGTCATAGTTAATGCTTGTAGTAATGTAGCAGGCCTTATTGGTGATATAACTAATGGAGAAATTATCAATTCTCATGTTATAAATACCGAGATAAGTTCTTTAGGTTGTGGAACGGCTGGATTTGCTAACAATGTAGGCTCTGCTACTATTAGTAGCTCTAGCTTTAAAAACGGCTCAGTTTCATCTACTGTTGGCAATGGAACTACCGGAGGATTTTTGAACTTTTCATCTAATTCAACTATATCAGATTCTTTTTTTGAAGGTAATGTATCTGGATCTTTTCCTTCTCCGACAGGAAATGCATTGTCTGGGTTTTTTAGTAGTAATGGAATCAGTAGTTCTGTTATAACTAATTCATATGTTTCTGGAGAGATTGTGGGTGACGCTGAATACAAGAGTTGTTTTAGTAATTCCACAATATCTGTATCTGGCTCTTATTACAATAACACAAGATGTACTGCCGGTGATAGTAGCGGAGCATCTGGTTTAAGCGATGCTAATATGAAAAATTCTGCTTCATATACAGGCTGGAATATTAATACACCTTCTTGCTCTGGGGCTGATGATACTAATCCTTGGAGATGGACAGCTGGTAATTATCCTTGTTTATACAGTGATTCAACTTGTTCTTGTTCTTAGTTTTTATTTAGTATATTTTAAAGGCTCCCGAAAGGGAGCCTTTTTTGTTTAGCTATTTTAATTCTCTTTTTAATTTGCTATAATGCGACCATATGAAATATAAGATATATACCACATCGAAGAGAGCTTGGCAGGGAATGGTTAATTCTATTAAAAAAGCTAAAAAATATATATATATTGAGATGTATATATTGGATAATGAAATTGGTATATATAATTTTATTGATTTATTGTTAGAGAGAGCTAGGCAAGGAGTGGAAGTTGTTTTAGTTTTAGATGCTTATGGCAGTTCCTCTTTTAGAAATTTTAATACTAAAAGATTAAAAGAAAAGGGGATAGAGGTTTTGTTTTTTAGTAAGTGGCTCAGAAGGACTCATAGAAAAATTTTAATAATAGATGACAGAATAGCTTTTTTGGGAGGTGTAAATTTTCACAAGCAGAGTATAGATTGGATAGATTTACAGGTAAAAATAGATAATAAATCTTTAGTTAAGAATGTTTTAAGATCTTTTTCATACACATATCAAATGAGCGGAGGGACTGATAAAAGGATAATAAGAAAAAGAAAGCATTCTGTCTTTAGTAGTATCAAGGCTCAGTTTTTGGAGCATGTTCCAGGACATAATATATATGCCCTGGAAGATTATTACAGGGAAAGAATAATGAAGGCCGAGAAGAGTATAAGTATAACAACTCCATACTTTCTTCCTCCTCGCTGGTTAATAGCCATTCTTGATAATGCTGTTTTGAGAGGTATTAGAGTTGATATTATTTTACCTCGGGTAACGGATTTAAAATTAGTTAACAGGATTAATCATTTATATGTCAGAAAAATGAAGGATTTAGGTATAAATTTTTATGCTTACAAAAAGATGAATCATTCCAAGATTTTATTGGTTGACGATAAAGAAGTTTTAATAGGTTCGCAGAATTTAGATTTCTTTTCTTTTAGAGTTAACGTAGAGTCAGGAGTCTTTATTAGTGATAAAAAACTAGTGGCTGACTTAACTAAGTTAGTTTCAAAATGGAGGGATGATTCAAGTGTTTTTAATATTGATAATATTAGAGTTGGTTTGCGAGATAGAATAGTTTTAGTGTTTATTAGATTTTTTTATTCAATTTTATAATATAAAAACAAGATGCCAGAGTATATAAAAATAAAAGGGGCTAGAGTTAATAATTTAAAAAATATAGATTTAAATATACCACTGAATAAGTTTGTGGTTGTTTCTGGTCTTTCTGGATCAGGTAAATCTTCTTTAGTTTTTGACTTGATATATGCAGAGAGTCAAAGAAGGTATGTTGAATCATTATCTTCTTATGCCCGACAATTTGTTGGTATGATGGATAAGCCAGACGTTGATTCGGTTGAAGGTTTGATACCGGCAATATCAATAGATCAAAAGTCAGTTAGTAATAATCCAAGATCTACCGTTGGGACTATTACTGAGATTTATGATTATTTCAGACTTCTTTATTCTAGAATAGGAGAAGTTCACTGTTCTCAGTGTGGCTCCAAAATGATTAAAAAGATAGTTAAGGGGGCGACCAAAAAAGACATTCAAAGAATAATATGTACTAAGTGCGAACATGAAAGAATTTCTTTTAAGCCTATAGATTTCTCTTTTAATTCTAGCCAAGGTGCTTGTGATTCTTGTGGAGGTCTGGGCTATAAGATGGAGATAGACCCAGAATCTGTTTTAAATACTAATTTAAATATTTCTCAAGGAGCAGTTAAGCCCTGGATGCATTATAGTTTTGATAATCAAAAAAGATTAATGCATGAGGTTGAGCTATTATTTAAAAAACATAAGATTGATTATAATTCCCCTTTAAAGAACTTGGATAAAAGAAATATAAACCTATTGTTAAACGGTAATAGTTCTTTTTCTGGTATTATAGGAGACTTAAACCAAAGATATCAAGAGACTGATTCAAATTATATAAGACAAAAGATAGGGCAATATATGAGAACTGCAAAATGTCCCAAGTGTTTGGGCAAAAGACTTAACAAAGAGTCCCTCCTTGTTACTTTTAAGGGTCTGAACATTTCAGAACTTTCAGACAAGAATATATTTGATCTTAATGAGTTTTTTTCTTTGTTGCTTCAAGCGGAAGAAAAAAAGAAATCTCCAAACTTAGTTTTATTATCAATAACTAAAGAAATACTTTCTAGAACTGATAATATTATTAGAGTTGGCTTGCCTTATTTATCTGCTTCAAGGTCTTCAGTTACTCTATCAGGTGGAGAATCTCAAAGATTAAGACTTTCTCATCAAATTAATTCTAATTTAGTTGGACTTCTTTATGTGCTAGATGAACCCTCAATAGGTTTACACCCTAAAGACAATGATAATTTAATTTTGATTTTAAAAAAACTAAGAGAAAAAGGTAATTCTATAATAGTTGTTGAGCATGATTCTAAAATGATTTTATCATCTGATTATTTAATCGATATTGGTCCAAAAGCTGGAGAGTATGGTGGTAGGGTTGTCTTTGCTGATGATATAGAGAAAATGAAAGACGCAAAAGAATCCCTAACCTCTGATTATATATATGGCAGAAAGGAAATAGAGTTCCCAGATAAATACAGGAAGGGAAGCGGTAAGTCAATTAAGATATTGGGAGCTAAAGAAAATAATTTAAAAAATATAGATGTTGAGATACCACTAGAAAAATTGATAGCGGTTACTGGTGTTTCTGGTTCTGGTAAATCAACTTTGATTATAGATATTTTAGCGAAGTCATTAAATAAGAAGTTTTATAGAAGCAAGGACGAACCGGGGGAACATAAGGCTATTATTGGAGCTGAGTGGATAGACAAGATAATAGATATAGACCAGGCACCTATTGGAAGAACTCCCAGGTCTAATTTGGCTACCTACACAGGAATATTTACTAATATTAGAGACGAATTTTCTTCCCTGGAAGATGCAAAGAAGGCTAGACTAAAGGCTGCACACTTTTCTTTTAATTTAAATGGCGGTAGATGTGAAAAATGCCAGGGGGATGGGTTAGTTAAAATAGAGATGCAATTTTTACCAGATATATATGTTAAGTGTGATGCTTGTGACGGGAAGAGATACAAGAAAGAGGTTCTTGATATTAAGCTTAAAGGTAAAAATATATTTGAAGTTTTAGAAATGACAGTAGAGGAAGCTATAAAATTTTTCGCCTACAACAGAAAACTTTATGAAAAACTAAAAGTTTTAAGTGATATCGGTTTGTCATATATCAGATTGGGTCAAAGTGCTACAACTCTTTCCGGTGGAGAGTCTCAAAGAATTAAATTAGCTTTTGAACTTTCTAGACCATCTACTGGTAAAACTTTATACATATTAGATGAGCCTACTACGGGGCTACATTTTGATGATGTCAAAAACTTATTAAAAGTTTTAAACGCATTAGTTGATAAAGGTAATACAGTTTTGCTAATAGAGCACAATTTAGATGTAATTAAATCATCCGATTGGTTAATAGACCTGGGACCTGATGGTGGTAATTTGGGAGGAGAGCTGATAGCTTGTGGCACTCCAAGGGACTTAGCTAAAATAAAAAAAGGTTATACATCTCGTTATTTAAAGGAAATTATATAATTATATGAATATCTTTAAAAAAAAGAAAAAAAAGCTTGGATTAGCTTTAGGAAGTGGAGGTTTTAGGGGTTCTGCTCATATTGGAGTTATAAAAACACTTATTGATAACGGTATAGAAATTGATTATATAGCTGGTAGCAGTATTGGTTCTTTAATCGCAGCTCATTATGCCTTATTTAAAGATATCAAAAAGACAGAGGAGGATTTTTTTAAACAACAAAAAAGGAAGTATGATTATTTAAGAGATTTTAATTTTAAAACAGGTCTTTTAAGCGGCAGAACTATAGAAAAGGATTTTAGAAAAGTATTAAATAATGGTCAGTTTTCTGACGTGCAAACACCCCTAGCCATAGTCGCCACTGATCTAATTTCTGGTAAGCCATATATATTTAGAAAAGGAGATCTAGCCGAGGCTATAAGGGCCAGTATTTCAATTCCTCTAACTTTTAATTCTTTTAAAAAAGATGAAAAAGTTTTTGTTGATGGTGGTTTAAGCAATCCTGTCCCAGATGATGTTGTTAGGTCTATGGGCGCAGATGTTGTTGTTTCGGTTAATTTGTATAATGATTACAAATATGAGGATAGTAAGATGGATTTTTTCAAAGTATTATCAAGATCTATTGAGATATCTCTCTATAATTTAAGTAGCAGTACTTTAAGAGATTCTGACATAGTTATAAATCCGAGTTCTTCTAAATTCTCCAAAGAGCCTCGCTTAAAGGCCTATTTTAATAAAGATATCTCTATCAAAATAATGAAAGATGCTGAGGTTGAAACGAAAAAGAGGATTAAAGATATAAAAAAGCTTATAAACTCTTAACAGTATCTATTATCTGCTTATGAACTAAAGAGTTTGATGCTATCATGTCATGACTCTTTAGGCTCCATTTTTTTTCAGAGAAATCTGTTACTTTTCCACCAGCTTCTCTGACTAATAATATGCCAGCTGCAACATCCCAGGGATGAGCTCCCGGAATTGTTATAGATTCTACTCTTCCTCCAGCAACGAAGGCGAGCTCAACAGAAGCACTTCCCATTTGGCGACAATCAAAGTTCGCCAATTTTTGTTTATTATAATATTTTATAGCTCTTTTAATACTTTTGGTATCACTACCGTGACAGAAAGTATTTAAAACTTTACCGCTACTTATTTTTGATACCCTTATTTTTTTATTGTTCAAGAACGCCCCTTTGTTTTTTTCTGCTATATATAGCTCGTTTAATATTGGAGCATAAACAATTCCTAGCACAATCTCATTTTTATAGGCAAGCCCCAATGAGATTGCCCAAATAGGATTTTTCATTGAAAAGTTAGTTGTTCCATCTATAGGATCTATTATCCATAGATAGTCTGATTTTTTATTATTATCACCACTTTCCTCTGACAATATCTTGTGTTCAGGAAAGTTCTTTTTTATTTCTCTTATTATTATTTTTTCCGACAATAAGTCAGCTTTGGTAACTATTTCATGGCCTGACTTCATTTTGACATCAGCTCTATCAAACTTTTTATATATTTTAATTAGCTCTTTAGCTGACAACTTAACAGCGTTGATAGCTATTTCTTTTGTTTTTTTCATATGTTTTTTTATTAATGCAGTATTTTTAATTTAACATCTTTCTTTGTTGTGTCGAAGATGGCAAAACTAGCTTTTTGAAAGACTCCACCTAGTGTTCCAGGGTTAACCAAGGTTGAATTCTCTCTCATACTTATCCATGGTTTATGAGTATGACCATAGAATATAAATGTTAGGTCTTTATGTTTCTCAAGTAACTTGCTTATATATTCTGGTTCATGACACATGCCAATTTTAACATTGTTTAATAACGGGGAAGAGTAGCGCCCTAAATATTTTATATTTTTATATTTTAGAACATCCTCGTCCTCGTAGTTGTCGGCATTTCCTTTTATTATATAAATAGTGCCTGTAAAATTTTCAGATAGATATTTCATGGTATCCTCATTACAAAGATCACCACAACAAATAATTTTTTTAATTGTGTCTTTTTTTATTTCCTTCAAAAAAAGGCCGATATTGGCCAAGTTGTCATGACTATCGGATATTACAGCTATTTTCATTTATTTTCTATTTAAGTTTTCTCTTAGACTAATTTCGTAGTCCATTTGTTCTATCTTTTTTAAATTGTTTCTAGCTTGGTCATATTTAGTTCTCATGTGGCCTATTATATCAAAATCTATTAATTCACTTAGAATGTCATTGATTATTTTTCTTGTTTTTTTTACTTCATTATAATTTTTGTTTATAGCTTCGTGAGTAGCTCTTCTTATCAACTCTCCACTAAGATCGCATATTCCTCCAATGTATGACTCTTCTGATATTTTTACTTTTTGTATTTTATCTATTTTACCCGTTTTTATGAATTGATAAAAAAGTTTAGCCTCAACGTATTCTTCCATAGCCGCAGAGTATGAGCCCTCCTCTTTTGCCCTATTTAATCCAAAGTCTTTTTTTATTTTATTTATTATTCTCTCCGAATCTTTTAAATTGTTTAAAGCTAGGGTGTTGTCTTGTCTATGTATTGCAAATATTGCCTTCTTTGAATTGTTTAAAATAATATTAGACAAACTTATTATCTGCCTTCTTTCTGAGTTTCTTTTTATGTAATCGTCTCTTAGTGATTTTGTGAATTTTTTATTTATCATATTTTTATTTTGATACTCTAAACACCTCGTCGATAGTGGTTAATCCTTTTAGGGCTTTTAAAATACCGTCCTGTATTATACTTATCATTCCATTTTCTATTGCTTTTAATTCGATATCTCTATCACTAATACCTTCAGTGTTAATTAGCTTTCTAATCTCATCGTCTATTTCTAAAACCTCATAAAGACCAAGTCTTCCTTTGTAGCCTAACATATTACATTTATTGCATCCTTTAGATTTATAGAATTTTAAGGTTTCTGGAATTTTAATGTTTGGATTTTTAATGCTTTCTAGGATTTTTTTAATTTCAAGCATGGTTGGTTCGTCTATTACAATCTCTTCTTTTTCACAAAATTGGCAGCTTTGTCTGACTAGTCTTTGGCCTATTGAACATTCAAGAGCGTTGGCTAGCATTTCTCTTTTTACTCCCAAACCAGTGAAGCGAGAAACTGCTCCAGCTGCACTATTTGTATGTATAGTTGAAAGAACTAAATGTCCGGTTAAAGCCGCCTCAACTGATATTTCAGCTGTTTCATCGTCTCTTATCTCTCCAATCATCATAACGTTGGGATTTTGCCTCAAAAGAGATCTCATAGCAGCTGCAAAGGTGTAGCCACTTTCATTGTCTGTCTGAGTTTGTATTATTCCTTCCATTTGGTATTCAATTGGATCCTCTACGGTTATTATTTTTACGTCAGATGTGTTTATTTTCTTTAACATGCTGTATAGGGTTGTTGTCTTACCACTACCGGTTGGACCAGTCGCAAGAATAATACCTTTAGTCTTGCTCATTGATCTTTTTATTGCAGGTAAAGAATATTCTTCGAATCCTAATTTTTCTATATTTAATCCTTCTGAACCACCGCTTAAAATTCTTATTACAACTGTTTCTCCAAGCCCACCAGATATTATTGAGACACGACAATCAATTTTTGATTTTTCTGTGAATATAGTAAAGCGTCCATCGGATGTGGCTTTTTTGATATTAGTCTCTATGCCGATAAGTATTTTAACTTCATTAATCATTGATAAATACATATCTTTTGATAATTCAAAGATATCATGAAGAACGCCATCTATTCTGAAGCGTATTTTTACATTATTTTCAGTTGGTTCTATGTGCAGATCTCCAGCGTTACTTTTTAGTGCTAGGGCCATTATTAATCCCATTACTTCTTTGGTGGTAATTTCTTTGGCTAGGTTATTCAGTTTATCTTTTTCAACTAATAGAGAAGAAGCTCTTTCTAATTCTTCATTCTTTATTTTTATTCCTCTACCCATTGTTTTTGATATAGTGATATCATAAAGATGATCTATATAATCAAAAACTCCAATAACTCTATACACCTCATCTAAACTAGTTAATCCTTTTACAACTTTAAGTACTCCGTCTTGCAACATGGTCACCATCCCATTTTCTATTGCCTGTTGCAGTATTTTGAAAGAAGGGGCCTCGTCTATTGTTAATTGTTTTAATTTTTCATCCATTGTGAAAACTTCGTATATACCAATTCTTCCTTTATATCCAGTGCCATTGCAATTTTCACATCCACCACCAGCTTTATATAGTGCTGGAAGGGGGTTTGGAATGTCAATTTGTGCCTTAGGGGAAATTACTCCTAAAATTTTCTTTACTTTTAATTCTTCTTCTTCGTCTAGCACGTGTATCTCTCTGCATTTTGGGCATATTTTCCTAATCAATCTTTGTCCAATAACAGCATTTATAGCTGGCACTAAGAAGTATGGTTTAATTCCCATGTCAATTAATCTAGGTATGACACCAGCAGCATCGTTAGTATGAAGGGTTGATAACACTAAGTGACCAGTTAAACTAGCCTGAACTGAAATCTCGGCTGTTTCTAGATCTCTTGTTTCTCCAATCATGACTATATCAGGATCTTGTCTTAAAATTGATCTTAATCCATTGGCAAAGGTGTATCCATTTTTAACATCTATTTGACTTTGATTTATGCCTTCTAGTTGATATTCAATAGGGTCTTCGAGGGTTATTATTTTTGTTCCTGGTTGGTTTAGTTTATTCAATATTGCATAAAGAGTGGTTGTTTTACCACTACCGGTAGGGCCAGTTGTTAAAACTAGGCCGTTAGGTTTTTCTATCTCAGACCTTAGCACCTCGTATGCTTGAGGAGTTAATCCTAAATCTTCGAAAGATAAACCAACAGCACTTGATTGCAGTAATCTCATTACGACACTTTCTCCATAAGCAGTTGGAAGAAATGAAGATCTAACGTCAACCCTATCATCTTTTAGAAATATTGAATATCTACCATCTTGAGGTTTATCTTCTATATTTATTTTAACTCCAGCTAATATTTTCATTCTGGATATTATTTTTTTCCATTTTGATTTATCTATTAGAGCTGCTTCTTGCAGTATTCCATCAATTCTTAATCTTACAACTATTCCTCTATCTTCGGCCTCTATATGAACATCACTTGACCCAATTTTTAAAGCTGTTGCCAGTATTAGGGTTACTACATCTGATATATTTACTTCGTTTACTTTTTTGTTTAAACTTTGATAATTTTCAATATCATTTTTAAATCTCTCTAAATCTTCTTCTTTTATTTCAACACCTGTATTTATTTCTTTTACTTTTGGAACTGATTTATATACATGCATAGCAGTTTCAAAACTGCTTTCTGATATTATGTACACCTTACTTTTAGTGAAGTATTTTTTATCTAATTCACTTTCTATTTCCTGAACTTTTGGATTCTCAGGACTTATTGCTCCTAATCTAATGTTTTGTCCATCGTAATAGAAGCAGACGAGTTTTTCTTTCTCGGCCACTTCTTCAGGTATTAGAGCTATAGCTTCAGGGCTTATTGGAAAAGAGAAGAGATTAACATAAGGAAGACCCAAACTTGAGGCCTTTGTTTGAGCCTGTCTTTCTAATTCTTTTGTTTTTATCTCTTGTTGTTTATTAACAAATTTTCCTTGCACGCTTTCATCATCATCTTTTCCGTCTTTGTTTAATAAACTTGATATTGAATCAAAACCACTCATAATTATTATTAAGATTTAGGAGTTTCTTCTGAGAAAATTCTTTCAATTTTACTACTTGTTTGTTTGTCTTTTATTTTCATAAAAAGATTTGTCCATGAGCTAATTTGAAAGGTGTTTATAATAGCGCTACCTATTATCATTATAGCCATTGCTAGAAGTATAGCCAGAACTACAACACTCCAGAAAAAAGCCTGTGAGGCTATTATGAAAATTGAAGAAGTCATAGCAACGCCAATTAATAGTATCAAAACTAAAAATGTTATAGTCGATATGATAAACATGGCTGCGATGTTTATGAAAAATAGTGTTATAGCGATTTCAACACTAATTAACCAGTTATCTTTAAACAGCTTCCAAGCAGCGCTTAAAGAATCTTTAAACTTTTTACCATCTACCACTATATATGCTATTGCATATTTAAATACAAAAGATGCAATAAGGATAACAGGTATAATTAGTATGAATAATAATCCGTAAATAAGGGTTAGAGTTGAACTTTCTCTGATAAGAGCCATAACCAACAATAGGCTAATTAGCAATGTGATTCCATTAATTA
>Ga0172382_10011135_pt1 | contig 11933 bp, 11 predicted proteins | sample Leawel138RmetaG_FD_122245 | JGI IMG/M metagenome (GOLD analysis project Ga0172382, IMG submission 122245) | Leachate microbial communities from a municipal landfill in Southern Ontario, Canada - Leachate well 138R metaG | ecosystem: Engineered > Solid waste > Landfill > Unclassified | place...
ATTGGATACAAAAAATCGGAAACAAAAAACAGGTTTTATAACAACCTGATTTCTTATAAATCTAATATTTAAAACTGGTACACCCACGGGGACTCGAACCCCGGACCCATTGATTAAGAGTCAATTGCTCTACCAGCTGAGCTATGGGTGCATAAAAATTTGCATTTATAATTATACCACTTTTTTATAATATGTCAATTAGAATTCCTGAGAAATCTCAGGAATTCTTTAATTAACTTATTTTAAAATTTTTCCATATGAATTTGGTGCAATCCCACCTGCATTTGCTTCATCTGTATCGATGTGCATTGCAGTTGCAAAATCATCACGTACGCGGATTACAACATCACCAAATATAATTGAACGATGATCTGTTTCAACTTCAACCTTTACTATTTCTTTATCAACTAAACCCATTTCTTTTGCTGCTTCTGGAGTAACATGGATATGTCTTTTCGCAACTATTACGCCTTCAGAGATTTCAATTTCTCCTTTAGGTCCAACGATCTTACATCCTGGCGTACCTTTAATATCTCCAGACTCTCTAATAGCTATCTCAAATCCTAAACTTCTAGCATCAGTTGCAGATAATTCAACTTGTGTGCTCTTTCTACACGGACCTAAAATAGTTACATTAGGTTGTGATTTTTTAGGACCAACAATTGTTACTCTTTCTTCAGCCGCAAATTGTCCTGGTTGTGATAATTCTTTTTTAAATGTTAGGGTTGCATCTTCCCCAAATAAGACTTTTAAGTGCTCTTCAGTTATATGAACATGACGAGCAGATGTCTCTACAAGTACTTTGTTATTCATTATATTCTCCTTATTTATTTTGTTACTTATATATTATTATAACATAAAATGAATATTTTTTTGAGTAAAGTTAACTTATTTTATTCTACTTATATGATCTAAATATGTATTATAAATTTCCTTAGTTAATTCCTCTAAATCTATTATTTCATTTTTATAAGTATAATCAACAAAATCATATTCTTCATTTGAAAAAGTTATACGGTCATTCTTAATTCTCATTTCAATTAAATCTTTTGAATCACCACGTTTAGTCATTCTTTCGATTCTTAGCTCTTCAGGAGTGTTTAAAAAAACAATTACCAATTTATCTTTTAAATGATGTTTAAATTTATTTACTCCAGAAGGATCCAATATAACAACTTTTTCAAAACTTATATCTGATTTTCTACTACCATAGTAATTATTATTATAATATGTTGTTTCTATAAATTCATTATTATTTTTCAAATTAAAAAATTCTTCAACATTTATAAAATTATAATCTACTCCATTAACCTCACCAAGTCTAGGTGGTCTTGTTGTATATGTTACTAATTTCTTTAGATTATATTTATTGATTAAAATTTTTGCTATTTCTGTTTTACCACTTGCGCTTGGCCCCGTTAATACAAGCATATTATACCTCTAACTCTCTACCACATTTTTTACAATACTTACTATCAGCATCATTTTGTGTATTACAGTTTGTACAAGAAATAGATAACTTCTGTCCGCAATGATTACAATATGCTGAATCACTACTATTATCCTCACCACAACTCATACATTCAATTACATCATTATTACCTTTAACCGCACCAATTGTTTTTGATAGCTCATCTCTGGTTCCATCTAGCATATAATTCACAGTGTCTTTCGCAATAGGTGCCATCTCTTGTGCTTGATATCTTGCTACTTTACCCATATATCCATAGCTCAAACAAACCAAACCAGGGAATAAAATAAATATTCCTAGAAAGTTAATCCAAAAAATTTCAGGAAATCCTTCGCTAAACATATCAATAAAACCGATAAATATACAAATCCCACCAATAGGTGTTAGAGTTAAGCCTATTCTTCTTAATTTTTTCCTAAGTTTAGGATTGTCATTTAAATGTTTATTGTTTTTCATAAGTCCCCCTTTATTTATTCAGTTGCATAATTAGAAAAATAATTTTGAATTAAAACAAATGGTGTTCCTTTATCACCAGATCCGCTTGTAAGGTCAGCTAAACTTCCAAGTAAATCAACAATTTGCCTTGGAGTTGTACCAAGTGATTCTTTTTTCCCAACAAGATTAGAATCCTTAGCTTTAATAAGTTGTTTCATTCCTTCTTCATCATTAACTTTGTTGGCTAAATACTTAAGTTTTAATTCATTTGGTGTGCCCAGTAGTCCTTTTGTGAAACCAGGAGATACTACAGGATCAGCTAGTTCCCAAATTCCGCCTCTTGGATCTTTAAAAGCACCATCACCGTAAATCATAACTTCTAATTGAACTCCAAATGTTTGTTTTAATTTATCTTGAATATTTAAAACGATGCTTTGTGCATCTCTTGGAAAAAGTTTAACTGATGATTCAGTTGCTAGGTTAGATCCTAATAATCCATAATCAGGATTATAACCTGAGCCATTAATTGGTTCATTTAATATCTCATCAAGTCCAATAACTTTTTTTGCACCATTGTTTAATAAGATATTTTTAACTCTTTTACGGCTATGAATACTAGCCACTATTACATCATTAGTATATTTTAAGATTGCGTTTGGATCATTAGAGAATATAATATCACAATCTTCTCCAATTATATCTTGATAATATTTAATATAGTCAACCCCAGTAAATTCATGAACTGTGTTTTTAAATAATTTTCTAAATTCTTTTGTAGTAAAAGTATCTAAATAAGGGTTAACATTTGCAGCAATTAAATCGTCTTCAGAAACTAATTTATTTCCAACTTCATCAGCAGGATATGATAATTGTACAACTAATTTTTTTACACCTTTTCTAATTCCTTCTAGAAGAATAGAAAATCTATTTCTACTTAAAATCGGAAAAACTAAACCAACAACTTCGCTATTGCTAAAATGTTTTTCAACGCTTTTTCCAATATCATCTATTGTAGCATAATTATTTTGAGAAATTGCTACAACTGATTCTGTAACACATATAATATCTCCATCTTTTAATCCTACATTTTCATGCTGTACTATGTTTTCTAGGCTCTTATTTACGATATCTACTATGTTATCGCCCTTTCTGATAATAGGAGCTTTTACTCCTCTTACAATTGTTCCACTATATTTCATATTGAGTCCTCCAAACAAAATATATTATATCAAATAATAGTAAATAATGATAGAACGGATTTTAATTTTTTAAAAGAAAATATTTTCATTAAAAAAAAGAACCGAGAGGTTCTATTTTTCTTTATTTAATAATTCATATTTCATATCCCAAAGTTTTTGTGATAGGTCAACATAATACTTATGAGGGAATTCTAATCTCTTAACTTCATCCCAAAGAGTATCCATTTGTTCTTGGCAATACTTTCTAATTTCTTTGATTGATGGTAATTTATAAACTAACTTACCTGATTTAAATATCGGAACTAATAACTCTTCTTTTCTAAAATTAGTAAGGACTTTGCGTTTCCATGTTGCATTTGGATCAAATAGTTCATACTCCTTACTATCATCAACAACTTCATCATAAACAGTTAATAAATCTGCTTCTGCCTTATTAGTATCTCTATCATATAATCTATATACTTTTTTATAATGAGGAGTTGTTATTTTCCCTACATTTTCACTAACTTTTATTTTCGGAACTATTTTACCATCTACTTCAGTTGCAACTAATTTATATACACCATCAAAAACTGGACTACTCTTAGAAGTTATTAATCTCTCACCAACTCCAAAAGAATCAATCTTTGCATTTTGGAATAGTAAATCTCTAATTAAGTATTCATCTAATGAGTTGGAAGCAAAAATCTTGCAATCACTAAATCCAGCTTCATCTAGCATCTTTCTTGCAACTTTACTTTGGTATGCAATATCTCCACTATCAAGTCTAATGCCTAGGGGACGTTTACCCATAGGAACTAATACTTCATTAAATGCTTTAATCGCATTAGGTACACCACTTTTAATAACATTATATGTATCTACTAAAACTAGTGCAGAATCTGGATATAGTTTACAGTAGGTTGTGAAAGCTTCTAATTCAGTAGGAAACATTTGCACCCATGAATGAGCCATTGTTCCTATAGCAGGTACACCATATAATCTATCAGCTAATGTATTTGATGTTCCAACAGCTCCAGCAATATAAGCAGCCCTTGCACCTAAAGTAGCAGCATCTGGTCCATGTGCACGTCTAGCACCAAATTCAGATACTGGTCTAGGTCCCGCAGACCTTACTATTCTTGATGTCTTAGTTGCAATTAAACTTTGATGATTAATTGTTGATAAAACATATGTTTCTATAAATTGAGCTTCTATTGCTCTTGCTCTTATTGTCATCATTGGAGAATTTGGAAAAACAGGTGTTCCTTCTCTAACAGAATATATATCGCCATTAAATTTATAGTTTCTTAAAAATTCTAAAAATTCTTCTGTGAAAACATTTTTAGATTTCAAATAATTTATATCTTCCTCACTAAAGTGTAAGTTTTGAATATAATCTATAACTTGTTCAAGACCGCAAAAAATCGCATAGCCACCACTATCTGGAATAGTTCTATAGAAAACATCAAAATAGCAAATAGTATCAGCCATATTAGCCTCAAAATAACCATTAATCATAGTTAATTCATAAAAGTCACACATTAAGGTATAATTCTTCTTGTTCATATATATTCCTACTTTCTTATTATAGTATTATTATTATACATCTTTTTAGAACATTTATAAAGTAAAATAAGAAAACAAGGAGAAAAGATAAATCAATTCTCCTTGAAAATTTTTAAACATTATACTAAGAAAGTGTATTTATTGTGTAGAATTACAGTTACAACATCGATTACCCATCCAACAATGAATAATCCTGCGAATAGCCAAATAATGCCCCAAATAATTCTTCCTTTTAATATTCTATAAATTCCCCCAATAATTGGGTCAAAGAATATAGTAAGAATTAATTTTACGGTAACATTTAATTTATCATAAGCTTTTACAAATTCCACAATTTTTCCTCCTATCCTTATAAATATATGATCTAAAACTAATCCAAATCTTCAAAAGCTTCTAACTTTGCTTTAGGGATTGGTTTTGAATCACCATGCTTCACGAAGAACATTGTTGCAAATGCAATTATACAAAATACAACAGAGTATGGGAATAATACTCTCATTCCAAGCGAATCCATTAGTACTCCAGATAATATTGGAGTAACTATTTGTGCAGCCATACTAGCAGAATAATAATAACCAGTATATCTGCCTATATTAGCTCCTTTACTCATCTCAACAATCATTGGGTATGAGTTTACATTAATTGTAGCCCATCCAATTCCTGCTAAAGACATTGTAAAGTAAATTAATATCTTCGTACTAGGTGTTGCAATTGTACCAAGTATAAATGCAACAAATAAAATTATTATACCAACTAAAATTGTTTTTCTTCTACCGACTTTACTAGCAATCATTCCTATTGGAACAAAACAAATAATAGCTGCTGCATTAGCAATTAATAAAGGAAGTGTAAATCCCATTTCAAGAACGTTTTGCGCATAGATAGAAAACTTAGTTGTCGCTGCATTATATGCCATAAACCAAAAGATTATTGATGCTATTATAAGCAAGAAACTCTTTCTAACTTCTTTAGGCATTTTCTCAGCACTAGATATTTCTTCGTCTTCAATTTGTTCAATACCATATTCTTCTATTTCTTCATTTACTTGTTTTAATAATTCAGGCTCTTTAACGGTTGTTAAAAAGACACCTAATAACACTATCATAATTACAGCTATAATAACAAACAGTGTTAAATAACTTTGGAAATCCTTAGCTAAAAATGTCATTAATCCAAGTGCAACAACTCCCCCAAATGCCCCCATTAGATTAATAATAGCATTTGCTTTACTCCTAAGAGGTTTAGGGGTGACATCGGGCATTAAGGAAACTGCCGGTGTCCTAAATGTAGACATTGCTACAATTGCGAAGAATAATACAACAATAAATAAAACAAGATTAGTTATATTTTTCTGTGTTACTTGAGAAACTACATGAGCTCGAGCTAGTTGAGCTTCTTCCATAGAATATTCAATGGTAACCATTCCATTATATTCAAATCTATAAATAGTAGTATCATCATCTTTTACTTTTACTTCTACAATAGGTATGTTTTCTTCTTCTAATTTACTTAGTTGCATATTATCTACAAGTGCAACCCCAATTAACATAAGTGCACCAATAATAACACCAAAGAAAATATACGGAGTTCTCTTACCAAATCTAGTCTTAGTCCTATCTGATAAAGCACCAAATAAAGGTAGTAACAGTAGTGCTAAGAAATTATCTAAAGCCATTACTACTCCAGACCAGGTTTGATTTAAGCCAAAAGTATTGATTAACATCTTGGCAATTATATTATCATAGACTTGCCAAAATAAACTTATTATTAAAAATGCAACTCCAACAAAAATAGTTTTTCTAACATTTAATTTCATCTTCTTCTACCACTTTCAAATTTTTTCTAGGAAACAATGCTGATGGACAGGTGACATTGCAAAATATCCCTCCGCATATTTACTACCAACTTCTTTCCCTAAAGTTGTTGCTTTAAAATATAAATACATTTTTATTCCTTCAAAACTAGAATCAATTTGACTTTTATGAATCATTATAGATTCTAACTTTTTCTCAAAATTTGTTTGAGAAACAGGAATTATTGTATTGTGTCTATTAGTATAATAATACACTAAATTCATTCCCTTTGCTGGTTTAAAATCATTATCAACAGCAATCCCATGTCTAATTGCTGAATTTCTAAATCTAGAAATTATCAATGCTCTTTTAGTAGCACTAGCACAATTAATGTGATCAGGGTGAATTTCTGTCTCAAGCAAAGGATCTGGACAGAGAACTGTATCTGGTTTAAAATCTAGTATCTTTTTTGCAATCTCAGTTGCCATAAGATTAGTATCATAGATCCCCCCATCTGGAAAATCTAAAATATCAATACCATCAATTCTTAAAAACTTTGCTGATTTTATACTTTCATCTTTTCTTGTTTGAACAATCTTTTCAATACTTGTAGAATCATTAGAGCCGCTTCCACCATCTGTAACTATTAAAAATTTAACCTTTACACCTAAGTCAACAAGTTCACTAACTAAGCCACCACATGCTATTTCAATATCATCAGGATGCGGTCCAACAAATAATACTTTTTTCGATTCCAAGATATTAGGTAATGGAACAAAACCCATCAATGTTTGGTAATCCATAAATTCCCTCCACTGAAATAATTATAACAAATTAAGCGTTTTCAAGCAACTAAAAGTAAAATATTTAATCTACAAGAATATCTTTATATAAATCCATAATAGCTTTATTTGCTAACTTTTCCATACCTTCTTTATTTGGATGAGCACTGTCAACTAAATAGTTTGAGCTTTCACCTCTTGTAAATGCCTTATCAAAATCTAATATTTTTAAACTATTTTGGTTTGCATACTTCCTTATAACAGCGTTGTAGTCCGCTTGTTCTTGTTCCGAGAATAAAGGTAGAGATGGTAGAGTACATAATATTATTTCTGATTCAGGTGATCTTTCTTTTATGTTACTTAACATCTTAGCATATGCAGCATCAAACTGACTAACATTTATCCACTGACTTGGAGCATCGTTTGCACCCATAAAGATTACTATAACGTCTGGTGTAACATCACCAATATATAAATGTTCTAATCTTGAATTGTTTTGGGCAGCTGAAGTTGCAGTTCCAGCAACAGCACTTCCAGACCAAGAATTGTTTACAAGTAGATGCATTCCTGTATAATTTATAAACCTCATCCACCATGTTTGGTTCATATCACCAAAACCAGCAGTAGGGTAAGGATAGAAATTAGCAAATCCCTCAGGAATATAACCTGCATAAGTAGTAATGCTATCGCCTAATATACTAACTGTTTTTCCCGAATATGATTTTGTCGCCTTAACATAAGTTGGTAAGAATGTAGTATCTTTAGTTATATTATAAACATCTTCTCCATTTTCACCAATCCATCCACTAAAGGCATGGCCAACTTTTTCTTTTGCTGTTGGTGCTATCACAGCACCACCTTTTGTAACTATCTTTTTAATTTCAGTATTTTCATCTAATTTGAATGTTGCATAAACATAATTTGGGGCATTAGCTTCTTCAAGAGTTGCTTTCACAACTCCATCAGCAGATGTTTGAATTACTGCATATAAAACATAACTTGGATCACTAATTAATGTACCTGTAATAATTGCATAACCAGATGATGCTATTGAAATTGATGAATATGCACTAATATTTGCAACCTTGGTGTCACTACTTTTCCAAGTATAAGCAGTAACTGATGTTGATTTGGCACCTGCAGGAAATTCAGGTTGATATACAAATCCTGTTCCGCTTGAATGTGGATTTTTCTTAATAGAAACAAACTCTAAAGCTCCACTTGGAGCAACAAATGGTTCTTTATCAGTTTGGACCCATCTACTATAGAGTTTTATTTCTCCATTTAATTTTTCATTAATATTAGCAACCTCATATAATGATATTTCTGATAAATACCAACCTACAAATTCAAATCCAACTTTTTCTGGAATTGGTAGAGAAAATGTATCAGACTTTTTATATTTAGATATCCCTAAATCTAATAAGTTATCTCCATCATAAAAACTAATCCCATATTCTTTTTCCGTAAATTTAGCTTTAACTTCTAAATCGCTTTTAACATTACTAAATTCCTTATCCCATTCCAAAAATATAAACTCTCCACTATAATCTACATCTGGTGCACTTGCAGCATCCCCATACTTTACAGTTTCTTCTTTTAATACTTCATCATTAAGACCAATAAATTTCACACTAAAAAGTAGTTCTTCATATACTGCCTTAATAACTAAATCTTTTTTTGCAATTAAAAACTCCTTATCCCAACCAACAAACTCATAACCTTCTCTTGTAGGAGCAGTTGGCGCTATAATTGTTTTCCCCTCTTCCAATTCAAAAACTTCGATTACACTATCATCAAAATCAATAAACTTAATTTCATATTTAATTACTTCTTCAACACATCCAACAAGGAAAATAGCCAGCATAAAAAACACAAAACCAATAATTCTTTTACTCATATAAGAATCCTCCATAAGAATATAATATCAAAAAAAATCTAAAAGTAAAAGAAAAAAGGGATTGCTCCCTTTATTTACTTGCTTTAATCATCAATTCTGTCATTTTATTCGAGAATGAAACAGGATCATTTAATTTAAATCCTTCAATTAATAATGCTTGATCATATAATAATTTTACATAATCATCTAGTTTCTCATCATTATCATTGAATAATCTTTCAATCGCATTGAATAATTCATGTTTAGGATTAATTTCTAAAATCTTATTTGCTTTAGGCTTTTCTTCATTTGGGAGGTTTGCAATAAATTTTTCCATCTCAAATGAAATGCCATCTTCACTTACTAAACAAACAGGTGAGTCTGTTAATCTCTTAGATAAAACAACATCTTTTACATCTTCTTCTAGTATTTCTTTCATTCTTTCTAATAATGATTTTTTATCTTCAGCTAATTGATCAATTTTTTCTTTTTCTGCTTTATCTAATAAATCTAAATCACCTTGATTTATTGACTTAAATTCTTTCTTACTATATTCACGCATTACTTGCATAACAAACTCGTCAATTTCATCAGTTAATACTAAAACATTATATCCTTGTTTTTTAACTAAATCCATTTGCGGTAGAGCTAATACTTGCTCTTTAGTTTTACCCGATGCAAAGTAAATGTATTCTTGTTCTTTAGGCATTGCCTCTACATACTCTTTTAGAGTAATAAAATCATCATCTTTAATTGATTTATATATTAATAAGTCTTGTAGTAATTCTTTCTTTAATCCAAAATTATCATACACACCATATTTTAAATTAATTCCATAAGCATTAAAGAATTCAATATATTTTTCTCTTTCATTCTTAAGCATTAATTCTAATCTTGATGCAATTTTCTTTTCCACATTTTGAGCTATCTTTTCTAAGTCTTTATTTTTTTGCAAGATCTCTCTACTAATATTTAATGATAAGTCATTAGAATCAACTAGTCCCTTTACAAATCTAAAGTAATCAGGAACTAATTCCTTACACTTATCCATTACGAATACAGATTTTGAATATAACTGTAATCCCTTATCATATTTCTCAGAATATAAATTGTATGGAGCTTTTTTAGGAATATAAATTAAAGCTGTATAATTTAATGCTCCTTCTACATTAAAGAAAATTGTTTCAAGTGGATCTTGATAGTCATAATACTTTTGTTTATAGAATTCATTTAATTCTTCATCACTGACTTCATTTTTTCTCTTCTTCCAAATAGGAGTCATAGAATTTAGAGTTTCAATTTCTAATACCTCTACATATTTTCCTTCAATATCATTTCCTTCTTTATCTTTCTTAGGAACTGATTTCTTAACTTCCATTTGGATTGGATAACGAATATAATCTGAATATTTCTTAACCAAATTTCTAATTTGATATTCTTCTAAAAACTCATCATAATTATCTTCTTTAGTATTTTTTCTAAAGTGAAGAACAATCTTAGTCCCATTTTCTAGGCCATCAACTTCAGATACTTCATATGTATCTGTTCCTTTAGATGAGAATAAGTAACCTTTATCACTATTATAATTTTTTGTATAAACTTCTACTAATTCACTTACCATATAAGCAGAATAAAAACCAACACCGAATTGGCCAATAATATCAATTGATTCTTTTTCCTTAGACTTTTTTAAATTTTCCATAAATTCTAAGGAACCACTCTTGGCAATAGTACCTAATGAATTTACTAAATCATCATAAGTCATACCAATACCATTATCTGTTATTGTAAGTGTTCTTTTCTTTTTATCAGCTTCTAAAAATATTTTGTATTCATCAACTTTAGCTACATTTTTATCAGTTAAAGATAAATAGTGATGTTTATCAATTGCATCACTTGCATTTGATATTAACTCTCTTAAAAATATTTCTCTATTTGTATAAATCGAATTAATCATTAAATCTAGCAACCTTTTGGTTTCGGTTCTAAACTCTTTAATCTCTGCCATTAAATACCTCCGTCTATATTAATATTTCTATTAATTTATATTATAACTCATTTGTTTAGCACTGTCAACAATTAAGTGCTAAAAATTGCTTATAAAAATGCTGTTGTAAACCAACAGCACAATTTACTAAAATATGAAATAAAACAATATCCCAAGTAATCCAGATAATACTATCAATAATATTGGACTAAGCTTTTTGAAAACAAGTTTTAAAGTAAAAATAACAACAACAATTATTAATGCAAAGAGATCAAACTTAACTTCTGTAATACTACCTATAACATTTGTTATTAATAGTTTTAAGACTACTGCAAATATTAAACCAACTACTATTGCTTTTATTCCAGTTAGGGCATCCTTAACCCAACTGACTTTCATAAAATTATTAAAATGTTTTGCAATCACTAAAATAATTAAGAACGAAGGAAGGACAACACCTAGTGTTGTGAAAACTGCACCAAAGAGTGCTCCAACATAACCAAAATTATCAAACCCTACTTGGAATCCTACTAAAGTTGCTGTATTAACTGCAAATGGTCCCGGTGTAGATTCTGCAATCCCAATAAAACTATTTAAAGCTTCAAAGGTAAGCCAACCTTCACCAACAACTTGATCAACAATCATTGGTAACATTGCATAGCCACCACCAATTGTAAATAAACCAATCATGAAGAAGACAAGAAACAATCTAATAAATATCATTCTTGATCACCTTCTTGTTTATTTTTATTCATTTGAATCATAACACCAACTATAGCACCAAAGACAATTAATATTAGTGATAGAAATCTAAATGTTATAAAGAAACTAAGTCCAAA
>Ga0172382_10011136_pt1 | contig 11932 bp, 22 predicted proteins | sample Leawel138RmetaG_FD_122245 | JGI IMG/M metagenome (GOLD analysis project Ga0172382, IMG submission 122245) | Leachate microbial communities from a municipal landfill in Southern Ontario, Canada - Leachate well 138R metaG | ecosystem: Engineered > Solid waste > Landfill > Unclassified | place...
AACAAAATTAATTGAAAAGAAAAAAATGTACATTGACCATAATCATACTACTGGTGAAGTTCGTGGTTTATTATGTTCAAATTGTAATACTATTTTAGGATTGTGTAATGATAATATTAGTATTTTACAATCAGCAATTTCTTATTTAAAAAAGAATGCCTAATCACATTAAATTTGCGGTGATTAGGCATCTTAAAAGACGCAATTTTTGCGTCAATTAGCAACTAATTGTTGCAAATTGGTATTAAGGATTTGCACATCGCCTTTACAATATTTCTTTTGAACATTATGAATTTGCATATCCAAATATTCAGGTGGAAAACTATCCAATGGTTTTTTGAAGTTCAAATACTGGTAACTACCTGAATCAGGAACACCAAAAACAATACATGTTTTAAAAAGTTTTTTCATTTTGTTTTGAAATTTCTTTTTTTGTCTTTGTTCATCCCATTCAACAATTTTGTCGTTGATATAATCTTCCAATGTTACTTTGAAGAATTTTTCAGTTCCACCAATATTCCATTTTTTTTCTGGTAATGATTTAATATATTCATCCAATAACATTTTGTTGAATTGAATGTTAGTAATATTACCCTGAATAATATCTCTAAATTCTAAATCACCACCATCACCAGAATCAATAATGAAATAACATTTAACACCATTGATATAAACATCAGCGTTAATTCCAACACCTTCCATACCTTGAAAGGTTTTAACATTTTTAAAAGTTATTTTTGGTTCTTTCATGATTTGTTATTTAATATTTGAATTGTTTTTAAATAAAACGAAATGGCTTAGTTATACCCATTTGAGTAAAAGTATAAATTTAAGTCCTTACTTCTTCAATGAACACCATTTCGTTTTATAATACTTATACGTTTTTTATTAATGTTTGTTACAAAAAAGGTATGGCTTAATAGCCACACCTTTTATCTGTTGGTTGTACCACAAAGATACTTTCTTTAATTTTGTAGTTATTGACTTTATTAGCGATTTGTTTCCACTTTAAACCAATTATAATACCATTACCGTCATTTGGGCGAAAGTCCGTTAAATCACCGTTAATTACGTCAAAACCCATAAATGTTTTAGGTAAAAGTTTTTCACTTTTAACATTGAAAACAGTTGCAATATTAAAACCTTTTTTCAAAAGTTTTTCGCACATTTCAACATTACGTCCTGAATAAGAAAAGGTTAAATGATAATTTTCAGGTTTACCAATAAATTTAGTTGGATTTTTGGTATAATCATAAAAATTAACATCAGGAAACATTTCAAAAACGTTTTTACCATTACGTTTTACATTTTGCCAATCAATATCAGAAGTTGCATTTAAACGAACAGAAAAATCAAAACCTTTTCTTTTTGCTTTGGCTTTGGCTAAAGTTAATTCAGCAAATAACCAATCCATAAAAAATTCGTTGTGTTCGTGAAATAATTTTGTTTTTTTAATTCTGGCACGTTCAACCATACCTTTACCTGAAAGTATATCCATACCAGCCCTACCAGAAGTAGCCAAACAACCTAAACGGCATTCAGGAGTTGAATTTGGGCAAACATTATAACCTGAAACCATTGCAGGTGCAAGGTATATGGCATAAGTCATATTGTTGCTTACTTTCAGGTTTTTAATCATTTTAGCAGATACGTTAACACCACCTAAATAAGATAAACCAGTTTCTCTTTTTGCCTCTCCAATTGTCGTGAAATTCATAATTAAATGTTTTAAGTTATATACAATTATACGACAATTATTTGAAAATGTTACTTAAAGTCCTCACTTTTTTTTAAATAAAAATATCAGATTTATTGAAAACCCATACTTCAACTTCAGGGTGAAATGTTCTTACTCTACCATCTTCAAATGCAATAACATTAAAAGCATAATCTTCAATATCATTTTCTTTATTTGTTCTTGTAATCGGATGTTTATCCTTTATTATTTCAACCGTTACACTTTTAGGAACAACAATATTAAAATATGGAAACCTTTTATCAATTGTTTTGCTTCCCGAAATAACATCACCAACTTTACAATCTTTAATTTTTTTCTTTTCTATTGCAGTAATTAATTCCATTGTTTTTAATTTAAAATTGTTTCTTCAAGTAAATCAACCATAAATATGAAACCATTTTCAGTATTAACTTCATCGTTATTAATTGCCTTAATTAAAGCAATAGATAATTCATAAGTATCGTTACCTTGCCAAAAATTATTTGCAAGTTCTTTAACATCATTAAATGATAAGTCATCAGCATCAACATTTAAGTCATCTGCATCTACAAAATAAATTCCGTATCTCATAACATTGAATTTTTAGTTATACTATTTATACGATTTTAATTAAAATTTGTTACTAATTATATTTATTTGGAATTAATCTAAAGTCAGACTTTCGGGCAGGAATGGATTACTACCACCCATTTCTGACCTCGATAATACTTATACGTTTTTTAATTAAAATTGTTACAAAAAAAAAAACCTGCAACCCGAAGAAGTTTTCACTTTAAGGGAAGCAGGTTAAATAGTTCGTTACGGATTCATATTTTGGTCATTTTTCGGCTAACGGGTTTCGGTTTGGGGCGGTGATTATATCTGTTGTCAGTAAGGAAACCGCCAATACCGAAGATTTATTCTGTCGTTATAGCCATTACAGCCAAAGGACTTTGATTTCTGCCGAAGACCACCTTGCAAGGATTTTTATTTCAACGAACCATTTTTTTTTTGTTTATATATAACATCTAACTTCAATTACTTATACGTTAATGATTCAAAAATGTTACAAAAAAATCAAATTATTTTTCAATCATTGGAGTATAATTTTCTGCTGGTACTTCCATACAACTTTCATCTTCATCCAAGTCAACAGAAGTAATTTCTTTTGTTTCAACATCCTGAACATAGAATTGATATTTAGTACCGTCTGCTAACCAATCCTGAATTGTTTTTGCTGCTTCAATATTTGAATCAGCATCAACTTCAATTTCAAAAACTACTCTTTTAACTGCCATGTCTTTTGTTTTTTAATTGTTCTTTTCTTTTTCTTTCTTTACGTCTTTCTTTTGCAAGTCTTTTTTCTTGTTTTTCCCACATAATTACATTTGGGTCTTGTTCGTTTGAATAAATTGCCATTGTATTAATTTTAATAGTTATACTACTTATACGTTTTTAATTAAAATTTGTTACAAATCTTCTTCATCTTCATCAGATAATTCATAACCTCTGGAATCCATTTGAAAGAATTCTGGGTCTGAACCATGATTAACTACCAAGTTAACAGCACGTTTACCTACAACTGGTTTGTTTTTTACTTTCCAATCATGAACACCTGAATAAGAACCTGTGTTACATTCTTCTTGAATTTCATCAATATCCATATCATCTGGTATTGGTTCTTCGGACAATACCTCAATTTGAAAAACCGACTTGTATAATACTTTCTTTTTCATTGTCGTATATTTTTAATTAAAATTTGTTTTCTTCACTGTTCTCACAATCTGGATTATTACAAACCCTATGGTCAGTCAATTGTTTTCCAATACCTTCAATAACAACAACCTTAGTTGTGTATTCGTGGCATACTGGACAAACTTCATGTACATTACCATTTTCATCGGTAAAATATTCTTCATCCAATACTTCAACATTAACATCAACTTGTTCAGTTTCAATTTCATTTGTTTCAGTATTTAATGTTCCATCAGTAGTAACCTCAGTACCACTATCCCAAACACTTGTAAAAGTTCCTTTAATAATTGCCATGATATTATTTTTTTTTTAGTTATAATACTTATACGTTCTTTAATTAAAATTGTTACAGTGTTTTATATTTATAGGGATAACTTGGTTGATTTTTTCTTATACCTGTAAATGGGTAATAAGTAGTGTGTGATTCAATATATTCGCATTGGTGATTCAACATATCAGTAATATGTTTTGGTGTGTTATCAACATAAGGATTTGTATTTAAATTCATAAATTCTTTCATGCTGATAGAACTACGCCATTCAACAAATTCTTTTGCCTGTTGTTCTGGTTTTGGAATTGAATAACTTTTTAAATAAGATTTAATTTGTTCAATCGCCTCTTTTTTATTTTCATGGAATTGAAGATAAATACAATCCAAAGTATGATTTAACATGTGCTTTGGACAATTCAAAAAATGTGCACTACCTTCAACTCTTTCAATATATTTTTCATTCGGTTCTATTAACATGATATTAGTTTTTATTTTGGTTGATAAAATTCAACATTTAAAACTTCACAAACATCATAATTTCCTTTTGAAACAAAATCATAAATGTCTGCTTCATTTTCATCTTCAAGTTCATTTAAATATTTATCCCAACGTTCAGTAATTTCACCAAAATCACCCTGTTCTTTGAGCAATACTGTTCCTATTACTTCTTCTTCTTTGTCGTGTAAAATTATTGCATCCATGATTTTTATTTTTTTTAGTTATAATACTTATACGTTTTTTAATTAAAATTGTTACAAATGAGTTTTATAACCACAACCCAGACATTCACAATATGGTTTTCCACCTTCAATAACAGCAATTGATTCTTTTGGTAACAACCACCATTTATTTAAACCACATTCAGGACATTTTCCATCTTTATCTCCCATTCGTTCAGATATGGGTAAACCATTGGTAAGTTCTAAAACTTCTGAACCTGTTAATGGTTTTAATTCTGCTTGATAAAAAACTGGTTTACTCATTGTTGTAAGTTTTTAATTGTTATACTACTTATACGTTTTTAATTAAAATTTGTTACAAAATTAAATAAAAATATTAAAACTTGAAATAGTTTTTATTTAACATTGACATGTTGTTCATTGCTGTCATTTCAAATCTGGATGCTGAAACTTTTTCCATTTTCCAACCTAAACGCATTATACCATTATGACAACGATTAATATAATTCTTAATCATTTCAACCTGTACATTGGTCATGTTTACATTTGGTTTACCTGATAATGATTCGTTATTTAAACAACCAGCAAAGTTAATATTGTCAGTATGGATTTTAACCCAACCATTTTGTTCTAACCATGAATCTGGATTATTTGTATCTTTTGGTATGATACCAATTTCTTGTAAACTATCAGCAATTTGATTGTGAAGCATGTTTGCAATTTCACCGTTTAAAGCATAATATTCACCCTCTGGACTTAACCAACCTGCTGAATAGTTATCAAATATATCAACTGGTTTAATACCTTCGGATAATACAGTATCAATTTCTTTCATACTGTCCAGATAATTCTGTACATTATTTTCAACAAGTGTAAGGTTAAAGTTTAAATTTAAAACATTCTGCATTTCCTGCATAACATCAGTTAAGCACTCAGAAATATTATCTTTGATTGCAATGTATTCAACCCAAGGATTTTTTTTATCTTCACCCGAAACTGTTTCAAAATCACTCCAAGTTTTTGACATCCATTCCATTGTACTTTGGATTTTCATAGTATGTTCAATAAACTTTTTGGTTACAGCAATCAATGTTTCAATCTGGTCAACTTCTTCCAAATCTCTTAATGTTTCTAAAACACTTTCATTGTTGCCTGAAATGAATTTGAAAATATCTTCATAATCAAAACCAACCCATAAAGTATTTTTATTTTCCCTGATTTGGTTTTCTAAAGTTCTCCAACCAGCAACCAAATTCATTCGATGTTTTTCAATTTGTAATTCATTTCTTTCCATAAATTGTAATACATCAATCTTTGGAAATATTCTGTCATGTATTTCTGGAATACGTTCAGTTGGCATGATATTTTGATTCTCAACGTCAACAAACAGCACTATATCGCCTTTTAATATCTTTAAGGCATAATCAGTAGGACAACCAATTAAACTGTCTGTAATGGCTTTTAATGCCTTTTCAGGATTGTTTTCATGAGTTAAATGTTCCTGTGCAATTTCCATTAAACGAATACCCATATCTTCACCAATTGTAAAGTGAACAACCCCTGATTTTCTTGCTTCATCTGCTTTTACACTCATTGTCGTAAGTTTTAAACTGTTGTAATAGTTATACGTTTTTAATTAAAATTTGTTACAAAAAAACGGCAACATATACATAATGCTGCCGTTTTCGATTATTATTATTCTCTATATTATATTCACTTATCATTATTATTATTAATACCCATTAGGGCGGTGACTTGTTCATACTATTCATATTTACTTGTTAATAATTCTAATTACTTAAATCTAACTATATAAACCATTAAAGGTTTTGATAATAATTATACGTTATTTTTCGGTTTTTGTTACAATTTATATCCTAAAACCATAGTCCAACATTTACCCTTTTTTGCAACTGCAACAATATTGAAGTTTTTATTTAAAATGTTTTTTCTATGACCTTCACTATTAATCCAAGCAGTAATAACATCTTTTTCTGTTAACATACCACAAGCAATATTTTCACCAGCGGGAAGATAATAAGCATCAGCCATTTTTAATCTATCAAGTAATGTTGTTCCATCACCCCAATTATGGCTAAAATTACCAGTATTGGACATATATAATGTTTGAATTTCTGCTGCTTTAAATAAATTATCATTCCATTCCAATTCTGGTAAGTTTTTATAATCCATGTATTCTAATACACCAGAACCATCAGGATTAACATATTCACATTGAACTGTTCTGTTATAGTTAAGTAAATCAAGTATTTCTGATTTATTAACTTCATCACTTGTTTCATTTATCACTTCTGGAATTAAATCTTCTTGACAAGATATCAGGGTTACGATTGCGATTAAAAGAAAGAATAATTTTTTCATTGTCGTAAGTTTTATTTGTTATACTACTTATACGAAATTAAATGAATTTTGTTACAAATTGTGACGATGGCTGGATTTGAACCAACATTCGGTTTCCCTACTGCCAAACAATATGCCTATTGTTTATATATCGTATCTCAATCTAAATCTAATAGTGCACCCTCAATTTAGACCTTCACTACATCGTCATTTATATTTTATACGAATTTAATCTTCATTTGTTATAAGTTCATACTTAATTAATTTGTTTAAACCTGAACTCATAATTGGAACTTTGAAACGTTGTTCATCTTTTTGTGCTATAATGGTTTGAATATACCACGGAGTATTTTTTTCTTCGGTTACAAGTTCAAATAAAGCATTTTCAAGTTCTGCTTTGGTTGCATTACAAGTACGTGCAAAAACACAATATTTGTAACCTCTAAAGTTTTCACCCTCTTGCCAATCAAAAAAGATTGCTTTTAAACTGGAATCTCTACGTGTACCGTAGTGGTGAAAACTACATCTTTCTCTGAAATCTTTTTTAGTCATTGTCGTATTTTTAAATTGTTATATTTAGTTATACGTTTTTTATTTAAAAATGTTACAAACCAAATAAAGTAACTTCATCACCTTCATTAAATGGGTCTGGAATAACAGGGTCAATATCATCTTCAAAACATTGGTCAAGATAAGAACTATCAATTCCAAAAATACCACCAGATTCATTGTGTTTAAACATTGAAACTTCAACTTCACCCATACTTTCTGGGTCAACTACTGTTACTTCATTAATAAAATTTGCAGTTCTCATTGTCGTACATTTAATAGTTATAATACTTATACGTTTTTAATTAAAAAAGGTTACTAAATTATAGTTTTAAAATAGAACCTTTTGGTGCATAAGATGTTTTAACAAAAGTATTTGGACTTTCAACACACCATTTAGCAATACCCATGTTTAAAAGAATTGATTTCATTTCATCAATATCTTTGGGTAATATTCTCATTGCTTCGGTAATTTTCGTTGTGTATTGAATTGAATTATTGTGTATTGATTTAATCTTTTCACCATTACGATATTCAAAACCCTCAATCCAAATTACATAATAATGTGGTTTAGGTTTCTTTATTGTTAAAGACCAATCATCACAATCATAAGGCATATCAGCAATTGCTTCTTTTTCTGCTTCTTGTTCCAATCTGTCTTTGATTGTGTGTGAACTAATTAATTTGTTATTCTTGTCATAATAACGAACTGTCTAATCTTTATACTTGCTTTCCATTTTGTTATATTTAAGTTATAATACTTATACGTTTTTAATTAAAAAAGGTTACATTTTACTGCAACCTTTTTAACTAACTTAAACAATTTAAAACTATATGACAAGTATAGAATCTTATTTAAAGAAAATACCTAATATTCCTTACTTCTTGTCTTACATCTTTTTCAAATGATGTTCCTTTCCCCTCATATTGTGTACTTTCATTCTGCAATATTGCAGTAGTAATACATTTCGGCAATATCATTGGATTATGTGATTCATCCCAACTATCGACATCAATTGCCCCAGAATTTAAAGCCTTATCAATTTTTTTAATCATTGCTTCATGTGATTCATTCAGCATGTCAGTAACCAATGATTTGATTTTATTTTTTTTGTCTTGAGTTGTCATGATATTATTTTAAATGTTTATAATCATTATACGTACATTGCACAAAATTGTTACAACGATTTTAATAAATCATCAAATTTGCTCAGTGGTAATACTTTAACATTTAATTCCTTGTTTTTTGCATAAGTATCTAATTGTGTTATTACATGAGAAGTATATCCCAAACCATCACAAATATAATAAAAATCACCATTACAATTAACAGCATCAAGAACTATTTCACCCGCTGTTTTTTTGTATAAGTTTGTTAATGTTTTTTGTTGTTTCGCATCAATCCATATTTGTTTACTGTCTTTAGTAATTAAACAAAATTCAGTCTTTAAATGATTTCCTTTTTCACTTAAATTTGGGTTTTCTGCTTCAAGAATTAATACATTTTCACCCTTATAATTATTAATACAATAATCTACATCAGGTATATCTTTATTTTTAAAAACAATAATATTAGGATAATAAGCATCAATTAACTTATTAAATACTTTACATTCGGTTTCATTTTTTATTTCAAATGATTTTTTAAATAATTCGACATCCATAATATTTGGTTTAAATTAAAAAAAATATGCAGGTGAACATTCACCTGCATTAAATAATTAAACATTACCCATTTTAAGAATTATTTGAACTCTTTCTTTAATTGATTTCATTTTAGAATCTTCCATTTTTTTGAAACCTTTCTTTTTTAGGTTTTTAAAAACAACTTTTAAACTTAGGTCATACTTCCAAATACTTGGCATAAGTTGACGAATCACAAACCAAGGAGTTAACGAAGGATTATCGAGTTGAACAAAAACCAATACTTTACAAATAAAATCAATTAATTCTTTAAATTTGTCACTTTTTAAAACTTTTAAAGTTTCTATTGAACAATATTCACGTCTTGTTTGTCTTTTACTTGATAAACCAGTTTTATCTTTTTTTGCTAAAACAACAATACGTGAAGGTGTAAACATATCGTTTATAACACCACCATAATTTTTACTAATTTCAATTTTCAAATTTCTAATAGCAATTGCTGTTGGTTCATTACAATTTAATGCTGAATGATAAGCATCATTATCAAACCACGCTGTTGTAATTGAATTAAGTTCACTTACATTATTCAATATTTCAGAGGGGTCATCCAAATTGAATTTTGGTTCTGCTGTAATAATAAAATTAACAGGTAAACCAGCATCTTCAAGTGCTTTTTTTCTGTTATTTCCATCAATAATTTTTCCACTTAAATTAATGATAACGTGAATAACTTCAAGCATAAATTCACCATCTTTAATCATTTTAGCAATTTTAGCCACTCTTTCAGGTGAATAACCCTCTTTTTTACCTCTGTTAAATTCAAGCGGTAAAAGAATTGATAATTTACTCTTTTCTTTAATTGTACGGTAAACCCTACCAACTTCAAGATTATCTAATGATGTTACAACTGGAAGTTTGGTATTTACTAATTTTAATTTTTTTACTTTTTTTGTCATGATACTTGTCTTTAAATTAATAATGTTTTTAGTTATAATAGTTATACGTTTTTAAATAAAATTTGTTACAGTTTTTAAATAAAAAAAGGGAAGTAAATCTTCCCTTTTAAATGTTCGTTGTTGCTTGTTTTAAGCGTATTGCAACATATATTCAAACACCTTTGAATCTTTATCCATACGGGTTTCTGGTGTTGCAATATTGCGTGAATCGTCATTAATATACTGGTTAATTGCGTTGTAAATCAACCAATCATTGATTTGTCCCTGATAACCTAAATCGGTTTTGTTTGCTTCTTCTCTGATAATGTTCATCAGTACATTCATTGTATTGAACTTTGAATTATCAACCAAAGTCATTTTCATTGCTTTGAAAATTTCTTCAATTCTGTCCTCTGGTTTTGTAACAATTCTGCTACGAAGAACTTCAAATTTGTTCACAATTGCACCTGTGATTTCTTCTGCTTCTTCTGTGAAACGAACCAGAACATTATGAAGTTCATCAAATGATTTCAAAATCACCTCAGTATGTTTGCCAACGATTGACAAATTGAATTCTTTCATTTCTTCAACAGGAATTGTTAATCCATTGGAACAAACCAAACGGAAGTAACCAAAGATAATTTTGTATTTGGTCAACCCGTTGTAACTGTGCTGAACTCTTAACATTGGACGAATCACATCGAAAGTGTCTTTCATCATATAATCATAACGTTTGTCTGTGATTTCGTAATCAGCATAAAAACGAACATGATTAATGTGTTTGTAAACTGGCGTGTATTCAACGTTGTTGTTGTTCAATACTTCTTCAATCATTGGAAAAATGTCTTTGTTTTCAATCAGTTTGTAAACATCTGAACACTGATTTAAAAGAAAGTCACCACCATTGATTTGACCAACAACTCTTTTGGAATATTCCTTGTTACAAGGCATTTCTTCATCCCGTATTTCAACAGGAAATAACAAGTCTTCCATTCCACAAATTTCTGCACCTTTTTTTTCTTTTGCCATGATTTCTAATTTTTAAATGTTTAAAATAACGTTCTTTGTGCAATTATACGGTTTTTAATTAAAATTGTTACACTTTTTTTAATTAAAATAAATTTAATATATTTATTTGGAATGAATATAAACTTAGACTTTAGGGTGCTGTGGAGTCTACTCTCTCGATAACTTTTGATTATCAACCTCCTTTCTTTATTAATTATACGTGAAACAAAAAAAAAGGTTACAAATTAATGCAACCTTTTCTAACTAAAAACATTTAAAAATTATTCATCATCTTCATTATCACAATCAGCAATTTCAATATCATCATCATCAACAGCGTTCACAAATATTTGTGGTGTGTTCTCAGGGAATCTTTCTTGAAGAACAGTATTGATTTCATCAAGTTGATTAAATACTGTGTGTTTGTCTGCTCCTTCATCAAAACTATCGAATTGAATTTGAAGGTTCTTTACAATAATTGATTTCATATCATTTGATTATATTCGTTTTCATCAATTGTTAAAACATAGTCAACCTGATTAGCATCTTCGCTATCAATAATGTTGTTTTTCAGTGCGTAGTCAATTACTTCATCTTCTGCCAGTTCTTCTTCTGATTCAATCATTAATGGCTTTGAAAAACCATTATTTCTTGAATAAAAAACGTGTAAGTCATAATAAAATTTTTCCATTGTCGTATTTTTTTAATTGTTATACTGGTTATACGTTTTTTATTTAAAATTGTTACTTTTCATTCTCCCAAATAAATTGGATTTCACGACCAGTTAATGATTGCCACATTTGAGAATTGTAATATTTTGTACATAAACCATGTTTACCAGAAAAAGCAGGATTACCATAATTAGGTAATTCATTCCACCATGCCATTGCTTTTTTTCTTTTGGTTTGAAATTCATTTTCATTTTCTTCAACTTCAAACACAATCATTTCAACATCTTCAATCTTTTCTTTTCTTCTTATTGTATGATTTTCAACAGTATCACCAACAAGAA
>Ga0172382_10011138_pt1 | contig 11932 bp, 15 predicted proteins | sample Leawel138RmetaG_FD_122245 | JGI IMG/M metagenome (GOLD analysis project Ga0172382, IMG submission 122245) | Leachate microbial communities from a municipal landfill in Southern Ontario, Canada - Leachate well 138R metaG | ecosystem: Engineered > Solid waste > Landfill > Unclassified | place...
ATTGGCATAAGGCATATTCATAAAAACCATCCCGATCAAAATCAAAGGAATGGCGAGAATAATCGCCCAAATCGTTCTTTTCTTGAGTTTTTTATAATTGTTTTGCTGAATTTCTTCCAGACTATCTTTTGCTTCTTCGGACTCATCAATCATCAGATCGTAACCGACCGATTGCAGAGCTGCTTTCAGTTTGAAAGCATCGGTCAACAAAGGAATGAATTCGATCAGAGCTTCGGTATTGGCATAATTTACTTGCGCATCGACAACACCCAGTTGCATTTTCAATATGTTTTGTGAGCTATTGGCACAACTTGCACAAGTCATATTCAAAACCGGATAGCGCTTTTTGACAGAGGGAACATCATAGCCGAGGTCACGGATTTTCTGTACCGCAAGCGGAATGGCTTCGTCCATATCTTTGGCAGAAATCTTTGCACGCCGGTTATTGAGTTCGACATTGTGTTCCGAGATTTCCGAAATCTCCGAAAGACCTTTGTCCACGATGAGTGCACAATGTTCGCTGTCCACATTTTCAAGGGGAATATACACGGAATTCTTTTCTGTTGCCATAACTTCAAATTTAGGAAACAAATTTCGGACTTTAAATCGGGAATGGTCTTACAGAACTTTGGGGAAGAGTTATAATATAAATATATTTAGCAAAATTTACGTGATGAAAGAAATTCGCTATGATACGCTTTATAGAAGGATAGTTGCTAAAATCATTGATTATGCGGTCTTGCTTTTCTTTATTTGGCTGTTCAGTATTTTTGTTCCAAATGATCATTATACCTATAATTATGAAACTGAAAGTTTAGAACTGAAAGGTCAGTTTTTCCATAAATATTACGATATAATCGTCGGATTGTTTATAGCATTTTATTTTATTTCGTTTCATTTCTTATTCGCAAGAACTTTCGGAAAATTAATAACAGATGTTAAACTTTGGGATGTGAATGAAAAAGATAAAATCAATTTCTTTCACGCGTTCAAAAGAAATATAATTGATATAATTTTATGTGTAGGACTTTACTTCGTAAGTGTAGACTGGATTTCCAGTATTTTATTATTGGGTTGGTTTTTGGCTAATTTCATTCAATTTTGTACCAACGAAAAGAAAAGAAGTCTGGAGGACCTGATTGCAGGCACAGTTGTTTTAAAAGAAGAAATTAAGAAGGAAATTGTTTATCAGGATTAAATCCCGTCAATCCCCTTCCTCTCCGAATTTCCTAAATTTTTAAATTCCGTAGGCGTAAGTCCGGTCATTTTTTTGAACTGGGCAGAAAGATGAGCCGAACTGCTGTAACCCAATCGATAAGCGATTTCTTTCAAACTCAATTCATCATAAATCAATAATTCTTTTACCTTTTCTATCTTTTGTAAAATCGCAAATTGTTCAATGGTAATTCCGGTCGTCGAAGAAAAAAGTTTGCTGAGTTGCGAATATTCTTTGTTCAACTTTTTAGACAGCAATTCCGATAAATTCAGGTTTTCTTCTGATGAATTCTGGATTTGTTCAATGATGATGGTTTTAATCTGATTAATTATGGCCGAATTTTTATCGTCCAATAATTCAAAACCCAATTTTTCGATTTTGGATTTGAATTCATTTTCCTGATTTTCAGTGAGTTCATCAGTAATTAAAACTTCACCCAAACGCACTTCAATCGGGTTGATTTTCATTTCGTCTAAAACATTTTCTACCGCCATCACACAGCGCGGACATACCATATTTTTAATCTGGAGTTTTTGCATCAACCAAATTTAATAAAAAACCTTGTCACTTCGAGAACCTCAGTGACCGGGAAAACATCGTGACTGAAGTGTTTAGGAAGTTGAGGTTCTCTTAATAGTTGCTGAGGCTCTCGATGGTGGCTGAGGCTCTCGAAGCCACTATTTCAAATCTCTGTAAGCAATTGCAAGTTCTGGTAATAACTCTGGAGTTCCGTTTATTAGGGCTTCTTTCTTTTTTCGACTCCATCCTTGAACCTGTTTTTCCCTATAAAACGCTAAATCGATCCTTGGATATTCTTCATAATAAATAAGCTTCACTGGTAACCTTTTTTTTGTGTGATTGGCGCCCTCTCCATTTTGATGTTGTTGCAAACGAAATTCTAAATTATTGGTACTGCCTGTATAATAACTTCCATCGTTACAAATCAGAATATACATATAACCTTTCATTGTTTAAATTGTTAGTTAGCTAAATTTAAAAAAGATATTTAATATTCGGTTCTTTACATTTCTGCTAAATTATTTTTTAATAATTGTTCTCATTACACTTCTTGCACTTCGAGAACCTCAGTGCCCCGAAGTGCCTGAAGTGTCTGAAAGTATCTACTTGATGGCTGAGGCTCTCGAAGGTGGCTGAGGCTCTCGAAGGTGGCTGAGGCTCTCGAAGCCACAATTTGTTTTATATTTGCCCAAAGCCAAAATTTGAAATTCAGTTTCATCATACTATTTCTTTTGCTGTTGATATCGGGATTGTTTTTCCTCAATTTAAACATAGGAAACGCAGATGTCTCCTTATTTTCAATTTCCGACAATGAAATCGCCAAAAAATTGGTGCTCGATTATCGGCTTCCCAAAACGATTGCCGCAATTTTAGCAGGAATTGCACTTCCGGTAAGCGGACTTTTGTTACAGGAATTGTTCAGAAATCCATTGGCTGATCCTTCGGTTTTGGGAATTACTTCGGCTTCGGGTTTGGGCGTGGGACTGGTGATTTTTCTATCTTCGGTTTTGGGGTTGAGTTCCATGCTGAATAATCCTTGGCTGCTTTGTCTGGCTTCATTTTGCGGTGCCATGCTGGGACTGATGATCATCGTTTTCTTTTCGTCAAGATTGAATTCCACTGCAGGATTGATCATCGTGGGAATGATGATTGCCGGATTGGCTTCGGCGCTGATTGGCGTACTTCAGTTTTTCGCTCCTTCCGAAAAAATCAAAACTTATCTCATTTGGACTTTTGGTTCGATGTCCGGACTTTCCTGGACGCAGATTTTGGTTTTTTTCGTAATGGTTTTAATTGGAATTTTGATTTCCATTCTGACTTTTAAAGGAATTTCAGGAATGCGACTGGGCGAAAATTATGCGCATACGATGGGTGTAAACATCAAAAAAACACGTTGGCTGATTTTAATTTCCTCAGCTATATTAACCGCTTCCGCAACAGCTTTTGTAGGTCCGGTTGCCTTTATTGGATTGGCCATTCCGCACATTTGTCGGATTTTATTCAAACGAACCGAAATCATACAATTGTATAATTTAGTCGTGCTGACAGGAATTTTGTCGATGTTGTTATTTCTGTGGATTTCACAGATTTTCCCGAACGGAACTTTACCGATTAACATCATCACTTCGCTCATCGGAGCACCGATTGTGATGAGCATTTTGATGAACCGAAAACAATATTCGATGTAAATTCTCAGAAATGAACAACGAATTCATCCATATCAAAAACCTTTCAGTCGGATATTCCCAAGCGGTTTGTTCCGATATTTCGGCTGGGGTAAAAAAAGGAGAACTCGTAGGTTTGGCCGGAAAAAACGGTTCGGGAAAAAGTACGCTCATCAAATCCATTTTGGGATTATTGCCCGTTTTAAATGGTAAAATCGAAATCAATTCTGAAAATATTCAAGAATGGGATGTTCAGAAAAGGGCGAGAGAAATTGCGGTGGTTTTTTCGCGGCTCAGCCAAACGCCCGGAATTCCCGTTTTCGATATGGTCGCTTTGGGAAGGCTTCCTTATAAATCCGGATTTTCAAAATTAAATTCAACAGAAATTAATGGGATTGAAAATGCACTCGAAATGGTGGGAATTCCACATCTGAAAAATCGTTTGGCCAATGAGTTGAGCGATGGACAACTTCAAATGGCGATGATCGCGCGCGCTCTGGTGCAGGATACCCAAATCGTCATCATGGACGAACCGACTTCGCATCTAGACATTGAAAATCAGTTCAAGATTTTTGAATTGATTTATAAATTATCCCGGGAAACAGGTAAAACTTTCATTGTGGCTTCGCATCAGATTGAATTATTATTGCAGAATTCTACCCAACTTTGGTGGATTGACAACGGGACTTTTCACGCCGGATTTCCGGAACAAATCGCTTACGAACAAAGGATTTTTGAAAAATTATCGCAGGAACAGATAAAATTTGATTACCAAACCGGGAATTTTAAATTTCATCATCCGAAAAGTAAATCGGTCAGCCTGATCAGCGACGGAAGTGATTTGGCTTATTGGGTGAAGCACGCCTTGGAACGAAATGAGTTTGAGATTTCGAGTAATTCTGAAAAAATCATTAGTATATTAGAGAGTCAAATTAAGGTAAATGAATTGGAAATCAATTCTTTAGAAGAACTAATTAATTTAATAATATATGAGATATAAGTTGTTCGCATTTGCGATTGCATTTTTGTGTTTTCAGTATTTAAATGCGCAGGAATTAATTAGATTCAAGGAAAATGATAAATATGGATTGAAAGATGAATCGGGTAAAATTATTTTTGAACCCGAGTTTTTATATATATCTGAATTCATACACAATAAATCTCGGATTGCTAAAAGTTTAGATTCTGTTGGAGTAATTAATGAAAAAGGAGAAATTCTAATTCCGTTAGACTATGAATACATAAGCATTTTAGATTCCACAGAATACGAGTTTGGTAAAAGAACAAAATATTTCGGAGAATATAAAATGGGAGTTTTAGATCAGAATGGAAATATTAAAATACCTATGAAATATAACCATGTCCGGAAAATAAATGGATATATAGTTACATTAAATAAAGACTCCATTGTGAGTGAGGTTTATGGCAGCGACTTACGAGAAGTTCAAAGTTTCTATGGGTTTTATGACTTAAATGGGAAATTAATCTTAGAACCAAAATATAATTACATTTCAGCATTAAATGATAATTTAATCCGCGTGTCCCATAATGATAAAGAAGCTTTATATCATGTTGATGGAACAATGATTTTTGATTTTTCTGATAATTATTACTACAGACAAACAGAAAACAGAGTTAAATTTAAACAAAACCAAAAACTAGGTTTTCTTGACGAAAATGGAAATGTTGTAATTGAGCCAATTTATGAATATGCCTTTAACTTCAGACACGGATTTTCTGTAGTTCGTATAAATGACAAATGTGGCACGATTAACCTCAGTGGAGAAGTTATTCGTGAAATAAAGCATGACTGTAAAATGCTCATGGTAGACTTGGAGAAGGAATATGGAGCACTAAATTTTGATAGACCAGAATTATAATACAATGAAAAACATCATCATAACAGGCGCAAGCCGCGGAATCGGCAGAGAACTGGCCAAAATCCATCTCCAAAACGGAAACAACGTACTGGCGATTTCCCGTAACGAAGAAAAACTAAAGGAACTTGACGCTTTCGAAAATAATTCTCAATTAATCATTCTGCCAATGGACATTTCCAAACAAAGCGATTTGGATATGCTGCCGGGTGCCATGCGAAACTGGGAAAGCGTGGACGTACTATATAATAATGCCGGATTTCTGGTCAACAAACCATTTGGGGAAATTTCGGAAAATGAGATTGACTATTCGGTTGCGGTCAATTACAAAGCACCGTTTCGGATCATCCAGATGGTTTTGGATAAAATGAATTCCCAATCTCATATCGTGAATATTACCACGATGGGTGCTGTTCAGGGTTCGGTGAAATTCCCGGGATTGGGAGCTTATTCATCTTCCAAAGCCGGAATTGTAACGCTGACCGAACTTTTAGCACAAGAATTCAATGAAAATCAACCACGGATTAATTGCGTGGCACTTGGAGCGGTTCAGACCGAAATGCTTCAGGAAGCTTTTCCCGGATATGAAGCTCCGATTACCGCCGTAGAAATGGCGAATTATTTATTCAATTTTGGATTAAACGGGCACCGCTTCCAAAACGGGAAAGTTATTCAGCTTTCCATTTCAACCCCATGACAAATATCACTGCAAAAAGTCATATAAATTAATAAAGGATAAATAACTCTTCTATTTATTTTATCTCTACATTTGTACCATAATAAAGAAGAGATGTTTTCAAGAACTTGTGAATACGCCATACGCGCTTTGATTTATATAGCGCAAAGGTCAAAAGACAATGCCAAATGCGGAATCAAAGAAATCGCAAAAGGAATTGATTCACCTGAATATTTCATCGCGAAGATTTTACAAGACTTGGTAAAAAGAAGAATGTTGAAATCGACAAAAGGACCCAACGGCGGTTTCTATTTGGAAGAAGATGATTTTAACACCACCTTGGCAGCAGTGGTTAGGCAGATCGACGGAGACCATTTGTTTACAAGTTGTGCATTGGGGTTGAGAAACTGTTCAAACGAACATCCTTGTCCACTCCACGAAAAATACCAATGGGTGAGGAGAGACCTTAAAAATATGTTGGAATCTTCTACCTTGGGTGAGGTGGCTGATAAATTGAATTCCGATTTGGCGTTTTTAAAAAGTTAAAAAATTTGAACAATAAAAGATAAAAAGGTATTAATCTATTCAATAAGGAAGGCTCAAATTCATTCAAACGATAAATAGAAAACCATTAATAAAATTAAAATGTATAATAAACTAAATCATAAATCAAAAATCATCATGAACACAAAGGTTCTATTTTTAGCCATGACTATGGCTTTGGGAATTGTTTCTTGTAAACAAAGTGACAAAAAATCAGATTCGGAATTTGCCGATGCTTCAACGATTGAAACCGTCGGACATGCAGAAGAGTTGCAACTTACATCACCCCCAAATGTACCGGCTCCCGTAGGCGACAGGCCGGCGAAAAAGTTGATCGTAAGAATGGAAACCATAGAAAAGGTTGGGGAATTAGCCGATGGTACGGAATATACCTTCTGGACTTTTGACGGTACCGTACCGGGAAGTTTTATACGCGCAAGAGTGGGGGACGAGATTGAATTCCACTTGAAAAACAATGAAAACAGCATGCTCCCCCACAATATTGACTTGCATGCCGTAAACGGACCCGGAGGCGGAGCGGAAGCGACTTTTGTCGCACCCGGTAAAGAAGCGGTGTTTAATTTCAAAGCGTTGAACCCCGGACTTTACGTTTACCATTGTGCCGTAGCACCGGTTGGAATGCACATCGCAAACGGAATGTACGGGTTGATTTTAATCGAACCAGAAGGGGGTTTGCCCAAAGTGGATCGTGAATTTTACATCATGCAAGGGGATTTCTACACCAGCGGTTCTTATGGTGAAAAAGGAAAACAAGATTTCAATATGGAAAAAGCCATTGCGGAAAACCCGGATTATGTATTGTTTAACGGAAAAGCCGGTTCCTTGTTAGGCGACGGTGAACTCCAAGTAAAAGCCGGTGAAACCGTAAGGATGTTTGTCGGGAACGGTGGGCCGAACTTATCCTCTTCTTTCCACATCATCGGTGAAATCTTCGACAGGGTTTATGTAGAAGGCGGAAGCTATGTGAACGAAGATGTCCAGACGACCGCGATTCCTCCCGGAGGTGCCGCAATCGTAGAGTTCCATGCATCGGTTCCAGGCGAATATGTGATTGTCGACCACGCAATCTTCAGAGCGTTCAACAAAGGAGCCATCGGGAAATTAAAAGTCAATGGCGACGAGAACCCCAAGGTATTTAAAGCCGAAAAAGAATTGGTAAAATAAAAATTTAAAAAATAAAAAAATGAAACCTCTTTTTGCAGTTTGTTTGGTAATTGTATTCATTTTCTCTTGCGAAAGCTATCCCAAACAGGAACCCAACTTTGCTTCCTACAAGCACGAACTAGTCCATGTGGACAATACCAAAAAGTTGGTTACTGTAGAAGGAGGTTTCTTTAAACCGTTTTTTGAAGTAGAAGAAAACCAGAAATTGGAAGTCCCATCCTTTTTAATTGACGAAACACCTGTAACCAATGCCGAATATTTGGAATTTGTAAAAGCAAATCCACATTGGAGAAAATCAAATGTTCCGCGGATTTACGCAGATTCTACGTATCTTCGAAATTGGGTGAACGATACTGTTTTTGCCGAAGGGATTTTGCCCGATGCCCCGGTGACCAATATTTCTTGGTTTGCAGCAAAAGCTTATTCCGAAAGTGTCGGGAAAAGATTGCCTACTATTGAAGAATGGGAATATGCTGCACAAGCCGATCATAAAAAACCAAATGCAACAGCGGATCCTGAGTTTACAAAGTATATTTTAAGGTCTTACCAAACAAAGGATAACAAAAGGCGCGCGGTGGGAACAGAAAGGCCTAATTATTGGGGGATTTATGACATGTACGGACTCGTATGGGAATGGACAGATAACTTTAATGAAGTCATGCTTTCCGGGGAATCCAGAAATGACAATTCAAAAAGCGAAAACCTGTTTTGTGCCGGAGCCGCGATTTCTACCCAAGACCTGACCAATTATGCCGCCTTTATACGGTATGCCATGCGGGGAAGTTTAAAAGCAAATTATTGTGTAAATAATTTAGGGTTCAGATGTGCCCAAGACATTAATTAAATGAAATTCAAAATGAAAAAACTGATCATATCTATTTTTGCTTCGCTCCTCCTTTTTTCCTGTCACAAAGAAGAAATCGAAGAGCCCATTACCAACTCCATTTTCATGTTGGATTCGGAATGGGAAAACCAAAATGGCGAAAAACTTAAACTTGCCTCACTCCAAGGTAAAACATTGGTGATGGTAATGATTTATACGAGTTGTAGAACAGCTTGCCCGCGACTCACCGGCGATATGCGCCGAATCGATATGGAAGTCGGAAACAAATACGACAAAGAAACCCGTTATGTTTTGGTTTCCATCGACCCGAAAACCGACACCGTGGAAAAAATGAAACAATATTTGATTGACAACGAAATGACGGGAGAACAATGGCTGTTCCTGCGTTCAGATGAAAAAAACACCAAAGAACTCGCCAATGTCTTGGCCATGAAATACAAGCAGATTTCACCCATCGACTTTTCCCATTCCAATATTATCAGCGTATTCTCCAAACAAGGTGTGTTGACCTATCAAAAGGAAGGTTTGGAAATCGATATCACTTCAGTGGCACAAGAAATTAAAAATCAACAAAATAAATAACAAATAAAATAGCAAATCATGAGAAAATCAATTATTGCACTCAGCCTAATGTTCAGCATCGCTGCTTGTTCAGATAAACCCGAAGTGGGCTACGAAGAACCGGATTATGGCGAAATGCCCGCCGAATTACAAGAAGAAAGATCCAACATTCCCGAAGTAAGCCCTGCCGAAAGAGGAAAACTGTTGGTAGAAAGTTCCGATTGCCTTTCCTGTCACAAGGTCGATACGAAACTCATCGGGCCGTCTTACCAAGAAGTAGCTGCAAAATATGAACACAACGACGCCAACATCCAAATGCTTGCATCCAAGATAATCGATGGTGGAAAAGGAAATTGGGGTGAAATCCCGATGACCGCACACCCCGACATCAATTCGGAAAATGCAAAAATGATGGTAGAATATATAATGTCATTAAAAAAATAATCAATAAACAACAAACAAATGGAATTATCAACAATAAACATAGGCGAAATTGTCGCACAAGACTTTCGCGCCGCTGCCATATTTAAAAAATACGGCATTGACTTTTGCTGTAAAGGAAACCGCACGGTAGAGGACGCTTGTGCCCCAAAAGGGGTTGACCCCAACACGATTTACCGCGAAATCGACCGTTTACCCGGAAAGTCGGAAGAAATAGATTTCACCAGTTGGCCATTGGATCTGTTAGCAGATTATGTAGAAAAAAAACACCACCGATATGTGGAAGAGAAAATTCCTTATTTACTCGGTTTTTTGGACAAATTGCGCAAAGTCCACGGCCCTCAGCATCCGGAGCTTTTGGAAATAAACGACTTATTCAACCAAACAGCGGTAAATTTAATGGAACATATGCAGAAAGAAGAAAACATTTTGTTCCCCTTCATCCGCCAAATGGTGAAATCCAAAAGCCGAGGTGAAGCTTTCAATCCTCCTGCATTCGGAACAGTGGAAAATCCGGTCAGTATGATGAAACATGAACACGAAGAAGAAGGAGACCGTTTTCGGAAAATCGCCGAATTATCCGACAATTATACACCGCCTGCCGACGCTTGCAACACCTATAAAGTGACTTATGCCATGCTGGAAGAGTTTGAAAATGATTTGCATTTGCATATCCATTTGGAAAACAACATTCTGTTTCCGGGCGCAATTAATATGGAAAGCGAACTGAAATAATCAGTTTTTAAATCTAAAAATTAGAGAATCTCCCGCGAATTGTTTCTGATAATTCATGGGAGTTTCTTTTTTTAATAGAGAGAATTTGAAGGAAGGATAAATTATTCCGGTTGTTTTCATAATTATTTATAATTTTATAGCTTACTTAAATTAGAAAGTTATGAGAATAATTTATCTTTTAATAATGACAACGATCGTTTCCGTAATTGCGGGCGCACAGGAGTTTGAATTGGAAGTTTTTGCCCAAGGATTTAGTTCTCCGGTCGGAATTGCGCATGCAGATGACGACCGTCTCTTTGTAGTTCAGCAGGGAGGGGAAATAAAGATTCTAAACAGCGACGGCACCGTTAATCCTACACCGTTTTTAAATCTGACGTCTATCATCAGCAGCGGTGGCGAACGGGGTTTGCTTGGTTTGGCATTTCATCCTGATTACGATTCCAACGGGCGTTTTTTTGTGAACTACACAAATACCTCCGGCAATACGGTTATCGCTCGGTATGAAGTAAGCGTTAATCCTGATGTCGCAAACCCGAACGGTACGGTTCTGCTCACCATCAACCAGCCTTTTTCAAACCATAATGGAGGAAACATACATTTCGGCCCCGATGGTTATCTGTGGATTTCCATGGGTGACGGAGGAAGCGGTGGCGACCCCAATAATTATGGACAGAATATCAATTCCCTCTTGGGGAAAATGTTGCGCATCGACGTGGATGGAGATTCCTATACATCGCCGGCTGACAATCCTTTCGTAGGCACTGATGGTGCTGATGAGGTTTGGGCGTACGGCCTGCGAAACGCCTGGAAGTTTTCTTTTGACCGCGAAACCGGTGACATCTGGATTGCCGATGTGGGCCAGAATGCAATTGAAGAAATCAACCACGAATCCTCAACGGAGCCGGGATTAAATTACGGTTGGAGGTGTTATGAAGGAAATAATACGTACAATACTTCAGGATGTGCGAGCCCGGATACAATGATTTTTCCGGTAGCTACTTATAACCATTCCGGCGGACGTTGTTCTATTACCGGAGGATATGTTTACCGCGGGTCGGCTTATCCGAACCTCACCGGAAAATACTTTTTTGCGGATTATTGTTCGGGCGAAATCGGATGGGTGGATGAAAATACTTTGGAATTTTTAGTAGATGTTCCCAACACATTTATAACAGCTTTCGGAGAAGATGCCAATGGTGAACTTTATATGGCCGGTAGTGGGAGGATTTATAAAATCATCGGTGAAGAAATGGGCACCATTGATGTGAATAAGACCAAGATTTCGGTTTACCCAAATCCGGTGGTAGATTATTTAAATATTGAAAGCAACCATGTCATTGATGAAATTGCTATTTATAATATAGAAGGAAATCGAATCGCTTCACATAGCGGAAATGAAACTCATATAAACTTTGCGGAATATCCAAAAGGTGTCTATCTAATTACGGTTTCTGCCGGGAAAACAACCAAAACCCATAAAGTCATAAAAAAATAAGATGCCTAATTAATTAGTAATAAGTCCTGTGTGAATTAAAGGAATTTTTTCAAAAATTCCTTTAATTTGATTTGGAAAAGGCCAGAAAAAGTTTCTATCTTTGCACTCCTTTTGCGGGAGACTGTTGGGGGATTGTGCAGAGGAGTTCATTACTTAAATTGTTAGCGAAAAAATAA
>Ga0172382_10011139_pt1 | contig 11931 bp, 5 predicted proteins | sample Leawel138RmetaG_FD_122245 | JGI IMG/M metagenome (GOLD analysis project Ga0172382, IMG submission 122245) | Leachate microbial communities from a municipal landfill in Southern Ontario, Canada - Leachate well 138R metaG | ecosystem: Engineered > Solid waste > Landfill > Unclassified | place...
AAGAAATGGTTTGGTGATGATTATCGCAAGCGCTATACGCAATGCGGCGTACCGGACGATCTGACATTCAAAACGAAGAACGAACTGGCGCTGGATATGCTCAAAGATTGCCGGGACCGTGGCGCGCCGTTTCGCTGGATCGGCTGTGACAGCGCATTTGGAGCAGACCGTGAATTTTTGGCAGGATTGCCGGCAGACTGCTATTATTTCGCGGATGTGCGGGAGAACCAGCTGGTTTTTCCTGAATGGCCGGAGATGATTCTGCCGGAACAGCAGCGTGGCCGCAGGCCCAGGTATCCAAGGCCGTCGATACCCCCGGTTCGTGTCTCCAGCATCGCCCAGGATGCAACGATTCCCTGGGAGACAACGTGTCTGGGCGAAGGCAGCAAGGGACCGATCTACACGCGAACCAAAAGGCTGCGGGTCGTGCGGACCGAGATCAATCAGGGCGGAAGCAAATGTATCCGGCCGGTTGATGACGTCTGGCTCTACATTCGGGAATACGAGAATGGCCGGATCAAGTATTCCTTCAGCAACGCGCCGGCAGATATTGCTCAGACGGAGCTGGATCGTGCAGCAACGATGCGCTGGCCGATTGAGCAATGCTTCAACGAATGCAAAAGCCATCTGGGCATGGATCATTATGAATCCAGATCCTGGAATGCCTGGCACCTGCATATGCTCTTAGTGATCATCGCCCATTTTTTCACCATGCGCCTGCGCCATCGGTTCAAAACCGATCAGCCCATCCTGACCATGCCTATACCAAGTGCCTGATCGATGCCAGTTTACAAAACAGCCTGTCATGTATTCGCCATGCAATTCAGCTTGTTCAGTATCATCTGAAGCGCAACTTTATAGCCTATCGTTCGCATCGCAAGACAAAAATTCAGAATTTGATGAATCAGCAGCTTCTACTGCCGGCGCATCTGAATGAAGAAAAGCGAGATCTTAATGTTTTACATGAATGTCTTGCGCTGTAGTACTAAAGCTCTTTTCTTGTCTCCACCTGCATAGCAGGTGGTTTTTTTCGCGCTCGTTGGTGCATCAGGCTGAAGCCTATAAAAACAAAAATGAACATGTCATATTCTAATTTCTGATTGAATATTCGCATAATCATTTTCTCCAAACAGCCCTAACCCCCAAATATGAAACGATACATTGCCGGGATTATTCATGTCACGTCAGTCAAACGAATTGTTTTATGGGCATCGAGCATGCTAAATGCCTGTTTCATAGCCGCTTTAATAGAACTTTCTCCGTATTCATCTTCTTTGATGTCTATAATGGCAACTTTGGTTAATTTATGCTGCGAAACATGGATTGAGGCCATGATAATAATGCTGAATTGACTCGATTCCCCGATCCAATATAGGTGATAGGATCTGCCACGACTGATTCCCCATGCATAGTCAAGTCAACGAAATATCTTCCTAACCGATTCAATGTTTCGATATGTCTATTTCTATTGTAATTTATGTTTGGCGGTGATATGCTAAAACACAGCTTAGTTGCTTATATGTAAATATCTGAATTATGTAAATTCGAAAGTCGAGGTTCTTCGATCATGTTCTCAAAAAATATGAAACAGTTCTTCGCTGCATTTTTGGTCATGCTGATGATGATCATATTTGCATCACCAGCCATGGCACAGCATGTCCTTAGCGAGAAAACAGATGAAAATCCATTTAAACAGGCAGATGCAGACAGGCTGGAGCGCATAAAGTCCTTTGATACGAAACCGGCCGATCTCGGGCAAGATAAACTGAAGAGTCTTGTTGATGAGAAAAAAAGGCAAGCTGAATCTGCTCAAAGTCAGATGAATCTGCTGGCTTATGGCGAGGACTGGTTGGTAAAGTATAACGAAAATGCGTCATTGCAAGCAATTTATGAAAGCTTGACTGGTTTGGACTACCGGGTTATCGGACCAAGCGAGAGCCGAATGATCCGGTTGCTGACACGTGACATTGAGCAATATAAATCAAAAGCTGAAAACATGATCGAGCATGTCGAAGCCAATGGCCGATTCAATATCGATCAGCTCGACCCAATATCTGTATCGGAACACACCGACGGCACGCCTGTCATGACGCAAAGCATAGCCGTGAATGACCCATACTATAGTCTGCAGTGGGCGCACATGTCGATCAATGTTCAGGAAGCGTGGAATTACTCGCTAGGCAATCCTGCGGTAAATTCGGAGACGATTTATGTAGCTGTAATCGACAGTGGGATCGACCGTTACCATTCTGATCTTAATGATGCAGATATTCGCGCGGGGTGGGACTACCTGTATGGCGGTGATGTCATGTTTGATACGGCAGGCCATGGCACAAATGTTACAGGTATCATCACCGCTGAAACGAACAATGCGACAGGCATTGCAGGGGTATGCTGGAACATGGCCATCATCCCCTTGCTTGTAAGCGATTCTGATGGTGCCAATACATCAACCATAATTGAAGCAATCATGGATTCAGTGGCAATTGGCGTCAAGGTCATCAACATCAGTTTAGGATCAACGACTTACAGCAGCCTTCTTGAAGATGCCATAGAATATGCAGCTGGACAAGGCTGCATTGTTGTTGCGTCTGCCGGCAATGATGGCACGTCTGACTTAAAGTATCCGGCATCGTGCGCCGGGGCCATATCGGTTGGCTCAGTCAATCAAAGCCACCAGCATTCGTTATTTTCTAATTTTAACAGTTCTGTGGATTTCGTCGCACCCGGGGAAAGCATTGTGACAACCGCCGATGCCACGGTCGCGCCGTATGAGTCATATTTGAGTATGTCAGGGACATCTTTTTCGGCACCGCACGTGACAGCTGTTGCGGCGTTGGCCAAAACATTGAATCCGTTGCTCACTACAGATACGTTCGAGCATCTGTTGCGATTAACCAGCACGGACCTTGGTAGTGCTGGTTACGACAACTATTATGGATATGGCCTGGTCAATGCTGGTTATCTGATGCAAGCCTTAACGTACAGCAATGTTCCCGCGATTCATTATCAGAGTCATGTCGAAAATATTGGCTGGCAAGGCTGGAAGTGGAACGGGGATACTTCAGGGACCAGTGGCCAGTCGTTACGCCTTGAAGCAATTCGAATCGGACTACAAAATATCGATGGCGGTGTTGCTTACCGGACGCATGTTCAAGATATCGGTTGGATGGACTATGTCAACGACGATGCGTTAAGTGGTACAGAGGGCCGCTCCTTACGCCTTGAAGCAATAAATATAGCCTTAACAGGCGCAGCTGCAAGCACATACGATGTTTACTACCGTGTTCATGCTGAAAATATTGGCTGGATGGATTGGGCAAAAAACGGTGCTCCAGCCGGAAGTGCCGGCTACTCTTACCGACTTGAAGCGATTGAGATCATTCTTGTTGATAAAAACGGTCCCGCACCAGGTCCAACGACAACACCATATGTTGAGCGAAATTTAACACCGCCAGCCGTTGTGTATCAAAGCCATATACAAGACATTGGCTGGCAAGATTGGGTCAGAAATGGTTCAATATCGGGCACAAACGGCCAATCCTTACGCATGGAAGCCATTCGTATTGGACTTGAGAACATTAACGGTGGTATCGAGTACCAATCCCATGTCGCGGAGATTGGCTGGATGGATCCAGTGGTTGATAAAGCTTTAAGCGGCACAGAAGGCCTTAGCTTACGGCTTGAAGCCATCAATATTCATCTAACTGGAGATGCGGCATCATTATTTGATATTTATTATCGTGTTCATGTCGAAAATTTTGGTTGGCTGGATTGGGCAAAGAACGGCTTGTCTGCAGGATCTGCAGGTTATGCTTATCGGCTTGAAGCCATCGAGATCGTTCTCGTACCAAAAAATGAACCTGCCCCAGGCCCCACGGCAACGCCATTTCATGAAAGAATCAGATAGAGCGTAACGGATTGATGATTCTGTTTCCGTGGAATCATAACTGCCGGCTCAGCCGGCAGTCTGGTCCGCCCCTATACGGGGCTTTTACCGGCTGGACCTTCGCCCGCGCGAATTTCTACCACGCGCACCCATTACCTCAGCTACTGCTAAAAATGAAAGGAGCGTCATAGACGCTCCTTTTTATCTTCAAACCGCTTAGGAATAAGCAATATTGTACATGGTGCTTAGGAATTGTCTCCATCGTACCACATAGGGATACACTCATCATGATCTTTTCATGCTTATCAAATGGTTTGTAATAAGGCGACTATATGCCGATCTTCACCTTCGTTACTTTTGCACGAAGGAGCTATCCATTTCTCCTGGCGCCGCGCTGCCATTCGCAACTATGACGATCTCAATCGCTTCCAATCGATAGCTGAATCCGGCTGTCCCTGCCGGCGCATCGTTCTTGGCCCAGTCCAGCCAGCCAAACGCCTCCGCATGCACCCGGTAATAGATGTCGTAATAGTTAGCAGCATCCCCGGTCAGCCGGATACTGATCGCCTCCAGGCGCTTCGCCTGTCCGCTTGTCCCTGATAGGACTCCATCGGACACGTAGTCCATCCAGCCGATATCCTGCACATGCGTGCGGTATTCAATCCCGCCGAACACATTCGCCAGCTTGATTTCGATCGCTTCCAGGCGCTTGGATTCTCCACTCGTGCCTGACAGTGCTCCGTTGCTGACCCAGTCCTGCCAGCCGACGTCTTGCACGTGGCTCCGATAACTGACTGTAGCCGGCAGCGTGTTTTTATCTATAAAACTTTGTGTTGTCGCGCCTGGCGCCGCGCTGCCCTTCGCAACTATAACGATTTCAATCGCTTCCAAGCGGTAGCTGAATCCAGCGGTTCCTGCCGGCGCATCGTTCTTAGCCCAGTCCAGCCAGCCCAACGTCTCCGCATGAACCCGGTAATAGATATCGTAGAGGTTAGAAGCTTCACCAGTCAGCCGTATATTTATCGCCTCCAACCGCTTCGTTTCTCCGCTTGTTCCAGACAAGCCACCGTCAGACACATAGGACATCCAGCCGATATCTTGTACATGCGTGCGGTATTCGACCCCACCAGGCACATTCATCAGCATGATTTCGATCGCTTCCAGTCGTTTGGCCTCCCCGCTCGTGCCAGACAGCGCTCCGTTGCTGACCCAATCCTGCCAGCCTATGTCCTGCACATGGCTATGGTAGCTGATCGTAGCCGGCTGTGATGTCTTGTCAACAAAGCTTAGTGTCGTCGCGCCAGGCACCATGCTGTCCTTAGCTACAATGACGATCTCAATCGCTTCAAGGCGGTATCCGAATCCAGCGGTCCCTGCCGGTGCACCATTCCTTGCCCAGTCCAGCCATCCAAACGCTTCCGCATGCACCCGGTAATAGATGTCATAGAGGTTAGAAGCTTCACCGGTCAGCTGGATGTTTATCGCCTCCAACCGCTTCGCCTGCCCACTTGTCCCGGACAGGACACCGTCGGACACATAGTCCATCCAGCCGATATCCTGAACATGCGTGCGGTATTCAACCCCCCCGGCCACATTCGCCAGCTTGATCTCAATGGCTTCCAGACGTTTGGCTTCCCCACTCGTACCCGAGATATCACCGTTGCTGACCCATTCCAGCCAGCCAATGTCTTGCACATGGCTTCGATAACTGATGACAGCGTCTACAACTTGCTCCCATTTGGCAACCAAGTAAGTATCACCGAAGATTCTGTCTTGACTGAAGTCCCATTGTTGCACGAAATTCCAGTCTTTGTACCAACCACAGAAAATATAACCTTCCCGGGTTGGCTCCTGAGGAGCACTGATCAGGTCATCTTCATGCACGACAATAGGATCTATAGAACTGTCATACAGATTTAAAAAAGTAACGGTGCACGTCCAATACGCGTAAATCGTTAAGTCATGAGCAGGCATTTGAAGTAAATGACCCGTACCGCTGTTGTTATAGATGACTCCGCGCCCATCCGGTTGTGTGTTCCATCCGCCAAAGTAAAAACCAGTCCGTCTTAAGTCGGTCTCACCAATTCCAGGCACGTTGACAGGATATCCATACAAATGTGTTTCGGGCTTAGGTGCTGTCCCGCTTGTATTTCCATTACCATCATATGTCAAGGTGTATTGATTGATCGTCCACCGGGCATACAAGGTAAGATTTCCAACGATTATGTCAGAATCAAAATCCCATGTCGTTTCAGGTAAAACATATTGATCCCAACAAACAAAGGTGTATCCATTTCTTACCGGATCTTCCGGTCGGGCAATCTTGTCGCCATACATCGCCTGGATTGGGATAACATAACTGCCGCCATAACTGTCAAATGTAACAGTATATTGGTCTAGTTCCCATTTCGCGTACAAAGTCATGTCTTGTGTAACTCTATCAGTCAAAAAATCCCAAGGTAAGGTGAGCGCAACATCTTTATACCATCCAGAAAAGCTACTCCCCATTTTATGCGGGTCATCCGGTTTGACTATAAGAGAATTGTAGTCAACCATAATCTCATTCACCCATGTACCGCCATTCGTTGTGAAGCTGACACCGTATTGATTAATGATCCACTTGGCATAAAGGGTGACATCACTCATAACCATATCATGGGAGAAGTTCCAAGGATTCGTTAACATAATGTCCTTGTACCAGCCAGCGAATGTGTATCCCATCCTATTTGGATCAGCCGGCTGTGTAATCATCGTGTTGTAGTTTGTTATGATGCTGTCTATGGGGCTACCGCTATTAGAATCAAAGCTGACCGTGTACTGGTTGACTGTCCACTTGGCATATAGCGTGATGTCTGATGTAATGACATCTGTATGAAAATCCCAGGCTGTTGTCAGGCCAGAATCTTTATACCAGCCAGCGAACATATAGCCGGTTTTTGTTGGATCGGCAGGCTGGGTTATGGTTGTATTATAATCTGCTTGTAAAGCATTGACTGCACTGCCGTCGTTGCTGCAAAAACTGACCATGTATTGGTTGATCGTCCACTTTGCATATAACCTGATATCTGCCGTGACGATATCTGTTTCAAAGTTCCAGATTACGGTCAGCTCAGCATCCTGATACCAACCTGCCAGCGAATAACCAGTTTTTATCGGATCAATCGGCGTTGAAATTGTCGTTCTGTATGCAGCCACAACAGGTTCAACCAAACTACCTCCCGTGCTGTCAAATTGAACCCTATAAAGGTTGAGATCCCATTTTGCGTACAATGTCATTTCGGATTTGACTGTATTCTGCTCAAAATCCCATCTCACAGTACATGCAGGATCAAGATACCAACCTGAAAAGGTTGATCCTGTCTTGGTCGGATCGTTAGGTGGTTGAAGCATCGTATTATAAAGCACGATGACGCCTTCTATCGTACTACCGCCCTGTGTATCATAATGGACTGCATAGTGGTTGATCGACCATTTTGCATGTAAGAGGATATCGGAGGTCACTTTGTCTGAGTCAAAGACCCATGGCTGTTCATAGGCTTCATCAAGAAACCAGCCGGCGAAGGAGTATCCCTCTCGGACAGGAACCTCTGGTTCACTTACGGTCAAACCGTATCCGATCATGACGGTTTCAACCCAAGATCCGCCGTGGCTATCAAATTGAACAGCATGCAGCTGAAGGGTCCATTGTGCATAGACAGTCAAATCTCCACTTATGACCGATGTTTCATCAAACCATAATCCCGTTCCATCTGCCGCGGTATTCCAGCCGACAAAAGTGTAATGAGCTCTTGTTGGCGGTTGAGGAAGTGCTATTGTCGAGCCGAAATCGGCGCTAATCAACGCTGGGTCGGGTTCAGTGTCACCGTTGTTCCGATCAAACCTGATTGTATAACTTCTTGGGGTCCATTTTGCATACAGGGTCGTTGAATAGTTAATGAAGTCACTGCTAAAATCCCATATTGATGAGCCAAGGGCATCCTTGTACCAGCCGCAAAATGTGTAACCTGTCTTTTGTGGATCAGGTGGTCTTACAACATAAGTGCCGTAGTACACATATTCCAACGGCACACTGCTGCCGCCTTGGCTTTCAAACAAGACCGCTGCCACGGATGCTCCATTGTCGACCCAGCTGGGCTTCGATATGAAGGAGATCGATCCACCAGGAGCAAAATATATGGATCCGCCTTGAGAAATATACCCGAAGCTTTGAATCGGTCCTGCCAGATAAAAACTGCCATTAAGAATCAGATTGCCACACTGCAAGACTCCGTGGTTATAAACAGTTGCATAGCTGATTGACGTGTTAGCGATTTGAATGGTTCCATAATTTGTGAGCGTGACGGTGCTTGGCCATATCACGCGGACATTGGGCTCAAACCGAATGGTCAGGTAATCGAGAACAACAGGATTCGTTGGGCTCAGCAAGCTGTTCAGATCACTAAAGCTAATCGAATTGGTCGGAGAGATGAGCGAAAAAATCAAATGACCATCCGCATCGTATACGCCGCCATTATTAAATGACGCATGACTACCCCAGGTAAAATCAATAGTACCGACGGAAGAGGATGATATCTCAACCCATTTTGCGTAAAGAATCAGCTCAGATACGATAGAGTCCTGAAAGAAATCCCATGATACGGTGCATGCTGGATCCTGGTACCATCCTGAAAAAACATACCCGCTTTTAACCGGTGATTCCGGAACTGGCAAGAAGTTGCCATAGGCGATTTCTGAAGAGGCGATGTTGCTGCCTCCTTGACTGTCGTAGGTCACCGTGATACGCGAACGCAGCAAAGGTGTTGTTTGCTCAGAGGATATGATCCACGTTGAAGAGAAATCAAAGCCAGAATAAGTGCTCTGTTGTTGCATCTGCCAAATTGAACATGCCACGGTACTGTCATCGCCAATATACACGCCTTTGTAGGCTTGGTCCGAGTAATAGCAATGGTCAATCGTCCCGATATTGACCGCAGCTATGCCAACGCAACTGCTGTCGCTGCCTGCGATCGTACCGATATTGTAGCAATAGCTGATGGTCGCACTATTCTGACCGACAATGCCGCCAATGAATGAATTACCGGTTATCATGCCTGTGTTATAGCAGTTGTTAATCGCCGCACCGCCATCATTTAACCCAACCACACCGCCGACATACTCGTTCCCGAACAAAGTCCCACTAAAGGAACATCTATCAATCAAGCCATCATTGAATCCAACCACACCGCCGATGCGGTGATCACTCGCTATGTTTCCTGATACCTGGCAATCTTGGATCACACCTAAAACATTTATTCCTGCAATTCCGCCAACAGCGATGTTCGAGCCAGCAGATGCAGAAACTTGAATGTCACAACCGTCAAGGATAAGCCGCTTGATGGTTCCATATGAACAGCCGAAAAATCCGAAATAGCCAGTCTCCCCTTCGATAGTCCAATGTTGCATTGATAGCCCCGAGATCATGTGGTTATTGCCGTCGAAGGTGCCGGAGAAAGGCACGGAATAATCAAGTCCGATCGGGGTCCAATTGGGATCCGTTAAAACGATATCTTGTGTTACGAGATATGATGCACTGTTATACGGTGCTATGGCAGAATTGACCAAGGCAGCCAGCGTGGCAAGTTGGGTTTCAGAACTTACAAGGAAAGGACTCGAACTTGTTCCGTTACCTTCAAAATACTCGCTTGCAAATACAGGTTGCGGTAATAGTGATAAACCAGTGAATAGCATCACAAGACCAATAATGACTGGCAGTAAGGGATTTGTGCTCTTCCTTTTCATTCTGAACCTCCAGGAAGTGACTATGGTCTACTCAACGGGCAGAAAATTTATCGCACAGAATTGCCGTGGATACCAGCAGCAAGCTATCAGATATAATGGACTCTATTACATCTAACACGAATAGATAAATTGTTTTACCTATTCCTCGCTTTTTTCCGATATAAAAAAACGTGGTCGATTGATTAGACAAACAGCCAAAGCAGATCACATTCGTCATTTGCATGAAAAAACAGGCGATGAAAGCGAAATGACCAGCACAGAAACATGAAATTAAATAATCACTATTTGAAAATTTTCCATCGTTTATCACAAACTTCAGCATTCGTACTGATGCGATCGATGCTATTGGCGCGGTAATTCGTGTGCTTATATGAGGCTCATAGGAAACATAATGCAAGTTTAGATCAAAGAGGCTGTGGTGGTTTTTATGTGACTGACAAACTGGTGTCAAGCATGTTACATCACAGATTTCTATGATATATATCCACGCATACGAAAAAAGTAAACAACTAGCCTCATTTCGCATGCGAAACGGATGTCGGTACGTCATAATGGTTATATGAGCTATAGAGTTTGTAAAAAACGAATTTTTGACTAATGAAAGCCACAAATTACAAAAGTTATTTTTCTTACATTGCCTTATATTCATAGCCCATTCCCTAACAATAAATGTAACAGCAGTTTATTACAAAGCAATAATATATTTTTATCAATGATTCAATCATAATAATACATTATGTTGTTGTCAACTTGCTTTACCAAGGTAGAACTTATTTTCAGAATATGCGCTTGCATATCGAAAACATGAGACATCCAAAGGCAACACGCGTCGTTACCTTGTCAGGAGATCACTCTGCGACAGGCAAACGAGGACAATGAAAGCCATTGGTTATTGATGTCTTCCACACGTGAATCTGTACGAAGTGATTGCCCAAAAATACATAGCAGAATCATCGGATAAGACAAAGCCAACCAGGATTATGACCGGTTGGCTTTGTCAGACAATGATAGGTTGAATATTTGATTTTACTTGGCCATAACACGACGCCGGATCAGCACGGTGCTCAAAGCGGCGATGGCGATAAATGCGGCGCCATAGATCACGATGCTGTAATCGAAACCGGTGTGCTTGACAACATCGTCGGCACTGACCATGAAGACGACATTGTTTTGTGCGTCGCGCACATAGACGGTTCCCTTCTTGTAATCGGTCGAACCTTCATAGGTGACAACAAGATCGAGAACATTGCCGGCTGCGACGAGTTCTTGGAAAATGTTACCACGCTGCGTGGAAGTTAATTCGGATGCTTTCGTTTTACCGTCGGCAATAACCAATGCGGCGTCGATATGTTCCATGATGACATTGGCCTGGGCTTCGGTCATCGGATGGGCGTCAAAATAGGCCTCTGCCTGCAAGATATACGCTTCCGGGACATTGGCGTCTTCAAGGGCTGTGAAAACATCTTCTGCTGTATAAGCCGAAACGATGCCTCCAGTCATGATGATCATAAGCAAACTGATGAGTAAGACAGTTAGTGACTTTTTCATTTTTGACCTCCAGCAAGTATGCAATCGGCGTTTACATTAAAGCTATTATAACGAACTCTAATCGTGAATACAACCTTTTTTAAAATGATTGCTTGATCTGAATCACTATTTTATCGCATATCCCCATATATACAGTGACGATTTGGCATATTTCGGGCTCAATCATAAATTCTGTGGGATAGCGGATTCCTTACATAAGTCTTACGGCTAATATCGAATAGCTTGAGGAAGAAGTATTCATCATCAGGATAGCCATATCCTTGGCGTCGTAATGTCTTGATCTTGTTGTTGATCCCCTCGATCTGACCGTTTGAGATCCGGTAGGTCGCAAATGCAATGATCCCTTCAAAGTGTCTGTCCGTCAGGCGGCCAAACCACTGCAGGTGTTTATTTCCCGAGGCATAGCATACATCCATGATCTCGGTGATCAGACTGGCCATCTCAGGCTCACTGCTGGCCTGGTAAGCCTCCGAGAGCATCTCTTTGATGAGATCCAATGTGAACAGAAGCTTATTTTCCCGGATGAGCTGATCGTACTTCTCCTCACTGCCTGGACGGCGTGTGATGTTCTTTTTTGGAAAGAGGGTGCCACCCTTTGACAATAGCTTGCCCTGAGCAGCCTCCCGGTCTTTGCGTTGCAGCGTCTCCCGTGAGGACATCAGGATGTAGCGTGTCTTCTTGAGGGACTCAGCCGCTTTGTCGCTGCCCTCCGCCTG
>Ga0172382_10011140_pt1 | contig 11930 bp, 13 predicted proteins | sample Leawel138RmetaG_FD_122245 | JGI IMG/M metagenome (GOLD analysis project Ga0172382, IMG submission 122245) | Leachate microbial communities from a municipal landfill in Southern Ontario, Canada - Leachate well 138R metaG | ecosystem: Engineered > Solid waste > Landfill > Unclassified | place...
GATACAGGATTTGCTGCCTTCTGCCGCTGTCGTATCTTTATTTTCCAATTTGCTCTCTCCTTCCCGCCCTTAGAGTCTAAACTATTGGGTGGAAAGTGTCTCACTTATATTGGCACAGAGGGTGGGTCTTGAAAAAAATGGCCGCATTGTCCTGTCCGTATGGAGCACTCCCGATAAAACATGCGTTGTCGGGATAATTGCCAGGGTAATCCGCGAAATATGGCCAGCGGCAGTGGTCCCGGGTGCGCCCATGTGGTTTGATTTCGGGACGGAAGGAAGCATCGAGAACATTCTTGAAGACACGGGTTTTTCCAGTATAAGGACCGGCAGATTTACTATATATATGGAGGTTGCATCCGCCGAGGAATATTGGGAAGCAGTCGTCGGGATAAGCGGCAGGCTGCAGATGCTCCTTAAGAGCATCCCTTACGATGCAGCACAGCGGATACGCAACGCCGCCCTGTCCGCAGCTGCGAACTTCCGGTCGGGGAACAGCATCAGGATACCCTGCGAAGAGATTGTGGCTGTCGCCCGGAGTTGAAGCTGGGCCTTGCGTTCAAGCTTCGGATCTTTATTCTTTCAATATTCGAACATCAATGAAGTTCGGACTAATTTATCCTTCAAGTACAAAGATAATGTCGAGGGTTACCCTGAATCTCAGGATCTCACCCTCCTGTACCTGGGCATACTGATCTTTTATGCGCACTCCAGTTATTCCCCGCAACGTCTTTGAAGCCCTCTTGAATCCTGTCATGACGGCATCTTCGAAACTTTTGGTAGAATCGGCGACAATTTCCGTTACGCGTGCAACACTTCCTTCAGATCGCATCTGGCTCCTCCTTGAGTTCGTCCTAGTGACCTTTCCACCCATGTACAATTTAGACCTCAACAAGATATGCCAACAATAAGGATATCCCTGATTTAGCATTGCTATTTTCCCGATTTCGGATAAGGTAAATGCCGTAAGACAGGTAAAGAACGCACGTGGATAAACACGCCGGTACATGCTATAGTGTCCCCAATGGCCAGTTTCTGGAGAGATCAATCGAAGGGGCTTCTTATTGGGTCGGGCGGAGGTTTTTTCGGAGGCCTTGCAGGATTGGGGGGCGGGCTCATTATGATCCCGCTTATGTACTGGGCCATGCGGTTAAGGCAGCACGAGGCCCACGGAACGAGCCTCGTTGCTATTGTATTTACGAGCCTTATCGGCTCGATAATTTACTTCCGTCACGGAGCGGCAGACTGGACGGCCGCCCTTATCCTCGCTGCGTCGGCGATGCTCACCGCACGTTTCGGTGCACTGTATGCCCATTCTCTTCCCGAAAGAAAACTAGAAAAAGCCTTCGCATGGTTTGTCATCTTCATCTCTCTTCTTCTCATTTCCAAGGGCACCATCCTGAAGCTGTCGTTTCAGACGGGACCCTTCGGATACTACGTCGTTCTCATCGTCACAGGAATCTTTACGGGTTTCTTGGCAGGTATGATGGGGGTCGGTGGGGGCAGCCTCATGATACCTTCGCTGGTCATATGCATTGGTATGCCCCAACATATGGCCCAGGGCACGTCGCTCCTCGCCATGCTGCCCGGCAGCGCCGTCGGTGCCTTCACACACTACAGGCTGGGGAATGTTGCCACACGAATTGCCTTCGGCCTGGTATTGGGCGCGGCATCGGGTGGTTATCTCGGTGCTTCGCTGGCCCATCTCATGCCGGAGTTATACCTGCGTATCATCTTCACAGCCGCGGGGATATGGATGGGTATAACATACTTAAAAAGCAGTAAGAAGTAAGGAGCAGACAGCAAGGAGACAGAAGATCTTTCACATCTTGCTCCTCACTATTCATTAAGTTTCACTTCCAGTATCTGATTTGTGGAGAAGTTCTCGAGGCCCATGTAATATGCGGCGCTTGAGGAAAGGGCATCCATCGGGACGAGACCAACTATCTCGCTTCCTATGACATTGACACCATACCGCATGGCCTCCATTCTCACCATTTCGAGGGCACGGTAGAGCGGGGTTTTTAAGTAATTTGTCATATTCATTGAAACCTGGACAATTCCGCGCTGCCTGAGATCGATCGCGATCGCCCGGCAGTAGCGCAACCCCCCATTCTGGTAGCGGACGGCCTTCGCTATTGCTGTGGCGATCGTCATGTTGTCGGTATCGAGGTTGACATTGAAGGCAACAAGCGGCATGCGCGCCCCGACGGCGACAACGCCAGCTGTCGGATGAGGAACCGCATCTCCATAATCGGGTTTCCATTTTGGATCTCTCAATTTTCCGGACAAGCCTTCGAATTCGCCCCTGCGGATATCGGGGAGGTTTTTCCGTTCAGGATGGGCCGCCGATTCTTCATAAAGGAACACAGGTACATGAAACCTGTGCCAGATCTCTTTTGCCACGTCACCCGACAGTGCGACAGCTTCCTCCATCGATGTACCGCCAACGGGTACGAAAGGGATAACATCAACGGCCCCCATCCTGGGATGTTCTCCTTTATGCTTTCTCAGGTCAATGGACTTTACAGCGACATCGACCGCATCGAGCACCGCTTTTTTCAGCGGGCCCGCCCGCCCCGCGGCAGTTACGACCAGCCGGTTATGATCAGGGTCCTTGTGATGATCGAGCAGGATTACTCCTTCGATATTTTCGAAGCAGTTGAGGATCCTTTTGATCTTTGCCTGATTTCTACCTTCACTGAAATTTGGTATCGTTTCGATCAGCTTTCCCATTGAGGTCATTGTAACTCCATTGAAACTAAAGAGTAAAGCGAGAACCGGCATCGCAAAATAACTTCGGTTATTTATTACGTCAAAATTTCCCGATCGGTAATAAATAGTAATGTTTTTAACCAATTATTTTTATTATATTTTTGCATTTTTTTCATGGTTGCAAATACGCCTTTTCGATGACAAAATAGATATATAGCATCATTATTTCTCTACGTTGAGGTGAATCTCATGGAAAAAATATTGCGCATAAACATGGGTGCGGGGGAAAGTCCGACTTTTCAGGTAAGCCCCCTCGGAGAATTTGCAGGGCTTGGCGGCAGGGGCCTCACATCGGCGGTCATAGCTGCAGAAGTACCGCCAACGTGCCATCCCCTGTCGGCGGAAAACAAGCTTGTCATTGCACCGGGACTTCTCAGCGGAACGATGGCGGCAATGTCCGGAAGACTGTCTATAGGCTGTAAAAGCCCTCTCACGGGGGGTATCAAGGAATCGAATGCGGGGGGCCAGCCAGCTCAGGTCCTGGCCCGGCTGGGATATGCCGCCGTTGTTCTCGAAGGAAAACCGAAACGGGATGATCTTTTCAGAATAATAATCAACAAGGATGGCGTAAAGATCGAGGTGGATAATAGTTTGAAAGGGCTGGGCAACTATGCAGCCGTCGAGAGAATGAGAAAGGAGTTCGGTGACCATATTGTATGTATCTCAATCGGCCAGGCAGGCGAGATGAGACTGACAGCATCGTCGATAGCGTGCACGGATATGGAAGGAAGACCGGCCCGTCATGCAGGCCGCGGGGGCCCCGGGGCAGTAATGGGGTCCAAGTGTGTCAAAATGATCGTGCTCGACGATACTGGGATGTCAACGCGTCAACCCAGGGACCCGGAGAAATTTCGCGCAGCGAACAAGATATTTATTGAAGGGCTTCGCAAGCACGCGGTAACCGGCGAGGCGTTGCCCGCCTATGGCACGAATGTCCTTACCAACATATTGAATGAGGCCGGCGGGTATCCGACATATAATTTTAAGGAGGGACGATTCGCCGGTGCATCGAAGATAAGCGGAGAGACAATGGCCAGTCTCGAGGCTGCGCGCGGCGGCATGGCGACGCACGGCTGCCACCGGGGGTGTGTCATCCGTTGTTCCGGCATATACAACGACAAGGATGGTCATTTTGTCAGCAAGCAGCCTGAATACGAAACCGTCTGGTCTCACGGCGGACATTGTGGGATCGATGATATCGACAAGATCGCCCGGATGGATTTTATCGAGGATGACATAGGCCTTGACACAATCGAAACGGGTGTTGCGCTCGGCCTCGCCATGGAGGCAGGGCTTGTAAAATATGGGGATGCGGACGCAGCAATTGATCTTCTCAAGGAAATCGAGAAAGGAACGCCGCTTGGCAGGATCATCGGCAGCGGGGCCGCGGTTACGGGAAGGGTCTTCGGTCTTGACCGTGTTCCCGTCGTAAAAGGACAGGCGATCCCCGCGTACGATCCGCGGGCAGTCAAAGGCCTCGGTGTGACCTATGCAACGAGCACGATGGGTGCCGATCACACCGCAGGATATGCAACAGCGACAAATATCCTTAAAGTGGGCGGCTTTGTCGACCCCTTAAAACCCGAGGGACAGGTCGAACTTTCCCGCAATCTCCAGATAGCGACGGCAGCGATCGATTCAACGGGCATGTGCGTCTTCGTCGCATTCGCACTCATGGACATCCCGGAAACCTTCACCGCGCTTATTGACATGCTGAACTCGTTATACGGCATCGATCTGACGCCGGACAACGTGGTAGAACTCGGTCAGAAGATCCTCAAGATCGAACGTGATTTCAATGCAAAGGCCGGTTTCACGAAAGAGCATGACCGGCTCCCCGCATTCTTCAAGGCGCAGGCGGTGCCGCCGCACAACGTCACTTTTGATGTTCCCGACGAGGAACTGGACAAAGTCTTCAATTTCTAGAAATAAAGGGACTCTCTTGAGGGAAAACAGTGATAGCGATATCCCCTATACCTTTTTTTTGTAAAGGTAGAAATAATAAAGTATGCTGGGCCCACACGCTAAACCCTTACGTTTTGAAATTAACGAAGAAGAGGCACAACATTTCGCGCTTTTGTTCCAGCACGGTGTTTTCATCAGGTGCACGACGGGGGTGACGATCGAAGAGTTGCTTGTTGCTCATTTCGGTTTTACGCGCGATTATCTCGAGAAAAGGCTGACCACCGTCTTTCTGGACGGCGCGCCGGTTGACGATATCAGCGAGGCGCCAGTCGGCGACGGCATGGCACTCGCCCTGTCGTCATCGATGCCGGGGTTGGCCGGGGCGACATTGCGCCGCAAGGGAACCCTTTCATCGATGCGAAGGTCCATCACGTATCACCATGAAGACGGGCGCCCGGCGCCGGTACACGCAGGACATATTACCATCAAGCTTTTCAACATTCTCGCACAGGAAATGGGCCCTATCCTTATGAAGCACGGCATATGCATCGACGCCTTGAAACTGGCGGAGTTCATTCGCTTGAGCCCGCAAAAAGTCCAACTGGTGTCAGCTATGGGTAAAAACACGATAAAAGATCCTGAAGAGTTTATCCGTATGCTTGAACAGCACGCATCCCGGAAGGTAGAAATAGTAGCGGGGTGACGATCACGTCCAATACCTGACCGCAACAATTCATGTCCAACTCGATCCAAAAGCTCTTTTAAAATTTCGCTTGAAATAACACCTTACCGAAAAGCGTATCATTCCTCGTCATACGCATACGGTCCCATCTCCTGCTCGCACAGTTCAATGTATTCGAGGATCGTCTTCATGGCCTCATCGGACAACATGGAAAACTCCACGCCAATTCTCGTCAGATCCATCAGATGGATGACGTTCTTGATCACAGCCCCGGCGGACACGTTTTTCGTCTTGGGAATGCTTATGATGAGGTCGACCGGGTCACCGGATTTAAAGCGGGTCACATACTCCGTCAGCATGAACGATATACCGCTCTCGGAAATATCGACCGGCTTTACGTCGATAGTCTCTGAATTCGCAACCAATAACCGTACCGTGACCGGATGAAGTACGTGGGGTTTCACGCGTATGTGCCTGCGCTTTGCCCGCTTCGTTATTGTGTAGGGGAATTGCAACATCAAACGCATTCGCCTGTTCTCGGCAATATCAATTGACAACATCGGGGTGCTGAATTGATAGAACGAAGCGGGCCCTGCAAACGTAACGGCCGCATGGCCGCTCTCGGGATATTCACCCGCCATAAGTCCGGTATCCAGAACGATGCCTTCTTCCCTTCCCGATGAAATTATCCGGCACTCATCAAGTGTTATTGTCCCGTCGATGATGACACGCGCTGATAAATTGTCGCGGATTATCTCGTCAAGATACCTGTTCACCAGATGTTTTTTACGCAGGACTATAAGGCTTTTCTTATCCGACGTCTTCATAAATTCAATTTCCTAATTTTCTTCCAATTCTATACGCTTTACAACATAAAGTGCAATTGACTTTTACCGTGCATTTATCTAGGATTATGACCGGAACAATGAAAAAACAGTATTTTTATCTTCTGGTCCTCCTGATATCACTCATGGTCCCGGTCGCCGGCACACTTGCCGGCCAATACGATAAGAACGTGGCCGTCGATCTGTGTTTCACTCCCGGTGGAACGTGTACGGACAGGATAATGACCGAGATCGGCAATGCCCACTCCGAATACTGGTCCAGGCATATTCATTTACATCCGCACAGATCGGAAAAGCGCTGATAGATGCACATAAACGCGGTGTCAAAGTGGAGGCGATCTTGGACAAGAGCCAGCGTACGGCAAAATATTCATGGGCCACGTTCCTCGCAAATATGAGAATTCCCACCTATATCGATTCGCGGCATGCCATAGCACACAACAAGGTCATCATCATAGACGGGGCCACGACAATAACCGGTTCCTTTAATTTTACGAAGGCCGCACAGGACAAGAATGCCGAGAACCTGCTCGTTATACATTCAAAAGAGATCGCACGGGCATACCGGGAAAACTGGTTTGACCATCGAAAGCACTCTGAAAGATATGAAGCAAGATACTAACGCCGTGTTTCATCGCCTCGTTTTACAATTTCCCCTAAAAACAGTATAATCTTCTGCTTTTTTCTGAAAACATGGAGGATTTTGTGGCAACAATCACTATAGACAACACCACGTGTAAGGCGCGGGAAGGTAGCACGATCATTGACGCCGCGCGGGAGAACGGGATAGACATACCGACCCTGGGGTACGATCCGAGGGTCAGTCCACCGACAAATGTCGAGATATCAATGGTCGAGGTCCTCAATAAAGGCAAACCGCATATAATATCGGCTACCAGCACTGTCATCGCCGATGGGATGATAATCACCACGCGGTCACCCGCTCTCGAAAGCTTCAGGAAGATCTATCTTCAGGCCCTTTTGAGAAATCATTACGGGGATTGTGTGGCCCCATGCGTCAGCCGATGCCCTGCCCATATCGATATTCAAAAATATCTTTATCATGTCGCTAACGGAAATTTTGTGGAGGCCTTGCGGGTTATTAAGGAAAGCAACCCCTTCCCATCCGTGTGCGGCAGGGTATGCCCTCATCCCTGCGAGACGGAATGCCGAAGAAATGCCGTGGATTCAGCGGTTAATATCAACGGGGTGAAAAGGTTCATTGGTGATTTCGACAGCTATCAGGCTGTTGAATTCACGCCAAGGCTTTTACCGGATACCGGCAAGAGGGCCGTCGTGATTGGTGCGGGCCCGGCCGGCCTTACGTGCGCATATTTTCTGAAATGTCTCGGCCACAGGGTCACCGTATTCGAAAAACAGGAAGCGGCAGGAGGAATGCTCAGGTGGGGTATCCCCCGCTACCGGCTTCCGGAAGATATACTTGACCGCGAGATACGGGCGATACTCAACCTCGATATTGATATCCAGTACCGGAAAGAACTGGGTAAAGACTTCACGATCCAGTCATTAAAGAGGGATGGATACGATGCGATATTCCTTGGGATAGGGGCGCAGAAATCTTCCAGGATGGCAATACCCGGTGAGGACACCCCCGGGGTCATGACAGGGCTCGACCTTCTTGCACGCTGTGCACGGAACGAAACGCCCGACCTCGGAGATAACGTTGTAGTCTTCGGCGGTGGCAATACAGCGATGGATGCTGCGAGAAGTGCTATCCGGCTCGGCTCCAGGAATGTGATCGTGGCGTATCGACGTACCCGCAACGAAATGCCAGCGGAAGACATCGAGATAGAAGAGGCGATAGAGGAAGGCGTCAAGATGATGTACCTTACCGCGCCCAAGACGATAAGCCTCGAATATGGTGCGTTGTCGCTCATGTGTATGAAAATGGAGCTCGGTGAGCCCGATGCAAGCGGCAGACGGCGTCCGATCCCGGTAGATGGAGCAGACTTTACCCTCCCGTCTACGACGATAATCAGTGCTATCGGCCAGATAATAGATAACGACTGTATGGCGCGTGACGATCTCACAACAAAACACGGAACGATCCTGGTCGGAAACACGATGGATACATCGATCCCCGGTGTATTCTCGGGCGGCGACTGCGTGAGCGGCCCCGACATTGCGATCAATGCGATTGGTGCGGGAAAAAAGGCGGCATACGAGATCGACGAGTATCTCCGGACGGGAAGGTCAGTACCTGATATCGAGCCTTACAACTGCTCTAAAGGACGATGGGACCAGGTATCGCCCGACGAGTTTAAATGGGTAACCCCATCGGAACGCCACGAGATACCTTTCCTCGACCCACAGTCGAGGAAAACGGGTTTTGAGGAATATACCCGGACATGGGACAACGAAACGGCCATGGAGGAGGCGGCGCGCTGTCTCTCCTGCGGATGCATCGAGCGGTATGGATGCACCTTAAGGCGCTACGCGAGCGAATACGAGGTGGAATTTGACAGCCCCGCGCCTGTCCGGGTACTCCCTGTCGACGACAATCACCCCTTCATCGTGCGTGATCCCGGCAAGTGCATCCTGTGCGGGCTGTGCCTCAAGGTTTGCCGTGAAATGGAAGGATCGTCAGCACTCTCCTTCTATGAAACGGACAATGTACTGACCATAGGACCGAACGACCATCGTCCGCTCGATATGACGGTATGCGTTGCCTGCGGTCATTGCGCCACGGCCTGCCCGACCGGGGCCCTCTCATTCAAACCGGTTATACCCACGATCTACCGTGCCCTGCACGATCCCAACATCATCGTGGTCGCGCAAATCGCTCCCGCCGTCCGAGCGACATTCGGACAGTATTACGGTTTGGAGCCGAGTACCGTAATGTCTGTTCTTTCAGCCGGGCTCAAGGAAGTGGGGTTCAACTTCGTGTTTGACACATGCTGGGCAGCCGACCTCACCATTATGGAGGAAGGCACGGAATTCTTGACCCGCATCGCGGAAGGTGGGATCCTTCCCCAAATCACATCGTGCTGCCCAGCCTGGGTGAATTACTGTGAAAAGATGGCCCCCGACATCCTTCCGCATCTATCATCCTGCCGGTCGCCTCAGCAGATGTTCGGTTCGGTCATGAAACACTATTTTGCCCGGCAGATGAAGGTCCCGCCGGAAAGGCTCTTTTTTGTTTCCATCATGCCGTGCAACGCAAAGAAATACGAGGCGCGCCGTCCCGAATTCAACCAGGACAGTATCGCCGATGTCGATGCTGTCCTGACAACAACAGAGGTAATCAGGATGTTCGAAGAGCGGGGGATGGACCCAAGAAAGTTCAATCCCGTACCAGTGGACGCGTTCTTTGGCAAGGTAAGCGGTGCCGGGATCATCTTCGGTGCCTCGGGCGGGGTGGCTGAAGCTGCCTTACGACTCGCTGCGGAACGTGTGATCGGAAAGAGGATGGAAAGCTTTACATATGAACAGGTCCGGGGATTGAATGGCGTCAAGGAAACGACGATCAATTTTGGCGAAACTAAGGTGCGGCTTGCGGTGGTCAGCGGCCTTCGGAACGCCCAGGACCTGATAGACAGGATGCGGGCCGGAGATGCGCCGTACGATCTCATCGAGGTGATGGCGTGTCCGGGAGGATGCATCAACGGGTCCGGAAACCCGGCACCCAAGTTGACAAGCGATCCCGAAGACAGGCTTGAGGTCCTCTACCGCCTTGACGAGATCGCTCCCATAAAGAAGAGCCAGGACAACCCGACCATCCAGGCAATCTATACCAATTGGCTAGGAAAACCGGATGGGACCTTGTCCCACCATAATCTCCACACAACATATCGCCGCCGCTCGATGCGCGTGCAGGAATCTGTTGAAGAGCTTCTTCGTGACAGGATGCCGATCGATGTCGGTGTCTGCCTCGGGACAAGCTGCTATCTCAAGGGTTCGTTCCACCTTCTCGAAGGGCTTTCTGCTGAACTGAAAAAGCGTGGCCTGCTTGAAAAGTTCAGGATAAAGGCGCGTTTCTGCACGGACCAATGTGCAGGAGGGCCCAATGTTGTAGTGGGAACGAGCGTTATCAACCAGGTCGATCCCGATGACCCGGTCGCTTTTGTTGAAACTCACCTGATCCCGGCGCTTAAGGTGTTGGAGAGCAATTAGAGGTGCCGGCCCTGTAAGGAACCGGCGAAAGGCACGATATGTCAAAACATTCGCATACATTTGTGGAAACATACGACGGTTTTCTCGGATACGGCATGGACCGGCAGACGGATGAATATACTGTTCAGGTCTATCTCCAGAAATTCTCCGATGACGAACTCATGAAGGTCATGCTGAAGCGAATGTCCGATGCCGAACTTGGAGAGTTTTTCGAGATGATCAGTAAAATGCTGAAAATACATCTCGCCGAGCCCGAATACCACCGCTATTTCCTTAAAGACGAAGAATAAAAGATTGAAAAGACATCCTCTCGCTCGCTTCGCCAAGCCTGCGGAACTCACAGAGAACTGGCGAGAGGATGTCTTTTCAATCACTCGCTTTCAGAAGCTCCTCACCGAGTCGCCGGGCTTCGTCTCTGGTCAGCTCAAGCCGGGATTTTCCTCCACCGGGATGGGCTGTTGTGAGAGTCACCCCCTCCGGTGATGGGCCTAGTTCCCATTTCACCCCCTCGGGGAATCTCAGGGGCTCGACGAGGAAATCCTCCGGGCGAAACTCGGCTATCTGGATAAGGACCCCGAACGCATCCCTGGGATGAATGAAGAGTTCTCTCCAACGTTCCGAAGTATCTTCGTAGCCAAAGGTGGGTATCCCCTTTCGGTCAAGGTATTCCTTCGCCTGTATAATATCGAGGGTCTGAAAACATAAATGATGCACCCCGTCCCGTTCGGTAAGAAATTTATCGAGGAAACTGCCTTCCCCCGTCGGGGTTATCATTTCGATCCGTGTCAGATCTCCTGCGGAAAAAACCTGTCCGAGGTATTTGAGGTCTTCGAGAACAGACCACGCGCACGGCACAAGGCCGAGAATATCGCAAAAAAAGTTTTTTGCTTTTTCAATGTCTTTTACAGCCAGCGAAATATGGTCGATGCGTTCTATCATGAATCCTCCGGGAATATACTGGATTCATCATGTTAGCGTGCCAGGGATGTCCCCGGCAAGTAAATAAACGCCTTTCACGATAAATGAATTGTACATAAAAACCCAAGATGTGCTAAAAAAACATCAATTCAATATATTGAAGCTGGCAGGTACCTTCCGCTTGCACACCGGGCATACCGGCTCGATAAGCATGAAGGTCTTTCCGAACACATCGATATTTTTAAAAAATACGCCCGGCGCATCAAAAAGGTTCTTTTCGTTGAATATCTTTCCACACTCGCACACAGGATATTCCTGTCTTATCGTCTTTCCCCGGAATGCCTGATCAGCGTATTGCAAAACCATTTTTTGTTCATCTGTTGTCATACTTAAATATAATCTCCTTATCTCGATTTGGCAACCTGCGCGCCTCTCTCGGTCTCTTCCCGGTCTCTTGAGTGTTTTTCATCCCGTTCCGCTCGGGAGGTCAGATAGGCATATTCAGAGGAAAACCCGATAAATGACTGGTATACTATGTGTCGCTACTAATAACCTGACCTCCCGAGCAAATGTAACGAGAAAATGAACACAACTTCTTAATAACAGTAGGTTTTGATACGATTGTCCTTGAATTTGTCCTCGTTACAACATATATTATTATAACGAGGAAAGGA
>Ga0172382_10011143_pt1 | contig 11929 bp, 15 predicted proteins | sample Leawel138RmetaG_FD_122245 | JGI IMG/M metagenome (GOLD analysis project Ga0172382, IMG submission 122245) | Leachate microbial communities from a municipal landfill in Southern Ontario, Canada - Leachate well 138R metaG | ecosystem: Engineered > Solid waste > Landfill > Unclassified | place...
ACCCGGAGTGCCGGGGTAGCTGCTGCGACCCGAATGAACCCATCTCTCATCGATCGTCCCTCCAACGTTGAGCAGTGTACCACACACCGTACGCTGTGAACATCACCGTACCTGCAGCAACCATGTGACTCCGACAATGGTGTTTGCAAGCTCCTCGCACTCAGCCCTCTGGTCCTCGACATAACGGATGAACATGTCCGAGAGGTCGGGATACGCTCCGCAGAGTTCCTGTGCCCGCTGTTCGATACACGCTTGATTCCTCTCATTCTCCGATTGCAGCCACCCGCTATCGACAGGGACCTCGGCAACGACGGCATATCCTGTAGTCCCGAACAGGTCTCGCCATTGTGCGAGTGTCGGGTACCCGCTGTCTTCGGGACCCCAGGCATCATCGATCACGAGATAACCGCCGCTTCTCACCACAGGCCTCAGGCTGGAGAGACACCGCCTCTGGTCGCCGAAAACGGGACCGACCGCTCCGTAGATCGCGACATCGTAGCCCCGTTCCGTCTGTACCGATCGACGCAGGTCTTCTACCACGAAGTTGCACAGCGAGGAAAGATTTGAAGCCTCCGCCCGGGCTTTCGCCTCCGCGATGAACGCTTCCATCAGGTCCCTTCCCTCGACACGGCAGGAAAACCGGGAAGCGATTTCCAGGGAAACCGCTCCTTTCCCGCACCCCAGGTCGATGATCCGGGAGGATTCGTCAGGACATGCATGCAGCGCAAGCAACCCGGCGATTTCACGGCTGTCGCTTCCGAGCTCGAAGATGTCTTGCAAGAGATAGGGAAGGAAGGGTATGAGACGCGTGTCCGAAGCGGTCAACGAAGCGGCCAGGGTTTCGTCGTATCCAGACAAACCGTCACCTCCTACCAAGGATTTTCCACATAGCGCTCCAAGGAGGCTCGGTCGAGGATGTGGATACCCCGCTGCCCCTCCAGAGCCAGCAATCCCTCCGCCTGGAAGGAGGAGAGCCTGCGACTCAACGTCTCCTGCGTCATCCCGAGCAAGGAGGCCAAGTCTCCCTTGGAGAGATTCAGGACGAATGAGTCCCGTTCACCCGATGTCTCCAGCAGATAACGGGCAAGACGTTGCTCCACGCTGAGCAGATTTGTCTGCTCGAGCAAGCTTTCGGTCTGCTCGAGGCGATCGCTGAGTTGTTCCATGACCTTGAACGCGATCGAGGGAATCCTCTCCATCAGGTTTCGCAACCTATCCCACGCGATCACGCACATGCGGGATGACTCGAGCGCGATTGCCGAGTCGGTCTGGTGTTGCGCGCTGAACAAGCTCAGCTCCCCGAGGAATTGGCCGGGACCGACGGTCCTGATCACCTGCTCCTTTCCATCGGAAGAGAGACGGTAGACCTTCACGAGTCCGGTGTGCAACACATACAGCTCACCTCGGATATCCCCGACACGATACACCGCCTCTCCCTTCGAGAAGGTCTTTTCCCGGGTAATCGAAGCCACCTGCTCCATCTCATCGTGGGTCAGGTGGCTGAAGATGGGGACGATATCGATGCAATTGTAGGGCCCGTGCCCGAGGCAAGCGCAATTCATGCTCCTACTATACTGTGAAAAGTTCAGCGGGGCAATCTCTTGCCTTGATTGTCTTTGCCGCGGCACGACAGATCACCGGACGATTCTCTTACCGCTTGGGAATTTGCAGGTTCCACGCTTTCCAGATCGATCCGACCGATTCGGCTCCATATCCCACCACACTGAGAACCGCGAGGATGGTAGGAACCGCACTCCAGATCTTTCCCACGGTCGTTCCCGCGCCGAACTCCTTCTGTGCCAGTTGTCCGATCTGATAGGCAAAATCGGGATTCCAGATTCCTGTACCCAATATGATGTAGAGCGTTATCCCCAACGAGACCGCCTTCAGCAAGATGGAAATCAATGCGAGCGGCTTGGTATGGACCCCATAGTAGAGCCTGACGAATTCGATGCACATGTCGATGACGATGGTCAGGTTGATCAGCCAGAGCACACGCCGGAAGACCGCGGGAACCAATGGATTGAGCACCAAGACCGAAGGATCGAGGTTTGCGATCCTGATGAACCAAGGCAATGAGTTGATCACGGCGAAGAAGAGCACGAGAAAGACCAGGGAAGCGATCGGACTGCTTCGGGGGATGAGCGCACTCTGGCGGGGGACCTCAGGCAAATCATCTGGATTCCATACGAATTCCTCCTGCGTTGCCTTTCGGAAGCTTTGGCATCGCTCCATGATCGCAAACGTCACGGTGATCCAGGCAAAAGCCTGGGCAAATGCGGAGAACAACGACCCGATCACCTTTCCCAACGCGACGGCGAAGGAGGCGGGAGGATCGATTGCAAAACCGATTCCCATCGAGATCAGCATTCCGATACCGACCGCGAATGCGACGATCTTCAGGATGAGCAGGTAGAGGTCGTAGAACCGGCTCCCGATCAGGTGACGCTGCTCGCCGCGGTAACGGTCGGCAAGGTCGGCGGGGTTTCCGAGCTCAAGCAACACACCCCTGAGCGCATCGGAAGGTTCAGGCCCATCCTTCGTCATCTCTTCGATCAACCCGCGCAACTCAAGCGATACATCCTCTCGTTGTGCCACGGGCAGGCGTTTGACCACCTCATGGATATATCGTTCCATCATGTCCAGCTGTTTCTGTTCCATGCAGCTCACTCCTCCCTCAACAATCCGATCATGTTCTTGGTGATCTCCTGCCATTCGGCAGTCAACAATCCGAGCATCACCTTCCCCTGTGCAGTCAAGACATAGTACTTGCGCGGTTTCGGTCCGGAAGTCTCCCAGACACTCTCGAGCAATTGCTGGGCCTCAAGCCTCCGCAACAGCGGATACAAGGTTCCGGCCTCTGCGGCTATACCTCTCGCACCGAGCTCCTCGACCAGAGAATAGCCGTACTGAGGTCTCTGCAGTCGGCTCAATACACCCAACACCAAAGTGCCGCGACGAAGCTCAAGCCGAAGATTCTCAAGATTCTTGTCGAACTCTCTCTGTTCTTGATCATTCATGGTTGGATGATACTGTATGACACACACTATTGTCAATATAAAAATATAGGGTGCTCTTGAATATTTTCAAGAACACCCTGCGGTCAAGACAGTGAATGAACTCAGCGACTGTTCAGGATTTCCGCCAATCGCTCGCTCGAGATATGACGAGCCTCATAGGAAGTCCCGTTGCGCTCGAGCAACCCCGCGAAGGATCGCATGTGATTCTCCGAACCACGCAACAGGGCGCTGTACACTCTTACGGTATCGGGATCATCGGTGTCTGCAAGCAATCTCTCCAAATCCGCAATATCCAGGTCCTCGATGATCGCACCTACGATCAGTGCATCGATCGGACTTTTCATCCCGAGCGCCACCAACTCCTCATACAGCGAAGCGATCGTCGCATGGGTAAATTGGCCGGCAGGACTGTGTGCAACAGGATCGGCAATCCCCTTGGCCTGCATCAAGGCCGCCACGGCATCCATGTGCCGCTGTTCGCTGCGTGCGATGTTTGCGAAAGTCCTGATCCCCCACTTCTCATGGAGAGCCACATAGACATCACGGGCAAGTTTCTCCTCCTCTCTCATCAAGAGAATTCCCTCTTCACCCGATGCGGGGCCGGATTCGGCGACCACACCCGAAAAATCGGGATCGATCACGCTTTCTACCGACTGGACATACTCTGCTGCACCCTGTGCCACTATCGGTGTGGCAAGCAGGACAGACAGCAGAAGCACACTCACCATCATCACGTTCTTCTTGATCATGACAGTCTCCTGGTTACCGAGCCCAAGGCGGGCCGAAGGAAGCGCCGCGAGCTCCGTTCATGCCTGGACGGGAACCCGAGAACCTTCTGTTGGCAGTATCGCGATCCTGTTGGTTCGAGAAATTCCTTCCTTGCCGTCGGGAGTCTCCGCTCATGCGCTCACTCCTGTTCTCCTCCCGCTGTGCTGCCCGTTCATCCTGCCATGCAGCGATTTCCTGTGCATCGAACTCGCCTTCGAGACACGGGCAGGACTCCACTGAGGCGGGATCGAACGATTGCCATCGCTGCACAGGCCTCTCTTGGGATACATCGGAAGACCCGATCACCGCACCTGCACCGAATCCGCCACGACCGATCGCACCGGCAGCGAGTATCGAGGCGACCACGAGGAACATCATCATCATGATGAATACGCGCTTCTTCTTGTTCATGGAACTCTCCTTCGAGCCTATCGGCTCTTGTTTGCTATGACCGAAGGATAGTGGTCCTGCATGAACGGAAGCTGTGCAGAAGATAAAGATTGGGTAAATGATGATTATTTCCGGGCGATATATCCGCCGCTGATCACCTTCGAGTCCGTGACGACGATGACCGCACCGGGAAGATTGGTGTTGATCAAGGATACCGCCTCTGCGATGCGCTTGCGCTTCAGGTGAAGCAACAGGATGTCACGTTCTCCATTCCTTCCCGTCCCGTGGATGACCGTTGCGGCGAAGTTCTGATTCCTGAGCGTATCTGCCAATGCTTTGCTCTCGGGACTTTCGGGAACGATCACCTGGATCGAACTGAGACCGAACGCAAGCTTGTCCTCGAACCACGAACCCAAGTAATTGCCCACAGAGAATGCGAGTGCGAAAACGACGATCCTGAGCGGATCCTCTTGGTATCCTTGCAAGACGGTGCCGGTGATGATCAACCACAGCAGGATGTCGAAGAACGCGATGATCGTTCCCTTCATCCTTTCACCACGATTGATCAGTACCATGCGCAAGGTAGAGACCGTGACCTCGAGGATCTTTCCGAAAAAGATAATGAAATAAATGCCGATACCCAAATTATCCAAGAAATCCATCACCTTCTCCTTCCACTGGCCGTTCCCTGTGAAAGTATAGCCAATATCACCGCGAATTGGAACCGACTTGCCGCCGGTATAATACCAAAGAAACAACTGTCAGGATCACGACGATGCCGACGGAGATGATGAACTGAGGAGACCCTGGGTTGTCAAGGCTCGTTCCCACGGTGGTGGTTGCGATCATGGTGGGCATCAAGCCGAGCAATCCCCCTCCCACATAGGCGGGATAGGGCACACGCAAGGAACCCAAGGCGATATTCGTCATCTCATGCGGAATCTTGCCGATGAACTTGACCGTGAACGCAAAGAGGAAGGAGGAATTGCGGCTCAAGGACTCAAGCTTTCCAAGCCGTGGGAACTTGCCCACCAATCGCTCCACGGCCGACTTGCCCGCATACCTGCCGACCAGATAGGGTACTTGCATGTTCACCACGATCCCGCATGCGTTGATCAGCAATGCCCAGGCCAGCGGAAAGATGCTCCCCACGCCGATATAGAGCAGTGCGAAAGGCAGCCCGATGGAGACGGACTTGAGCAGATACAGTCCCATGAATGCTGCTGCCGTGAGCCACGGACGATGGGCCGCTCCTTCAGCCAGAGCCTCGATGGTCGAGACGCCGTTGCGAACGACATAGAGACTCATCATCACAATGAGTGCTGCGAGAGGCATCATGCGAAGGAACTTCCAGGATAGACGTCTGAGCTCACCCATCCGACTGTTCCTGTGATTCCTCACCCGAGAATCCTTCAAGCCGCCTTTTACTTCTCAGGCGAGCTTCGATCGATTCCCCGAGCAATACATGCACCACGGCAGCAAGCGGGACACCTGCGAGCATCCCCGTGACCCCGAAGAGGCTGCCGCCGATCATGACCGCAGCCAGTACCCACAATGCGGGCAATCCTATCGATTCGCCGACAACCCTCGGGTAGATGATGTTCCCTTCGATCTGCTGCAATACCAAGAAAAGCGCGAGAAACCAGAGCGCCTGCATGGGATCGACAGGAAGCATGAGCAGCATGCCGACCACCGCCGCGATGAAAGCCCCCACGATGGGTATGAATGCGCTGACCGAAACAAGTGCAGCCACAAGAAGTGCGTAGGGAAACCGGAAGAGCAGCATCGATACCAGGAACATGAGACCCAGGATGACCGCCTCGGTGCAGGTTCCGCTCACGAACTTGCTGAAGGTAGCGTTCACAAGCCGGGCAGCATGGAGGATCCTTTCGACGTGCCGGTCGGGAAGGTACGCTGCAAGCGCCCTCTTCGCCTGGCTCTTCAAGTGCTCCTTTCGCGCCAGCATATAGATTGAGAAGACCGCTGCAAGGAGGAATTGGACCAGCTTCCCCACCAGCGAGCTCGCGAAATTGACAGTGGTCCCGACCAACCTCGCTGAACCGTCGCGCAGCAGTCCGGTGAGCGACGATTTCATGCTTGTCCATGAAATGTCGAGTTCCTCAAGCCAAAACCCGACGTCAGTGTACCGCTCTCCCATCGACTCCCCGAACAGCTTGAGACTGTCCAGGAAACTCGGGAGTGCAGAGACAAGGTTCTCGAGAGCACCGACCAGCTCGGGAATCACGATCAGCATGACGGCCGCCAAGCCCAACATGACACACAGAAGGGTGATCAGGATCGACATCGCCCTTCTGAACGGCTTCCGTCCTTTTCTGAATATACGTCGTTCCAGAGACCGGACAGGCACATTGAGGATGAAGGCGATGGCACCACCGGCTACCAAGGGGCTGACGACAGACCAGAGCCTTCCGATCCAACCGAAAAGCACCACATGGTTGGTCAACGCCCAATAGAGGACTACTCCTCCCGCAACCAGGACCCATAAGCGTCTCATCATCGACTTTTCCACCGTGGGATCTCCTTGCATGCTGGCCGACAGCTTTTTCCTATAGTACAGTGTACCGGAACCATCGTATAGTGGATGCACCCGTTTGTCCGGGGAAGGAGAACCCATGATCGAGAAATCCTATGTCTATGCAACCGACAACGCGAAGCATATCGAGAAACTTGTGGATGACGATCCGGTGATGATCAACCACATGGTACTGCCGAAAGGCGAGTGTGTTCCCGACCATCATGCGAACTCCCATGTGCACATGATCGTGGTGCGGGGCAACCTGACCTTGGAACTGGGAGAGCAGAACCCGCACGTCTACAGCCGCGGCTCCATCGTACACATCCCCTACAATACCTTCATGCGGGTTCGCAACGAGCACGACGAGACCTGCGAGTTCTTCGTGGTGAAGAGCCCGAGCCCACGCATCTACGGCAAGTAAGAGGTTGGTCAGCTGCCGGGGAACCGGCCATGTTTCGCATAGGTCTCGATCAGCTGGGGAAAGTCGGGATGGTCGGCCAGGATATGCTCGACAAACTCCCTGAACGCTCCGTAGCCGCCCGGTGTGGCGCACACATGGTCGACCCGATCACGGACCCATTTCGGTGCGCTCGAGGGACAAGCGCTGAACCCCACCTGTTCCAATAGCGGCAGATCGTTCAGATCGTCACCGATGTAGGCGGTATGCTCAAGGGAAACACCGAGCGAATCACAGAGCTGCCTCGCCGTGGCGAGCTTGTCCTTCACTCCCATATGGATATGGGGTGTCTTGAATTTCAACGCAACCAGCTGGGCCATCGGGATTTCCTCAGCGGTGATGATTCCTACGGGAATGCCAAGGTTCCGGCAATACCGCACCCCCCATCCGTCATAAACGCTGAATCGTTTCATGTATTCAGTCTCGGCGGTGAAGTAGAGCCCGCCATCAGTCCAGACCCCGTCGATATCACTCAAAACCAATTCGATCTTCTGCATGTCCGCTCCTCATATACAGAAGATGGCCATAATCTGGAGTATCGTCCACCCATTGGTCCGCTTGGCTTGATGAAGCGGGGCCGATGTGTATCGGCCCCTGCATGACGGTCACAGAATTCCTGCCATCTCCTCGAAGACCTTGACGACAGCCGAGGCATTCTCCTCGCCGTAGCCTTTGTTGAGGCCGACCTTGTTGATCTCGTGTACGATGTTCGAAAGCAGCACGGGGACATTGAGCGATTCGCTGTAGTTGCGGATCAGCTCCGTATCCTTCACCATCGTCCTCAGGTGGAAGGCGACCTCGAAATTGCGGGATATGATCGAATTGCCGACACCATCGACCACAGGAGAGCGGAAGTCGGAGTCCATCCACACACTGAGGACCTCCTTCGGGTCGAGTCCTGCCTTCTTCGCCAGGACCATCGATTCGCATAGCGCCGCGACAATCGTGGAGACCAGGTGGTTCCCGCACAACTTCGTTGCATATCCTTTGCCGCTCCCACCCATGTAGTGGACCGTCTCTCCCACGATCTGCAGGATCGGAAGTGCCTTTCGGTAGGTATTCTCATCTCCCCCCGCCATGATCCACAATCCGCCGGAGTTGGCTTCGCCCTTCGATCCGTGCACCGGAGCATCCAGGAACCCGGCTCCCTTCTTCGCGAACTCCTTCGCAAGCCACAGACCGGTATCGGGTAGCTGCGTGCTCATGTCGATGAAGACCTGACCGTCCTTTGCGTTCGCGAACAGTCCGTCATCACCAAGAACGACCGAATCGAGTGCTTCCTTGTTCCACATCATGATGATGACGAAATCGGCAGCCTCTGCCGCCTTGGCAGGAGTCTTCGCATAGGTGGCTCCTGCGGCGACCAGGTCTTTCGCGTTGGATTCGGTCCTGTTGTAGCAGGATACACTGTACCCTTGCTTCAAAAGCACCTTGCCCATCCCGGTTCCCATGATCCCCGTTCCCATGATTGCTACATGCTTCCCCATAGCGTATCTCCTTTTGATTTCATTGATCTTTATGCAAGGTGCCGAAGATCCGATTCTTTCCGGCACCTATCCATCAGTATACCACTTCAAGATTCGAGCGTCTGTACCAACCGCTTGGAATCCTCCTTCAGGTGTTCATAGGTAGATTCGTACTGGCGCACATACTCCTTGTACAGCTCATGGTTTTCCGCGATCGGTTCGATGACCTTCTTGATCCGTACCATCTTTTCCGCGGCATTGCCAAGGTCGGGGTGTATGCCTGCCGCAACGGTAGCGGCAATGGCACTGCCGAGCGAGACTGCCTGCTGCTCGACAGGAATGGTGATCCGCTTGCCCGTAACATCGGCGTGGATCTGCATCCACAGATCGCTCTTGGTGGCTCCTCCGCAGGTGATGATCTCATCTATGTAGACGCCACCCTCCTCCATCCGTTTCAGGATGATGGCCGTACCATACACCACACCCTCCATGATTGCCCTGAACAGGTGCCCGGTTGTATGTTTCAACGTCAGGCCCCGGATGACGCCCCTGCTGTTCGCATCGACCCACGGAGTCCGGTTGCCTTGCCAGTGCTCGAGCACGACCAAGCCTTCCGAGCCGGGAGGGACCTTTGCAGCTTTCTCATCCAGCAAGCGATAGATGTGGATGCCTCGTTCCTCCGCTTCCTTCTTGAGATCGGCGTTGAGGAAATTGGTGACGAACCACTTGATGATCGAGCCGGTCGAGATCTGTCCGGCTTCGACGACTTCCATGCCAGGAACGATTGCGCTCGGGAAGGTTCCGAAGATGCCGGGAGCATGAAGCTCCGTTTCGGTCATGCCGATGTGCAACTGTGATGAGCCGGTGATGAGCGCCAGCTTGCCCGGCTTGAGCGCATTCACGCCGATCACGCCCATGTAGGCATCTGCTCCGCCACCCGCGACGGGGATGCCTTCGCGCAACCCGGTGAGTGCGGCGACCTTGGCGCTCACGCCTCCGATCACCTCGCCGAGATTCACCACCCGCTTCGGGAGCTTGTCAAAGATGTCACCCAACCCGATCTTCTCATAAAGCGAGACCGGAAATCCTCCCTCTTTCTGGTTGTAGAACCATCTGATCGAGACCGTACAGATATTTGCGGTCACTTCTCCGGTGAGCCAGTAGGCTATCCAGTCGGTATGTTCGAAGATCGTGGAAGCTTGTGCATAGATTTCCGGTTCATGCCGCTTCACCCACAGGTTCTTGCAGGGGAACCATTCTGCGGAGACCTTTCCGTGTCCGACGTACTTGAGTGCACCATCGCCGCAGGCAGCGATATCATCCGCCTCTTTCGCCGCGCGGATATCCATCCACATGATCGCATCGCGCAGCGGCTTGCCTTCGCTGTCGAGATGGACTACCGTACAGCTGGTTCCGTCGATGCCGACACCTTCGATCTGTTCGGGCCGCACGGGACTGTCCTTGAATGCAAGCCGGATGGATTCCACCATCGAGTCGGTCCATTGCTGCACGCTCTGCTCGCACCACCCGGGATGCTGGTGTATGTTCGTGTTCTCACTGCATCCGAAACTGATGCAATCGCCCTTCTCGTTGTAGATTCCGGTCCTGATGCTCTCCGTTCCTGCATCGATTCCCAATACGTACCGTTCCATGGACATTCCCCCTCTCGATTTGGATCATGCGATCAAGTACTGCAAGAGCCCGATATTCTCTGCGATGGAGCCGCAGAAGATGCCGCTGCCGATGATCGCGATATCTGCACCGGCGGCCTTGACCGACCGGATCGTATCCTTGTTCACGCCGCCATCGACGGAAATCTTCGTGCGCAGTCCGTGGCGGCTGATGTAATCCGCGCTCTGCTCGACCTTCCTGAGCACCGTCGCATTGAAGGGCTGCCCTCCGATTCCCGGGTTCACCGCGAGGATGTTCACCGCCTCGACTCGCTCCAGCATCGGCTCGATCAGCGCATAGGGATTGTCGGGCACGAAGGTGAGGCAGACATCCCGTCCCTGCTCATGAACCGTGTCGATCATCCGATGCAGGGCCTCCCCGGCCGTCTCGAACTGAAGATTGAGACGATCCGCATCCGTCTGCAGGAACATGGAGAGGATCGATTCCATGTTGTGCACCGCAAGATGGACATCGAAGTAGGATTTCGTGACCGTCCGCAAATCGGTGATCAGCTGACTGCCGAACAGCAGATATTTCGTATAATGCCCATCACTGACGTCAAAGTGGAAGGAAGATATCCCGCACCGCTCAGCCTCCAGAAGATCCCGTGCGATATAGGCATGATTTGCAGCCAGCAGGGAAGCACACAGTTCCATCATGTTCACCTCCAACCTTCCGTGGGAACCAGTATAGCACGAAGGCATTTGTTTCTGACAAGGACAACCCAGTCCTCTTTTCAGTATACCAGTATTTTTACATATGTAAATCTGATTCGACTATATTTTACATTAGTCATGGATTGTCATGGACAACCCGGAATGGTCGCGCTATACTGGCGACATGGACGACACAAGAAAAGAACAGCTCGCGCAACGAGCCTATGCATTGGGATTCTCCTACGAACAGACCTACCGAGGGTGTGCACAGTGCACGCTTGCTGCATTGCAGGATGCCCTTGGCCTTCCCGATGATCAGGTGTTCCGCGCAGCAAGTGCACTCTCCTCAGGCGGCGGACTCACCTGTGCAGGCTCCTGCGGCGGATTTGCTGGCGGACTGCTGTTCATCGGCTCACTGCTCGGCAGAAGACGCGAGTTCTTCGACAATGACCAGGAGTTCAAGTACCTTTCGTTCGATCTCGGCAGGAAATTGCACGACCGATTCATCGCCGAGTACGGGACCGTGACGTGCAACTGCATCCATCTCAACCTGTTCGGGCGCACGTACGACATGCAGGACCCTGTCGACAAACAGCAGTTCAACGATGATGGCGCACACACCGACAAGTGCACCTCAGTGGTCGCCAACGCAGCCCGCTGGACGGTAGAAATCATCTACGATGTACTTGCAGAGAGGGGATTGCTTCCCGAGAACCCATAAGGACATCCTACGGATCTTCAGGCTTGACAGGAACCCTGTTTGTTTGTATTGTGTTCATAACAACATTTTTTTTGTTGTAATTACCATACGATGAAGGGGCCATGCAAAGCTCGGCGAAACGGAAACAGTACATCCAATCCAAACTCGATGCAGACCAGTCGGTCCAGGTAGGCAAGCTGGCCCAGGAGCTTGGCGTGTCGGAGATGACCATCCGCAGGGACCTGAACGACCTCGAGCGGATCGG
>Ga0172382_10011144_pt1 | contig 11928 bp, 10 predicted proteins | sample Leawel138RmetaG_FD_122245 | JGI IMG/M metagenome (GOLD analysis project Ga0172382, IMG submission 122245) | Leachate microbial communities from a municipal landfill in Southern Ontario, Canada - Leachate well 138R metaG | ecosystem: Engineered > Solid waste > Landfill > Unclassified | place...
CCAGGCTAATGTTGGTTTCTTTGCGCTGAGTCTTGAGGCTGAGCGGGATGGCAACCAGAATAAAGCTGAGGCAAGCAAAGGAAAAAGCGACCTGATGATGGATTTCCTTCACGTAGGGGCGTGTATCCAAGTCTTGCGCCCGTGCGGTTTTGAGGCCCGAGAGCATTTGCGCAAGGGTCATATCGCTGATGCTGGCGTCATCTTGATGGCTTGCCATTTTTAGCGGAATATCTTCCGTTTCGTATTCATCCAGATGCAGGGGGAGCCACTCCTCCTGAAAAGCGCTCTGGTCTTCGGTACTCTCTGAATCACTCTGCCTTTCTCCTTTGAGGGGTTCATCCGAAAAGCCTTCCAGGCTACTCATCAGGGTCAGGACACGGGCCTGATGCAGGAGGAGGCGCATGGAGTTGCCCTCTTCATCTCGGCTGAGTTGGCCGGATTTGGCAAAGACATCGAGGATTTTTTTGCCCTTTTCAAACTGATAAAAACGGATGTTCTGGAGATTGTCGCCGCGGATTCTCGAAACATAGAGAACAAAGTCATCAGTGAAATCGACATAACGCCCCTCAGGGATAAAAGAGGCCAGGTTCAGCATCTGTTCCTCAAGTATCCGTTTGTAAGCGATTCTTGCCTGGGGCGATATTTGGAGATTGAACCAGGCGCAGACTCCGGTCATGAGAAGCGCCAGGCCAATGACAGGGAGGATAAGCGAAGTCAGACTGATACCTGCAGAGCGGGCGGCTGTATATTCGCGCTCCGCACTGAAGCGGCCAAAGACCATGAGACCCGACATCAGCATTGAAATAGGCAAGGCAAAGGCCATTACCCAGGGGATGAGCAACAGGAGCGACTTCAATACCAGCCAGATAGAGACATGACCAGCCACCAGAAGCCCCAGAACCTCCTTGAGCAGATTGCCGGCAATAAGCACAAAGGTGAAGACCACCACTGTCAGGGCCAGGGTGGCCAGGCACTGGCGCAGCAGGTAAAGGTGGAGGGTCTTCATAGCGAAGAAGCCGGACGCTCTGCCCCAGCGAGGCGGGAAGCGTCCGGTCTGCCAAAAGAGGTCTTAGAGCTGTGCAATGGCTTTATCCATTGCGTTAAAGAGCTCCGTCATGGTTTCGGGGGTTTCGTCGCCCATGTTGGAAATGCGGAAGGTGGTCCCTTTGATCTTTCCATAGCCGCCATTGATCAGGAAGCCCTCGGCCTTGACGAGCTTGACGAACTTCTCCACGTCAATGATGCGGCCGCCTTTTTCGGGTTTGGCTCCATTGTTGACGCAGGTCAAAGTGATCGATTCATAGCCTTGATCGGGGAAGTGCGTGAGAACATGGCCAGTAGACCAGGCACGCGTCACATCGGCAATTATTTGATGGCGCTTAAAACGTGCTTCCAGACCTTCATGGAAGATTTCTTCCAGCTTGGATTCAAGCGCGTAAATATGGCTGATTGAAGGCGTACTGGGGGTCATATTGGCATCGGAATTCTTTTTGAACTCCAGAAAATCGAAGTAATAGCCGCGACCGGTCACCTGAGCTGCGCGGGCAAGGGCGGCTTCTGAGACCGTGAAGAGGGAGAGGCCCGGCGGCAGGGCGAATGCTTTCTGCACACCGCAGAGGACCACATCAAAGCCAAGCTCATCCACGGCAATCTTCTGGCCACTCAAAGAGCTGACCGCATCTACGATGAAGACCACCTTGGGGAATTTTTTCTTAATGCGGGATATCTCGGCTAATGGTGATTGGGTGCCCGTGGAAGTTTCATTATGAACAAAGGTCACTGCGTCAAATTCGCCGGTGGCCAGCTTCTCTTCAATGGCAGCTCCGCGAATGGGTGAGCCCCACTCAGAGCGGATATTTTCAGCATCTTTGCCGCAGCGCAAGGCGACGTCGAGCCACTTATCAGAGAAAGCTCCATTTCCGCAACAGAGTACCTTCTTGTTGACCAGATTACGGATGGCAGCCTCCATCACTCCCCAGGCTGAGGATGTGCTCAGAAAAACAGGTTGTTTTGTATAAAACAACTGCTGCAGGCGAGGTTGCACCCGGGCATATAAATCTTTGAAAGCCTGGCTGCGATGTCCGATGACAGGTTTGGCGAAAGCTGCTAACGTCTTTTCGCTTACCTCAATCGGCCCCGGTATGAACAATTTAACGTGTCCCATAAGACGGGCCGATTATCTCACGCAAGTAAGCCGCTTGCAAGGCAAGACCCTTGCGAGAAAAGAGAAAAGAGAGTCTGCGGACTCTCTCTCCTCTTGAAGTGTTGTGGGACTGAAAGCCGGTCTCTAGATGACTCGGGTCCAGAGAACTTTGAGATAACGGCTTTCGGGGCAGTTGGAGTAGATCGGATGGTCCGCTCCGGCTCCGGTAACATCGAAGATTTGGAGGCGGCGATTATTGCGATGGGCTGCCTTGACCAGAATATCCTCAAAGCGGTTGAGGCTGAGGAGCCCAGAACAGGAGCAGCTTACCAGGGTCCCGCCGGGCTGCAGGAGGCTGATGCCGAGCTTGTTGATATCTTCGTATTTGCCCCAGGCGGTATATTCCTCTTCGGGGTCGCGGCTTTCCACAAATTTGGGAGGGTCGATGAGGATGACATCCCATTTTTCTCCGTTTGTCTGCATTTGCCGTGCATAGGAATAAGCGTCGGCATGGACCCAGTTGATCTTGTGTTGCAGGTTGATATGTGCATTGCGTTTGGCCTGTTCGATGGATTCTTCATCCAGGTCGACGCCGGTGACTTCCGCGGCAGCGCCCAGGACGCTGGCCATTACTGAAAATGCGCCGGTATAGCAGCAGAGGTCCAAGACACGTTTGCCTCGGACCAGGTTGGCGAATTTGAGTCGGTTTTCTCGCTGATCGCAGAAGAAACCGGTCTTGTGGCCTTTGGAAAAGTCTACTTCAAATTTGACGCCGTTTTCCTGAATTTTAACCTTTTGGCCCGGGAGGTTCGGCTCGGGGATATCTTTAATCCCTTCAATCTGCTGGACCCGTTCATCCACCTGGATGATTTCATATTGGGTTCCCAGGCGCTGATGGAGAAAATCGAGGATTTTTTGCAGGCGCAGATAGATACCCAGGCTGTGAACCTCTACGCTGAGGACGTTATCATAGCGGTCCACGATGAGGCCGCTCAATCCATCCCCATCGGAATTGACTACGCGATACGCATTGGTCCGCTCCGGCAGTCTGAGCATCTCCTGGCGCAGGACCAGTGCGCGCTCCAGTGCCTCGAAGAGAATGGTATCCGCTGGCTCCACATCACCATGAACCAATACCCGCAGGGGGACCTTGGCCTTGGGGTTATAGAGAGCGGCGCCAAAAGGAGAGCCTTCGCGGTCATAGACCTTAACCCAACTGCCTGCCTGCGCATCTGTAGACGCTGCACCTATCATGGCCGGGTAGACGCATGGATTGAAACAGTAGGTGCGCATTTGCACCCATGGCTTCACCCAGTTCTCGCTTTCAACCGGAGCCGGGGTATCTTTGCGCAGATAGCGGGGAGGCATCGGTTTGATCGGCTTGGGGTAGGGCTGGTAGCGGCGGTCGCCCTTATGAGGATGGGAAGTGCGTGGAGCCCTGTGAAAGGATTGGGGACGCTCCTCGAACTTTCTCAAGTAGTTCTGTTTTGGGGTTGAATCCCAACCACCGAAGTTTTCAGAGCTTTCCTGGCGGCGGTATGTTTTTTCTTCGAGCTCCGTTTTTTCAGAAAAATCGCTCGGTTTGTATTGCTCCAAAGTTTTGAAGGGGCGTTGTGGCTGCTCCGGCGCGTAACCCTGTTCTGAAGAATACTTTTCTTCTGCTCTTTTTTCCTGTTGCCGTTTTTTGAACTCAGTCATGATGGCACCAGAAGGAGATTCATGGCCGGAGTGACGGGGGGGAGCTCCATGGCGGGGCGCTGACTGACGCCTAAAGCCATCTTTTTCATAAGGGCGCTGGCGTTTGAAGCTTCCGTAATTTCTTTCAGTCTGCCCAGAGCGTGGTGGACGGTTGCCGAAGCCTCTTCCAGGGCGGCTCCCATAGGAAGGTTCATGCTCAGAGCGTTCAGTAAAATCGGGTCTGCCATAGGGGCGCTCTTTTTGGAAGCGGGGTTTATCTCCAAAGCGGCGGTCTGGAGCTTTTCTGTAGGAGGGTTTGCCCTCGAAGTCCCTTTCGGGGCGTTTGGAATAGGGTGGGCGGCTGCCGAAGCTTCTCGGTGGACGCTTCCCAAAGGAAGGGCCCCGCTCAGAGTCTCCTCCAAAGCTGGAACCGTAAGGGCGTGGAGCCCTGCGGCTGTAAGAACGTTTTTCTTCCGTAGTATCTCTGTGGAAACTTGAACGGCCGTGCGGTCCGCTGCTTCTGCCTGCTGCCGCCGGTCTTTTACTGAATGGTTTCATTTAAACTGATAGCGCCCTTTGTTTGAGCGCAGAGTTAAGATAGCAAGAGTTATTCCTTTATTCCACACTTTTACAACAAAGACGTGAGAAGGAGTTTTACTGTTTTTTTGAGGCTAAACTTATTCAGGCAGAAAGTCTTATGATTAGGTTTCAGGGATGTTTAAGAGTTTGTTTTACAAGCTCTTTTATTTGTTTGGCCTTAAAATTGCTTTACTCATGGCAGGTATGAAAGCTAGACTTTCCTCAAGAGCGGGGAATGCAGTATGAAAAACTAATAACACGCCGCGCCACGGTGGAGGATTTGCCACAATTAAACGAATTGTGGAAAAACGCCCACTACCCTGCCGATATTTTTGAAAAGCGGCTGACGGAGTTTCATCTGGTTGAGGACCCTGTGACAAAGCGTATACTGGCGTGCATCGGTATTCATCCAGAAAGCACTGGCGCCATGATTCATAGTGAGGTTTTTGGGGACCCGCTCAATCAAGACCTTTACAGAGATATGCTCTGGCCGCGGTTTCAGATACTCTCACGGAACTTGGGCGCTTCCAAAATCTGGACTCAGGAGCCGGCTGATTTTTGGCTCAAGGTCGGTTTTGAAAATGCCGCCGGAGAGGCTTTGAAATCGCTGCCCAATTTCCCTGATCGTGAAGAACATCTGTCGTGGAAGGTGTTTCAAATCTTTGATGAAGAGAAGGTTGAAGAGATGATGAAAGAAGACAAATACGAAGCTCTTCTTCAAATTCACCAGGGTGAAACCGAGGCCTTTAACCGCCAGTTGCGACTCCTGCGCAACGTAATCATCTCTCTGGGGATTATAGCTCTTGGTGCGATGCTTCTTTTAGTCCTTTTTAGTTTTGTTACCAGCCATCCCAGTTTTGGCAGATAGATTCTTGCTGTTTTCTCAATGACTCCCTGTATCCTACACGAAGATGAACACCTGTTGGTGGTTCACAAGCCGGCCGGAGTAAATACTCACCGCCCCAGTCCCCATACGACCGATGGTATCTATGACTGGTTGCGGCGCTCTGAAGAACGGTGGACTGATCTTTCCACGCTGCATCGGCTTGACAAGGAGACCAGCGGAGTTCTCTGTTTTGGGAAAACGCGGCTTGCCAATAAGTCACTCTCTGAGCAGTTTGCCAAACGCCAAATCAAGAAAACCTATTTGCTTTTGACGGACTGGCAGATTCCTTTTGAACGCCAGAAAGTGCGGAGCCTCATCCTGCGGCAGGGGAATCGTTACCTTGCTCGGAGTGCTCCTACTTTTCTGGAGAGGAATGAACGCCCGCTTTTGGCCGAGACGAAGTTTGAAGTGGTGGAGAGGGGCGGTGGCTATACGCTCTTGAAGGCTTACCCGACCACCGGCCGTACCCATCAGATACGCGTCCATGCGGGCTGGATGGGTTTTCCCATTCTGGGGGATGAGCTTTACGGCGGAACGGAGCTGGGAGCGCTTTGCCTGCACGCCAGCCGATTGGAGCTGCTCCATCCGGCCAGAGGCGAAAGGATGGTGTTTGAGGCTTCGGCTCCGTTTTCCGTAAAGGAGGTATCGGGGATGGCCTTAACGGCTGTGAATTTAAGGAGGGCTTTTCTGGACCCTGAAGAGACAAATGGCTATCGAGCCTTTCACGGTGCCAGCGATGGAATGAGCGGAGTTTATCTGGAGTCGCTGGCTGAGCATCTTTTGGTTTTGACCCAGGAGGCGGCCCCTTCGGCAAAAGTCCGCAAGCTTGCAAAAGCGACGGCGGGGGCTTTGGGGTCAAAATCGATTTGGCATAAGACGCTTTTAAGGCAGCCGGGCAGGGAATCGGCCCAGGAAGCTTCACCGGTTTGTCTTTGGAGCGAAGGTGAAGAGGCCAGGGGAGGAAATTTTGAGATTTTGGAGAACGGTTTACGCTACCGTCTTTCCTTTGAAGCCGGTTACTCAGTGGGGATTTTTTTGGATCAGCGGGAGAACCGCCGGCGCATTCTGGAGAAGAGAGTTGCGCCTGATTTTTCTCTTTGCGGTCCGTTTGAAGGCTCTTCGCAAGACCCGCCCCAGATGCTCAACGCTTTTGCCTATACCTGCGCTTTCTCGGTTTGCGGTGCACTGGCGGGCTTCCAGACGACCAGTCTGGATTTGTCGCGCAAGTATCTGGAGTGGGGCGCAGAAAATATGCGGCTCAACGCAATAGACCCCTCAGCCCATGATTTTATCTATGGAGATGTTTTCTCCTGGCGCAAGCGGTTCCAGAACAGAGGGCGCAGCTTCGATTTTATCGTGCTGGACCCGCCTACCTTTTCGCGCTCCAAAAAGAGCGGGATTTTTAGAGTGGAGCGCGACCTTCCCAAACTGACCTGGGAGTGGATTGGGCTTCTTAGAAAGAATGGGGTTATCCTGGTTTCGACGAATTGCGCCACGCTTGCCCCCGCAGACTTTGAGGAGATGATCCGGGATGCTGCCGAGCAAACGGGGCGCAAGGTGTTGCAGAGCCACTTCACAACGCAGCCGTTCGATTTTGCTGCGAACTCTCAGGAAAAAGCCTATCTCAAAGCGCTCTGGTTGCGACTGGAGTAAGCACGGTGCAAAATCAAAACTGTTTATCAAGCCGGCTGATTCGTTGCCGTTCTTCGGGGATACTTTGCCAGTAGGAGGTTTTTCTGCTTCGCCTCTCCAGCAGCTCCTTCCCAAAAAGTTTCAAGAGCCAGCCCGTCGGGGTGAGGATGAAGAGATAGAAGAGGGTGAGCATGATTGCCCCCATACATTGGCCTATTGCGAAGGAAGCCCTCATGCCGCCCCGGTAGAATCCTCTAAAGGCTCTGGGGTATATCCAGGCCAGGAGCATGACCAGAGCGCATCCGCAGAAGATATAGAGAGCCGTGGCATTGCTCAGCTTCCCTCTCCAGGTGAGGAGAGCCGTTACCAGCATCAGGGCAAAGAGCATGACTGCGGTGAACTTCTGCCATTGGCGTGGGGATTCTTCAAGTTTTAGCTGCATGGTGTTCTCTTCAACTAATCGGGTTGTGGCTGGAAAGTGGGGGTAAGCCGTGAGTGGGGTTGGCCGGTACGCTTCAAAAGATAGTTGCCCAGAACCAGATAATCCATTTGGGTATTGATGAAACAGCGGTAGGCGTCATCGGGAGTACAAACGACAGGTTCGCCGCGGACGTTAAAGGAGGTATTGATGAGCACGGGGCAGCCCGTTCGCCACTCAAATTCGCTTAAAAGTCTGTGAAGTCTCGGGTGTGTGGTCTGGTTCACCGTTTGGACTCGAGCTGAGCCATCCACATGGGTGACCGCAGGCAGGGGCGAGTGATTCCTCAAAAGCGGAGAGTGACTCAAGGCCATACGCTGTGGGGGGCTTGCCTTTTTGACCTGGCAGACCAGGAGCATGTAGGGGGATTCCTGGCTCATCTGGAAGTGATCGCTCACTTTTTCGTGCAGGACAATGGGTGCAAATGGGCGGAAGGATTCGCGGAATTTAATTTTCAGGTTCAGGAGGCTCTGCATTTTGGGTGAACGGGCATCGCCCAGAATAGAGCGGTTGCCCAGGGCACGCGGGCCAAACTCCATCCTGCCCTGAAGCCAACCGATGACATTGCCCGCATCGAGCAGCTCCGTTACACGAGTGAAGAGAGCGGTATCATCCAGTTTTTCATAAACGGCCTTGTGTTCGCTCAAGGTTTGAGCAATTTCGGATTCGCTAAACTCGGGGCCCAGCAAGGCGCCGCTCATGGCATCCTGACCGGCGGGTTTACGTTCGGCCTCGGGCTCAAGCTCATACCATCCTGCCAGCGCGGCTCCCAGAGCGGCTCCGGCATCACCGGCTGCGGGCTGTATCCAAAAGTTTTCGAATCCGGCTTCCCGCAAAATTCTGCCGTTAGCCACGCAGTTCAGAGCGACTCCGCCTGCCATGCAGAGATTGGGGCTGAGGGTGACTTCCCGAGCATGGCGCGCCATACGCAGGAGGATATCTTCGGTGACTTTTTGAATCGAGGCGGCTACATCGGCATAGAAATCTTCAATATGCGAATCTGGCTTTCTGGGCTCAGCCCCCAGAAGCTTGTGAAGGCGTGGATGGGTCATCCGTCGGCTGGCAAGGAAATCAAAGTAATCCAGGTTGAGACGGATGCTACCATCAGCGCGAATATCGACCAGTTGCTCCCGTATCGCCTTCTCAAAGCGCGGAGTGCCATAGGGTGCCAGACCCATCAGCTTGTACTCGCCTGAATTGACCCTGAAGCCGCAATAGGCGGTAAAAGCGGAGTAGAGCAACCCGACCGAGTGTGGAAAACGGATTTCTTTGAGAAGCTGAAAATGTTTGCCTTCTCCCTTGCCGATAGTGGAGGTGGCCCATTCACCGACGCCATCCACGGTGAGAATGGCTGAGCTCTCAAAAGGAGATGCCAAAAAGGCGCTGGCGGCATGAGACTGATGGTGCTCCAGGAAGAGTATTTTGCACTGTGGGGAGAGCTCCGGTAAAAACTCGCGGATGGTTTTGCGCATGTTCAGGCGCTCGCCAAGCCAATTGGGCAGGACGTTCAGGAAGCTTCTGAGCCCCCGAGGCGCAATGGAGAGAAAGGTCTCCAGAGTACGGGTGAATTTTTGGATCGGTTTTTCGTAAAAAACAACGGCTGAGAGCTCCTGGGGGCTAATGGCTGCCCATTTCAGACAAAAGGCGATGGCCTGAACGGGGAAGGATTCATCATTTTTGCGGCGGCTAAAGCGTTCTTCCTGGGCAGCGGCGACAACCTTCCCGGCAACAACCAGCGCGGCGGCCGAGTCATGGTAGAAGGCCGAGATGCCAAGAATGGCTTTCATAGGAAAGGGTACATGAGCGGGGCCAGAACTGAGCCGGAAGTAAAAACAATGAGAGCACCCAGTAGAAGGAGGATAAAAATAAGCGGTGCAAGCCACCATTTTTTTTCTTTTCTCAAAAACTGGAGAAACTCTTTAGCTAATTCCCACATACAACAGCAGTTAGTGTCGTCACTTTACTAACAAATAAACAGTACAAGAGCAAGACAGTTTTTGCCTGAAAACTCCGTATTGCTTCAAAAATAACGCCGTTTTCTCTATGGAGAGCTGCTTGCATTTTTTCCTGCTTTTTGCTCCAATAGAAACGGTTTGGGTTTGAGAAGAGCTATTTTTTAATATGAAAGCAAACAAGAGTATATGGGGAATAATCATTGCGGCCATGTTCATTCTCGGCTGCGGTGTGAGCGAGGCCCGGGCGGAGAAGGCTCAAGAGGCATTCTATCTGCGCTTTACCGGTTTAAAGAATATCCGGCGCAGTGCGGATGGGACGTTGCTTAAGGCAATCCTTAAAAAGCCTGAAACAGTTTTTGTCCAAAGGATTTTCGCCCAACGGCTGGCTGATGAGGGGTTCTTGCCCTTCTTAGGCAATGCTCCCCTGGAAACTCTCTGGGATGATGAGGTTTATGCTCTGGCTGGAGGCGGGGAAACCCCCTTCTTCATGTTTGCCGCCAAGCTGGGACCGGTGGAAGCGCAAAAACGCTTTGACGCTCTTCGCGCTGCGCGAAAAGACGAGGGAATCCTGAAGTCTGAAACGGGAACCGTTAACCGCGAGGAAAGCTGGGTGTTGGAAGATGGTTCGGGTGTTTCCAAAGCGCTTGCTCACGGGTGTGGATGGTTGATGTACTACACTTGGAAGGGCGAAGCAGTGCCACAGGCAATCCCCACAGACTTGATTCACGGCTCATACACCATACCGGCTCTGGAGACCAACAGCCTGGAGCTACGCATGAACGTGGATGCCTGCCGTCCTTATCTGGGCAAGCTGGCACCACTGAGCCGGGAAGTTTCCAGCGTGAAGTTTTTGGGGTGGCTGCAGGGAGAAAATGTGCAGAGCCGCCTCTGGGTTCGGCTTAAAGAAGAGGTAAAGTTGGTTCAGAGTCAATGGCAGTTCCCCACGAATATCGTGATGGACCCCGTGGTTCAGCTAACCGCCTTTCGCGGAGGAGCGGACTTGATCCAAAAGAGCGGTTGGTGGAAAGAAGTGACACAGGGGGAGGTGGAAGCTCCAGAGCAGATGTACCTTTTTGCACGCAACGAAACGCCTTTCCTCACGACGCTTCTGGCTGATATGCCCCAACCAGCCGAGGCTGTTCGTAAGCTTGGCTGGGGGTTGACTCAGTGGGCGACCAACAGCCATCCAAAGATGAGCCATCCGCCGCAATTGGCGGTGAATACCAATGCGATAGAGCTTGGCTGGGTCGGCTGGCCGATCATTACCCCCTATCTGAGGGCAGCCAAGGATGGGGAAAAGGAGTATCTGATGGGCGGTGCGATTTTGGGTTACCCCAAAGGGAGCCCTCTGCCTGCCGATATCTGGAATGCGATTTCCAGAGAGGAAGATACATTCCTTTACTCCTGGGAGATTACCGGGCAGCGATTTCCACAATTGCAGGTGCTCAATGGTCTTTTTAAGATGCTCATGAGGGATGCACCGCCCAAGGTAACACGCACGGCCAAAGCAGATTTGACTCCTGAGGAACTGAAAGCCCGCCAGGAAGAGGCAAATCAGAGAAAACTCAAGAACCAGCGCGATGAAAAGGTTTCGAACTGGCTCACTTCAGCCAGCGACAGTCTGGGCAATTGCGTTACTTTGGGGCGACAGCTCTCGGCGCAAGAGCTCTTTTTTGAGCGCCAGTCCTCTTGTGGGCTCTCGGCACTGGAGCTCTGGATACTGGGCGAGTGGCTGATGGATAGATAGGAAATAGCCGTTAGATAATCCAGCGGATAGAAGAAAAGAAAGAAAAGAAAATTATGTTAAAACTGGGTGTAAATATAGACCATGTAGCAACGCTGCGTCAGGCTCGCTACAAGGGAAGAGAAGACGTTGGGGAGCCGAACCTGCTGGCAGCCGCGCTTACATGTGAAAAGGCGGGGGCTCACTGCATCACCGTTCATCTGCGTGAAGACCGGCGCCATATACAGGATAGAGATGTCTTTGAGCTGCGCGAAAAAATTCAAACGCGCCTGAACCTGGAAATGGCAAACATACAGGAGATAATCCAGATTGCCCTGCGGGTTAAGCCCGATATTGTCTGCATTGTCCCGGAGCGCCACATGGAGGTCACAACTGAAGGGGGGCTCAATGCAGTGAGGCAGGAGAAGTATTTGGCCGGCACCATCGGTCGCCTGCTGGATGCGGGGATAGAGGTGAGCCTTTTTATTACGGCAGACCCCGAGCAAATTCGGGCCGCAGCGCGCTTGAAGAGTCCTTTCATCGAGCTTTATACAGGGGGACTTGCGGAAACCGTCGGTACACCCAGAGAGGAAAAGGAGCTTGAGCGGCTGATCGCCGGCGCACAACTGGCCCATGAGCTCGGCATCAAAGTCAATGCGGGTCACGGCATCAATTACATGAATATGGATAGAATCTACCGGATACCGCATCTGGTAGAGCTCAATATCGGCCACTCGATTATCAGCCGCGCCATGGCGACGGGCCTGGAAGAGGCGGTTCGGCAGATGTTGAAACTGATGGAGCCGTATTCGCTCTAGCTAAGGTGGTTTGAAGTGAAAGAAGAACTCAAAGGCA
>Ga0172382_10011146_pt1 | contig 11928 bp, 10 predicted proteins | sample Leawel138RmetaG_FD_122245 | JGI IMG/M metagenome (GOLD analysis project Ga0172382, IMG submission 122245) | Leachate microbial communities from a municipal landfill in Southern Ontario, Canada - Leachate well 138R metaG | ecosystem: Engineered > Solid waste > Landfill > Unclassified | place...
CTTCTCGTGGATTTTTAAAAGATACCCATCAAATAGAGCAAACTAGAGCAACATTATCTATGTTGGGGATAGATTTAAATCCAAAAACTCCGGTAGAAAAACTGAAAATATCTGATAAACAAATGGTCGAAATAGCGAAATCGCTTTCTTTTAGTGGGAAAATTATAATTATGGATGAACCGACGTCCTCCTTAAGTGAGAAAGAGACCGATACTTTGTTCTCAATAATACGTAAACTTAAGAGCGATTTAGGAATTAGCTTTATCTTTATTTCTCACCGGTTGAACGAGATTAGGAGAATTTCCGATAGAATTACTATCCTCAGGGATGGGCGGAATATTAGCACAATAGATTGTAATAAAACTAAATTTGATGAAAAGGCGATTGTGCGACAAATGGTCGGGCGTGAAATTAACAATTTTTATGTACACAGAGAGACTAAGCCCAGTGATAAAGATGAAGAGATAACAGTAGAGCCGATAATGCAAATAGAAGCTTTTTCAGCAGGTGAACGTTTTAGTGAAATTACATTTCCTGTCTACAAAGGGGAAGTTTTAGGAATTGCCGGTCTGTTGGGTTCGGGTAGAACTGAAGTATTGCAAGCTATAATGGGCTTGCTAAAACGGGACGCTGGAGAAATCTATGTGGAGGGGCAAAGGGAGGTTATAAAAACACCTCAAGATGCTATGCGTCTAGGAATCGGTTACGTACCGGAAGATAGACGGAATTTTGGGTTAGTCTTAGAGATGTCGGTGAATGAAAATGTTAGTCTACCAATTCTCCGCAATCTTGCCAGGTACCAATTTATTAACCGCAAAAGGGAAAAAGCTATCGCCCTCGAGTCAGTCGATAAATTCACAGTAAAGAGTGAATCGATCGAGGCTAAAGTGAAATTCCTCAGTGGAGGGAATCAACAAAAAGTAGTAATTGCGAAATCTTTGGTGACAAATCCCAAAATTATTCTGCTAGATGAACCAACACGGGGAATTGATGTAAAAGCAAAGCATGAAATCTATTCGATAATCTCTAAGTTGACTGCTGAAAATATTGCTGTAGTGATGGTTTCGTCCGATTTGCCTGAAATATTTGGAATTTCTGATAAAATAATGGTTATGTATGAAGGACAAATTGCGGGGATGTTTAAAAATACAGAGAACAATCACCAAAAGATAATGAATGCGTTGGTAGGGGTTGAAAATGAAGATACAGGGAAAATTTAATACCATAAGTTTTGTTAAAACATATAGCTTATATTTTGTTCTTGGGGCATTAATAATTTTCTTTTCTATTTTCGCCCAAGGATTTCTTACTTGGTGCAATTTTATCAATATTCTGAAGAGGACAACAATCACCGCTATTCTCTCCCTAGGGACACTATTCGTGATTATTTCCGGCGGTATAGATATTTCGAATGGTGCCATTGCAACTCTATCGAGTGTAATAATTGCTACTGCGCTACTGAATGGTGGGATTACTTGGCCTATTTTAATACTGGCCTTGGTTGTTTTGGCTCTGCTAATTGGCCTCTTTTCAGGTTCAGCTGTGGCATTAGGTAATGTGCCTCCCATTATTACTACTTTAGCTCTAGCCTCGATGATACGCGGTGGGATGATGGTTTATACGGGCGGATTTACCATTGACGCCGGGCGAGGAGTATTAATCAGATTCCTCAACAGGGCCTCCTTTTTAGGAATTCCAAATATGATTTGGGTTGTTCTTATCATGTATTTTATTGGCTATGTATTACTCACTAAAACAAAATTTGGGCGTTACGTTTATGCAATCGGAGGCGATAGTGAAATTTGTGAACATGCTGGAATCCCTGTTAAAAAGGTGCGAATCTTGGTCTTTATTTTCGCTTCAATGGTTGCCTTCGTTGCCGGGATTTTACTCTACGCCCGACTTGGAGTTGGGCAGCCGACAGCCTTGATAAATATCGAACTTGACTGTATTGCAGCCGTCGTCCTGGGAGGAGCGAGCCTTTCAGGAGGACGGGGTAGTATTATCAATACTTTTTTGGGTGTGGTGACTCTTGGGCTCCTTATAAACGGGATGAACTATTTGAATGTTGTGACTTATTGGCAATATGTCGTTCAAGGGTGTGTGATTTTATTTGCGGCGTTAGTTCATAGTCAAAGGAAGTAGAGATATGCAGAAAGGGAATACACAAAAAAAACAGAGAATGAAATACTCGTTGCTAAATTGGAAAGAAAGCTGTCTCTTCCGTTTGTTCCGCAACAGTCAGATTTTAATTCCGCTACTGTTTATTTTATGCTTTGCCAGTTTTTTCGTCCCTCATTTCATGGTTAAAGACAACATCCTTAATATTTTGAGGCAAATTTCTGTTTTGTCGTTAATATCTATTGGTTCGACTCTAGTAATTATAACTGGAGGAATTGATCTTTCTGTGGGTAGTGTAATGGCCTTAGTCGCCGTTTATACAGCTACGGCAGTAAAAGCAGGGACCTCTTTTTGGATAATATTTCCGGTGGCGATTTTGTTTGGCATGCTAATAGGGATGGTTAATGGTATACTCATCATGAATTTTACAATTCCTCCCTTCATTGTTACTCTGGCGGTAATGACAATTGGACGGGGGTTGGTATTACTAAGAACAGGAGGTAGTAATATAACAGAATTGGGGAATAAAGCATTCCTATTTCTGGGTCGTGGCTTTTTGTTAGGTATCCCATTCCCAATTATTATTCTATTTGTCTTTTATTTATTCTGGTCAATTGTTCTAAATAACACCCGCTTTGCGCGTGAAGTTTATGCAATTGGGAACAATGAAGAGGCTAGTAAAGTTGCTGGGATCGCCGTGCGTCGCGTAATCCTGTACGTCTATATGATTGCAGGGATGATGGCCAGTGTCGGTGCCGTTATTGATACTTCAAGGATGAACACTGTGACCGCTATGTATGGCAACGGTATTGAGTTCGATTGTGTGACAGCGGTAGTCCTGGGAGGCGCTTCATTAGATGGTGGCTCGGGGCGGGTAATGAATACTTTATACGGTGCGGCTTTATTGGGGATTATCAACAATCTATTTAATCTATTGGGTGTTTCAACGTATTGGGGACAGATCGTTAAAGGTTTAATCCTAATTTTAGCCGTAATGACAAATACCACCCTTAAAAGACGCGATTAGGCAATTGGATAGTTGCTAAAAAATATAATTTTTAGGTCGTGCATGTATAGCTTACGTGCAAATTATTGGAGAGCCTACCAAGGCAAAGGAGAGAGTTAAAATGATAAAAATTTTGTATGCAGGGGACTATGCTTTAATCACTCACACTTATGTAAAAGGGATGAATTCTTGGACTTCTGGGCAAGCGTTTGATGAGCGCCATTTTGTAATGGATGTTTTGGATAGTATTGATGGGTTCAAGGCCGAATATTTACCGACGCCTTATGTTTCAGAACGTTTTCCCAGCACCCTTGAAGAGATGCAGCAATACGACGTCATTATCATTAGTGATGTTGGAACGGATACCATTCTGATGTACCCAGATATCTTTAAAATACCGATGGGCGAAAATAGGTTGGAATTATTGTCTCAGTATGTGAATGGCGGCGGCGGTTTGATGGCCGTAGGTGGCTGGATGTCTTTTGGTGGTCAGATGGGTCAAGCAAAATATCATGGTACAAAATTGGAGGAAATCTTAGGGATTAATGCTTCGCCATACGATGACCGTGTCGAAGTTCCCGAAGGGTTAACTTACAACCCAATAAAAAAAGATCACCCTTTAATAAAAGGCTTGGATTGGGACAAATCTCCTCTTCTATTTTTAGGATACAATAGATTTACAGCGAAAAACCCAGATAACGTTATCGCAGAATGGAATGGAGATCCCATGATGGTGGTCAATAATTATGGAAAAGGGCGTACTCTCTCATTTGCTTCTGACATTGCTCCCCACTGGGGTCAAGGGTTTGTAGAATGGGAAAACAACCATAAATTCTGGGAAAAAACACTAAAATATCTCGCGAATAAATAAAAGATTCAAAATTCTGCCAGCCTCTTGGAATGTCTCAATTGGCTGGTTTTTTAAGAGGTGTTAATAATGGAGAGTCAAATCGAATTAAACGAATCTAGAATTCACCTGTATGACGAACTGTGTAAACTGAACCCAACCCTTGCCGGCGTGATTGAAGATTCATTAGCCCAAATCTATACCACCGGAGCTTTAGATGTGAAAATTAAGTACCTCATAGCATTGGCGATAGCTTTGACCTCAAGTTGCCAAAACTGCGTTCTTGCCCAACTAACTAGGGCTTTGGACGCCGAAGCAACGAAAGAAGAGATAATGGAGGTTATCTCAGTAGTCTTTGCAATGCGTGGAACTACCGGAGTGGGGGAATCTTTGCGGGTTGTTAAATATTTAGAAGAACTGACACGCTAAACAACCTAAACAAACTGGAAAAATTGTTCTTGACAGCTGAGTAACTCTGTGCGATAGTTTCATTATCGTTAATGTAACAATTTAAAATTTAATATTTACGTATAAGAAAAGGAGAGATGTACATGTCTGAAAAATTAAGGATGGCTGTACTGTTTGGCAATAGGGGCTTCTTTCCAGGAGAAGTTGCCGCTAAGGCTAGGGAAGAGATGAGCCAAGCTATAAAGCAGGCCGGTTTTGTCCCTATTTTAATGGATGAGAGTTTAACCCGCTATGGGGCGGTTGAGAGTATGGCAGAGGGGAAAATCTTTGCTGATTTCTTGGTTAAAGAAAAAGTTGACGGAGTTGTCATCTGTTTGCCTAACTTTGGTGATGAAACCGGAGCAGCGACTGCTTGCCGCGATGCGGGAGTCCCGATTTTAATACAAGCTTATCCTGATGAAGTTGGCAAAATGGATTTTGCTAATCGGCGTGATGCTTTCTGTGGAAAAATGTCTATTATGGATGTGTTTTTGCAGTACCGTATCCCCTTTTCAGTCGATGTTCCCCACGTAATCCACCCCCTTGATCCCCGTTTTATCCAGCAACTGCAAGACTTCGGTGGAATTTGCCGGGTAGTTAATGGGATGCGGCGCTGTACCGTAGGGGCGATTGGAGCCCGTACCAGTGCTTTTAAAACTGTCCGCTACGATGAAATTGCCCTGCAGAAATATGGAATCACCGTAGAGACTGTCGATTTAAGTGAAGTTTTCGGGAAAATTGAACTCCTTAAAGATGACGATGCTAAAGTTCTCGAAGCTGTTAAAGCTATAAAAGAGTTTACCGATGCTTCACAAGCCCCCACCGAAGCCCTTGTCAAAATGGGGAAATTGCGGGTAGTGATCGATGAGTATATCAAACTCTTGGACCTAGATATGATTGCCATTCGTTGTTGGCATGAACTGGAAGTCTACTACGGCTGTGCCCCCTGTACGCTAGCCGGGATGCTGGGGGATATGGGAATCCCGGTGGCCTGTGAAGTAGATGTGTGCAATGCCATTATGATGTACGCTCTGAACCTTGCCAGCGACACCCCTTCCACTTTGTTAGACTGGAATAACAATGCCGCAGACGATGAAGAGAAGTGTATCCTTTTCCACTGTGGACCAGTGCCTTCAAAGATGCTCACCGATAAAGGCAAAATGGTGGAGCACAAAATGTTTGCCAAGAGTTACGGTCCGGGGTGTGGCTGGGGACCAGTCGAAAGTCGCCTAAAACCGGGAGTATTCACCTATGCCAGTAGCAAAACCGAAGATGGCAAATTCCAGGTCTATTTTGGAGAGGGGGAGATAACCCCTGAAGAGATTGAAAAAGAGTTCTTTGGTACCTGTGGTATTGCGAAAATTGAAAATCTCCAAGAGAAACTGGTGAAAATTGGTCGCAGCGGTTTCCGGCACCATGTTGCCACGACCTACGGCTCAGTTGCCAATATTCTCAAAGAAGCTTTTACAACCTATCTCGGTTACGAAGTAGTGGATTTGCCCTAAGTAATTAGGGCTCCACTCAAAAGAGTGTATCTCTACTCCGTTACATTAACGTTAATGGAGTAGTCTAACCACTTAAGTGGATAAAAAACTATCGCCTGCAAAGCAGGCAGAAGGAGGAGTGATGATGAAAAAAATCATCGTAATCTTGTTAACTCTAGTCGTCAGTTTTGGCCTTTTTGCCGCCGGTAAAGCTGAATCGCAAGGACCGGAGATTGCCTTTAGTCTAAAGACAATTACCAATGATGCTTTCCAAAAGGCAATTGCCGATTCAGTCGAAGCTGCAGCCAAAAAAGCTGGTGCAAAGTTTACCCTCGTAACTGCTGGACAACAAACAGCTGTTTCTACGCAAGTCAGCCAAGTTGAAGACCTCATTGCCAAAGGGGTAGCCGGTATTGTCCTCTCTCCTATGGACAGCAAGGCTGTTATCCCCGTGCTGAAGAAGGCCAAAGAAGCCAACATTCCGGTTGTCCTGGTTGACCAAACCATTGAAGACGGTAACGAAGACCTTTATATCAGCTACATTGGGACCGATAACTTCAACGCCGGTGTGGTAGCAGGGGAGACTTTAGCTGAAGTCTTAGGAGGCCAAGGGAACGTCCTAATCGTTAGAGGCGCCAATGGGAGCTCCGCAGGGGACCAACGTGTTGATGGTTTCAAAGCCGGTATTGCCGGTAGCGCTATTCGGGTAGTCGGTGAACAACCGGGTGACTGGGCTAACGACAAAGCAATGCAGGTAACAGAGAATATGCTTCAGGCCAACAGCGATATCCAAGGGCTCTTCACCGCCAGTGATGTGATGTTGAACGGCATTCTGACCGCCCTCGATAACGCCGGTAAAAATTCGGTAAAAATCCTCTCAGTTGACGGCTCAGACGACGTTAAAGAGATGATTAAAGATGGGGAAGTTTACGGCTCAATGGCACAGTTCCCCGACGTAATGGGAACCAAAGCTATTGAATTGCTCATGGATTCTATTAACGGGAAAGATATGAGTGGTGTTCCCAAGTATATTGATAGCGGAACAACTTGTATTACCGCTGCATCATTATAAGAAATTTTCAGCATAGGTGGGGGCTTTGGCCCCCACTAAAATTGGAGTGAGAAGCCTATGAAAGGCCTTAAAATTAGCAAAAAAAGTCTACTTATTATTGCGTCAGTGGTAGCTCTCTTTTTTATTCTGGGCTCCTTAGTGCCCGGATTTCTCTCAATGCGGAACCTAATGAACATAATCCGGCAGAGTTCAATCATTGCAATCACAGCTTGCGCCATGACGCTGGTGATTATCATAAAAGGGATTGACCTCTCTGTGACCGGGGTACTGAGTTTCTGTGCCATGGTCAACGGGCTGCTGCTTTTAAAAGGGTGGCCTATTTTACTGGCGATGCTTGTAGGGCTAGCGGTGGGTACGGCTATGGGCCTCTTTAACGGCCTGATGGTTGAGAAACTTGGTATTCCGGCCTTTATTACAACACTGGTAGTGGGCAACGTTGGTGGGGGGTTAGCCCTCCTTTTAAATGCCGGTAAATCGATTGGTGCCTTCCCGGCAGCCTACGTCTTTATGGGTAACGGTACTATACTGGGGATGCCGGTGAGTAATTACATCATGTTCTTCTTCGTCATCGTCACCTCCCTCTTGATGAGTAAAACCCGACTGGGGACCTACATCTATGCGATGGGGGGTAACGAGACGGTGGTTAAACAGCAGGGCATCAGTACAGCCGCTATCAACTACTTTGTCTACGGTTTTTCGGGCTTTTGTATTGCCATGGCCGGTATCCTCCTCTCGGGCCAACTCGACACAGTTCACCCTACCCAAGGGGAACCTTACCAATTGGATGCTATTGCAGCTTGCGTGATTGGTGGGGTGAGTATGCTGGGAGGCGAGGGGAAGGTCTACCTCGCTTTAGTGGGAGCTTTAATCATTGGAGTTCAACGGAATGTCCTTAACCTCTTGGGGATTCACCCCTTCTACCAAAACATCTTCGTTGGAATCATCATAATTGTAATTGTGGCCATCAATATTCACCAAAAACGGCGCACAATTGAAATAAGTAAAATATTTTAGGATTAAGCAGTATGGGTAACACGCAAGTACTATTTTCACAGAGGATCAGAAAATTTGTCAAAAACAACGGCAGTGTGGTAATTTTTCTAATCCTGGCACTCCTGGCCTCTCTTTTCGTCAAAAACTTCTTTGCCCTCAACAACTTTTTGACAATTATCAAACAGGCAGCCATCCCCGTCATAGCCTGTTTGGGCATCACTTTAGTCTTAATGACCGGGGGGATTGACCTCTCTTTAGGTTACACCTTGGGCCTTTGCTCCATAACGGTAGGACTTTTTGTGAAAACTGTGGGTCTGCCCATCTGGCTCTCGATTGTTTTGACCCTCTTGGTGGGGCTTCTAGTGGGACTGATTAACGGAACACTGGTACAGGTAGTCAAGGTCCCCGCCTTTATTGTCACTCTGGGTAGTGGTTATATAATCTTTGGAATAGCCCAGATTGTGAGTAGTGGTAGCGATGTTAACCGCCTGCCGGCCTCTTTTAGGGCCATCGGAGTGACCAACATCTTAGGATTAAACACCACAGTTTTAATCTCCTTGGTAATCTGTTTAATCATGTACTACCTCCTTCACCATAGCACCTTTGGGCGTGCCCTCGCAGCCTTTGGCTTCAATGCTAAAGCAGCCCGCATGAGTGGCATCCGTAGTGAGGCTCTCAACATCCTAGTCTACATGATTTGCTCTTTTTTAGTGGCCATTGCAGCTATTCTGCTGACGATTAGGGTTAACTGTGCTCAACCCACCATGGGAGGAGGGGTTTATACCTTTGAAGTTATTACCGGCGCCATTATTGGGGGTGCTAGCCTCTTTGGAGGTATTGGGACAGTCATTGGTAGCGTTTTCGGCGTTCTAATCATAAAAGTTTTGGAGAACTGCATAAACCTGTTAAACGTCTCCTATTATACCTATCAGGCATTCCAAGGGATTGTGATTCTTCTGGCAATCATCTTTGAAAACGTAAAAAATAGAAAGCTGTAGGGGGCGCTGAAATGCAAAAAACAATCCTTCAAATGGATAATATCACGAAGTATATCTTTGATGAGCATGGACAAGCCCTGCGCGGAACGACTGTCAAAATCTTAGAAGATGTCCATTTCGATGTTAAAGAGGCTGAAGTTCACGTTTTAGTGGGTGAAAACGGGGCCGGTAAATCGACACTGATGAAAATTATTGGGGGGATTATTCCGGCCGATGGGGGGCAGATGTTCCTCGATGGTCAGGAGGTCACTTTTAGCGGTCCCCGTGAATCGTTGGCCAATGGGATAGGATTTATCCATCAAGAGCTAAACTTATGCCTCAACCTCGATGTAGCCCAAAATATTTTCCTTGGTCGTGAGAGTCAAAAAGGGATCTTCCTCAACAAAACAGAGATGTACGAGAAGGCTAAAGAGATGCTCCTACGCCTCGGGTTTGACATAAATCCCCACACATTGGTGCGAGAGCTCTCCACAGCGCAACAACAGATTGTTGAGATTGTCAAAGTCCTCTCCTATGAGTGCCGAGTTATCATAATGGATGAGCCTACGGCTAGTTTGACTAAAAGTGAAATTGATAAGCTCTTCGCAATAATTCACGATTTACGTAAAAATGGGATTAGTATCATCTACATCTCCCACCGGTTTGATGAACTCACCGAAATCGGGGACCGCATTACAGTTCTCCGCGACGGGCGCTACATAGGGAGTGTTGACATTGCCGAATTTGATTACGACAAAATTATTAGCATGATGGTTGGGCGGAAACTGACAGCAATGTTTAAAAGCACCCACCTAGTCCAAGACAAAGTTATTTTGGAAGTCAAGGGACTCGCCATAGCCCGTAACACACCTCCCATTGATCTAACAGTGCGCTCCGGAGAAGTGGTCGGTTTAAGTGGTTTAGTAGGGGCGGGGCGCACAGAGCTGGCTAAGTCCATCTTTGGTAGCCGTCCCTATTACGGCGGACAAATTCTCTACAAAGGGGAAGAAATCGGCCATCTGCACCCCCACCGCCTCATAGAAAAAGGGGTAATTTACCTCTCTGAAGACCGTAAACTGGAAGGACTGGTCCTTGAAATGTCCCTCAAAGATAATGTTACCTTGGCCTCTTTGAAGCGGATGTACCCCAAAACCAAGATCAACTTCGCCCGTGAAGCCGAGGTGGCCAGTGAGAGCGTCGCTAAGCTGAACATCGTGGCGAATTCAATAGAACAGCTCTGTAACACCCTCAGTGGAGGGAACCAACAGAAGGTTGTCTTAGCCAAATGGCTACTCACCACACCGCAACTTTTAATCTTGGATGAGCCGACCCGTGGCATCGATGTTAATGCCAAAAGCGAAATTTACCGTATAATCGATGAATTGGCCAAACAAGGGGTAGCCATCCTCATGATAAGTTCAGAGCTACCTGAAATAATTGGGATGAGCGACCGCATTTATGTGATGAAGCGGGGCGCTATTGCTGCCGAGTTAACCGCTAAAGAAGACTTTGTACAAGAGAAGATTCTCTCTTATACTCTATAAGCGTATGGAAGGACTCATTTTCGATATCAAAGAGATGGCCGTCTTTGATGGCCCGGGTATTCGCACCACTGTTTTCTTAAAAGGGTGTCCCCTGAGGTGCCAGTGGTGCCACAACCCCGAGGGCATCTCCGGTGATATCGAATTGATGGTGAAAAGTAGCGCCTGCCTTAATTGCGGCGCTTGTGTGCGCGTCTGTCCAACAGACACCGATGTGGCCCGTTGCAGTGCCTGTGGGCAGTGCACTGTTGTCTGTCCTTTAAATCTACGTCGCCTGGTGGGGCAATACTACTTCCCCAATGAGTTGGCTAACCTTCTACTGCGACAAAAAGAGATTCTGGCAAAGAATGGGGGCGGGGTAACCTTCTCAGGCGGAGAGCCGTTGATGCAAAGCACTTTCTTGCTAGAGACAGTGGCTCTGTTAGAAAACCTCCACGTAGCCATTGAAACCAGTGGTTTTGCCTCCCAAAAAGTGTTTAAAATGGTTGTCGATAGGGTAAACTACGTTATGATGGACATTAAGATGGTCGACGATGTAAAACACACTTATTTCTGTAAGGGCAGTAACAAGATTATTTTAGAGAACCTAAAATACCTCAAAAAAGGGGAGACCCCCTTTGTTATCAGGGTACCTCTCATCCCGAGCGTTAACAATAGTGATGAGAACTTTGAAGCTACTGCAAAATTACTAGAAGGCAGTCAAAACCTCTTAAAGGTTGAGCTTTTACCTTACCAGAAGACAGCAGGCGCCAAGTATGCAATGCTAAGGCGTCCATATAAAATAGATTTTGAAGAAAATAAAGAGCCTTATTTCAATTTAGAACCTTTTTTAAGGCGAGGGATTGAGGTCTCAATTTTGTAAAAGAGGAAACCATGAAACAGCATATAGTTAAATTGAGAGAGTTTTATGTTGAAAAGAAAGAGCATCACGCCTATCGCCAAAAGGGTGTCGACCCCTTTTATTTAGCAAAAGAGTTCGCAAAAAGGGGTTTAGATGACGTGCAACGGGCCCATGAACGCCTTAAATGGGTCTTAGAGCAGGAAAAACCGTTAGTTTTCAAGGACGAAAAAATTGCCCTTTTGAGAACTGTGCCTACTATCCCCGAAATCTATACAGAAAATGAGTGGGATGCTCTGAAACGCTCCTACCGTATTCATGAACAGGGCAAAGTCTCAAATATTTGTCCGGGTTACGCAACTCTGATTAACAAAGGGTTTGACGTGGTGAAGGATGAGATAAAAACCTCAATTGCTCAAAATAGGGCCACCAAAGAGCGGGCCTATTTAGATACCCTCTTGAATACCCTTACCCTTCTAGAGGAGTTTGGCCACCGATATAGAGTAGCTGCCGTCGAAGCGGGTAATGCCGTTGTAGCTGAGAGCTTTGCCCAAATACCTCAAAAACCACCTCAAACACTCCTGCAGGCGCTCCAATTTTTC